>Ga0326597_10001223_pt1 | contig 42075 bp, 36 predicted proteins | sample RVTome_12_FD_203789 | JGI IMG/M metagenome (GOLD analysis project Ga0326597, IMG submission 203789) | Soil microbial communities from uranium-contaminated site in the Upper Colorado River Basin, Wyoming, United States - RVT100D185 | ecosystem: Environmental > Terrestrial > Soil > Contaminated >... | reverse complement strand
GCGCACTAGACCACTATGCGACCCTTCCGCGCCTGGAAAAATAGAATTATCGAGGATCCTCGATCCGCCAAAGGCGGATCGGGACAAGGCGGCGCACTAGGCCACTATGCGACCTCTCCATCATAAAAAAATTTCAAATTATAAAATCCAAATGACAAATCAAATCCAAAAACTAAAATCTAAAACTTTGACATTGAAATTTTGGATTTCAATTGAAATTTGAGCTTTGATATTTGAAATTATTTAGAAAGTTCCTGATCGATGACCTGCTTCATCGCCTCATAGGGGTATGATCCGGCTACCAGCATATTATTAATGAAAAAAGCCGGTGTGCCGCTGACATCGTTGGCGTTGCCTAAAGCCAGGTCAGCTTTGACTTTGTCAGCGTAAGTCGCCAAATCCAGACAGCGGTTAAACTGGCTTGAATTTAAGCCCAGATCTTTGGCCCACTGCCTTAAATTTTCAGAAGTCATCAAACTTTGGTTTTCAAAAATTTGGTCATGATATTCCCAGAACTTGCCCTGTTCACCGGCGCACTCGGAAGCTTCAGCCGCCGGCTGGGCCAGTGGATGAAAACCAAGAGGATAATGTTTATAGACAAATCTGACCTGATCCTGATAGTCAGTTAAAATCTGCTTAACCACCGGGTAGGATCGGCCGCAAAAGGGGCATTCAAAATCAGAAAACTCCACAATCGTTACTTTGGCGTCAGCCGGGCCAATGGTATGATCCTGATCAGTCACCTGATATTCAAAATCAGTCGCCTGAGCCACCGGCTGGGGTTCAGTTGAGGCTGTTTCGACTGCCTGACCGGGACCCAGGGCGGTAACATTTATTTTTTTATTCAAATCAACAATCTGCCAGCCAATTATCAATACCAGAATTAACTGGACAACGATAATGCCGTCCATTAAATTATTCTTACTTAAATATTTGGTCATAGGTATTCTATCAAATTATAAATTATAATATCGAAATCCTAAATAAATTCTAAAATCTAATGTTCAAAATTCTAAACAATCAATAAAATTTATTTGTTTGGAACATTTGAATTTGATATTTATGATTTATTTAGTATTTCTCCCGACTTTGTCGAGGATCCTCGATGGCTTTGCCATCGGGAGAATTTTGGATTTAGGCTTTTTAATTACTAAATGGGTCAATTATTTCTCCTGTCTCCAAAACCTTGTACTTCCCCATCTGCTCCACGCCATGCCTGAAAACATAAGCGCCGTCTTCTTCCGCGGTGCCGACCGTCACCCAGATTGACTGGAAATTATCATAACCGTCAAGCTCGCCCCCCAGAATAATTGTCGGCACAAATTTAATCTTATATTTTTCAACCAGTTCCTGCCCGCGATCATCAGCCACATCTATTAATTCCTGACCAGCCGGAGTCATTTCCAGAGCTTCCAGGGCGTTTTTATGAAGGGAAACATCATAACAATCCAGACAGCTGGCGTCGTCCATAAAAGTTACGCTAAACCGGCCGACATATTTTTCCTGTTCCAGGTCATAATAAACCGGCCGGACATCAGTTAAAACAAAAGCTCCAAATTTGATTTCTCCAATATCTTCAAACAAAGCTTTGACATTCAGATCCTTATCAATCTCGCCGGTGATAATCAGGGCCGGAATTTTTTTAATATCATATTGATTAATCAAAACCCCGGCTCCAAAACCGCCAAAGTCCTCATAACTACGGCTGGCGATTTCCACATTAGCTTCTTCCAGATAAGCCAGAAATGGATCCAGGTCAAAACAGTCGGCACAGTCAGGATCAATAATTGAAGTAACATTAAGCTTTGGGGGACGAATTTCTTCATGGCGGTCATTAACGGCCAGTGAAGTCCCGGTCACTAAAAAAACATTAACACCCAGGACAACCAGCAATATTAAAGCCAGCAATAAATGAATCTGCTTAAATCGGGTTTGCTGTTCAGTCATAAATTAAAAGCCGCAGATCGTCTGGGGCTGATTAGCGACCGCGATCGGGTTAGCCTTCGGATTATAAAGCAGGCTGTCAACATCAGCGCTGGCTCTTTTATTAAGCTTATTTAACTGAATCATTTCCAGCACCGACACGGCAATTAAAAAAACAACAACCGCGATTTTAATGGTATCTCTGACAGTTCCTGTGATAATCCGCTTATCATCAGGCTGATCAGACGGGGCGGCAGTCAAAATAGTTTCAAATTGCTGGTCTTGCTCTGGCCGTTCTGGTTGGTTTTGCTCCGGATTATTTTCAAAATTTTCCATAATATATAATGTTATCCGAATTTACGAATTCTATCCGAATTGACGAATAACAAATATGTTGTATTCGTGATTTGCGGATTGGCATAAGATTAGTTGATTAGCATAACATTTGCTTATCAAAAGTCAATCCTCAATTTTTGTAACTTTAATAGCGTCAACCGGGCAAGATTCAGCCGCTTCTTTATTGGCCTTGAGGTCAGCTTCATCAATAATCAGCTCCCATTTTTTGGTTGCTTCGTTATAAACAGCGTTAGCCAGATCAACCTTGCCGTCGTCAGCCTTCAGATAAAATCTTTCTGACAGTAAATTACAGACTAAGGCGCCAATGCAGGCCTGACGGTCAAATTCTATTTTATACTTAGCCATAAACTTCTTTATACTTTAATCTGTAAAACAAAAACAGACCCAGGGCCACAAAAACCAAACTGGCGTATTGGGCCGGGGTTAAACCAAAATAACGGGCATCAGCTCCGACAACATCAGCCGCTCTCAAAAAATCCAAAAAGAAACGCGCCACTCCGTAAATCAAGGCGTAAGCGACGACATAAAAACCAGCAAAACGGTCTTTGTTAAGTTTATAAAAAATTAAAAATAGAATAAAAATGAAAAGATTGGTCAGGCTTAAATAAAAACCAAGGTCGTGTCTTGGCCCGCCGGGATAATTAAAGGCCAGAAAAAAATCAGTCAGCCGGCCCGGATGGTCGTGAATAAAAGTACAGCCTAAGCGGCCAACGGCTAAACCCAAAGGCAAAGTGAAAATTAAAAGATCCCCCAGCCGCCAAAAATCAAGTTTATGTTTTCTTACATATAAATAATAAGCAATTATGGCGCCGATAAACCCGCCAAAAACTGACAAGCCGCCATGCCAGATTTTAAAAACTTCCACTAGATTCTGAAAGTAGAAAACTGGTTCATAAAACAAAACATGAAAAATTCTGGCAAAAATCAGTGACGACAGTAATATCCAAAAAGCTAAATTAAAAATATGATCGGTTTTGATGTTGCTTTTTTTCGCCAGAAAATAAGCTAAAATAATAGCGACGATAAATCCCAAAGAAACCATCAAACCCCAAAACTGAAGGGTGATGGGGCCGAGGTTAATTGTAATGATTTCTATATATGGCAACATATTATTTGGTAACCACAATCATCGCTTTCCGGCCTTCATTTATAGTTTCGTAACTGCCGGTCCAGTCGTGAATGGCGTTGTAAAAAACATCATAATCATAGCGATAGCCGGCGCCGCGCTTAGTGCCCGGATCATTGGTAATGATTTCGTCATCATCATATCCAATAACCACCAGCATATGATAAACCGGGCCGGGCGGGGTGAAATAACGGTTGCCCAATAATTGCCCAGCGGCCGGAATAATCACCGGATTGCCTTTGGCGATTTCCAGTTTGATGTCATTGATTGAAATGTCATAAGCCACTTTTGTTTTATAGCCATAATACTTTTCAATCATCTCGGCGGTTTTGGCGGCAGTAGTGTCTTTAAAATCACCAAAGTTGCTGTTCTGCCAGTCAACCAAATTTAAAATCTCTTCATTGGCAATATCTTTATTTAAATTTTGATCACTGAGATAATAGGCAAGAATTATGGCTGACGCTTCTTCACAGGCGTCCTGATACGGCTGGGACCAGTCTTCATAAGGCGCCTGGGAAGTAAACGGCACTTCTAATATTTTTTTAACTGGAATTTCCAAAGTTACTTCCTGAACAATTTCCTGTGCTTGACTGACATTATCAGCCGGCTGATCCTCAATATCATTAACTGTTCTGACTGTTTTAACAATCAAATCAGACTCAAAATGTTCAGCTACTGCTTCGTTAGTGGTAGTAACAGTTATCAATTCAGTCTGCTCTTGCGGCAGCATCAAATAAACCCCCAGGGCTATAATAAAAAAAAACAATATTAAACTGACAATTACTATTTTATTCTTCATTGTTAGCGTATATTAGCTTTTATTCGCTTTAATTAGATATTATTTCTCCAAGCTTTCCAGTTCTTCGGCCAGTTCTTCGCTTTCATCTGATTCAGTTTCTAAATATTCTTCCCAGTCTTGCTCATCTGCTGACTTATCTGACTCTAATTTCGGGCCAACCGGTTCTTGCTTGGGCTTGTCAGTCAATGCTGACTTTTCAGATTGAATGATTTTCTTAGTTTTGTCAATCAGCTGACTAACAGCTTCTTTTTTAGGTCTATAACCGATAAAAATTAAAGCCATAATAATCAAGATAATTAATAAAATAACCAGGCTCCAAACTTTCCAGTTGCCGGGATTGAAAAAACTGATCTCAACCTGAATAAGTTCGGTCAGCTTATTCCCCTGATCGTCGGTAATAACCACTGCCACCAGATAATCGCCTGATTTTTTAAATTTATGCTCCACTCCCCGGCCGTCGGCTGTTTGTCCGTCGTCAAAATCCCAGCTATAGGTCAGCTGGCCGCTGTCAATAAGATTAACGCTTGATTCAAACACAAAAGTTTTCCAGCTTTTTTGCTGAAGATTGATCAGGACTTTGGTTTGAGAATTTATCAGCGAATCGCTAATCTCGTCATCAAGAAAGCTTTGGGCGCTGACCACCCCAGGTAGGCCTAGAATAATTAACAAACAAAGCCCCGGGAATAATAGTCTGCTTTTGTTTAAATTCATTGATAAGTCATTAGTCATTAGTCACTAGTCATTAGTATAACCCCCTCGTGGCTAGTGACTAGTGACTATTTTCAAAGTATCCCAAGCTCTTCTAAGCCTTTCTTAAACGTTTTTAAAGCTCCCTGGGCTGTCTTATAATTTAAATCATAAGTCGCTTCATGGACAATCTGATTTCTAACTTTATGGGCCCACCAGATTTCACGGAGTTTGTCATATTTATAGCAAGCCGCTTTGAGCCTTTCTCCCAGGGTTGAGCCTGGAAAATACATTTTTTTTAAAACATGATCAAAAAGCTTGTCAGCTTCCATGACCGCCAGTTTATAACTCATCTTATTCTTTTTTTCCAGGACATTTTCTATTTCCTGCCACTTTTTTTTGATCTCTTCTTTTTCCAGCTTTTCAAAATCACGGCCGCGGAAATATCTGACTAACTTTTTAAATATAATGATGCTGGATAAAACTAAGATTAGAACTGCTACCCCGATTACAATAATTAGCCACCGATACATAGATAAAGTAAAAAGTTAAAAATAAAAAGTAAAAAGTTGAAGTCAAAAGTAAAAAGTCATAAAAATATTCCAATTTTTTTACCTTTTACTTATTACTTTTGACTTTGTTCAAACTGATGGCCGACATTCAAAACCCGATCTTCTTTCAGCCGCGGGCCGATCAGCTGAAGACCGATCGGCAAGCCGGCCTTGGTTTTTCCGCAGGGCAGGCTTAAGCCGCACAAGCCGGCCAGACTGGCCGGGCAGACAAAAATATCCGCTAAATACATTTCCAAAGGATCGTCTTTTTTTGCTCCCAAATCAAAAGCCGGAAAAGGCGAAACCGGCGTGGCCAGGACTTCGGCTTTTTCAAAAGCCTGGTCAAATTCCCGCCGGATCAAAGTTCTGACTTTGGCCGCTTTTAAATAATATTGATCATAGTATCCGGACGATAAAGCGTAAGTGCCGATCATAATCCGTCTTTTGACTTCGTCGGGCAAACCAGCCGCCCGGGATTTTAAATATGTTTCCTCCAGATTTTTGCCTTTGACATGGACGCCGTAGCGGATACCGTCAAAACGGGCCAGATTGGAAGAATCTTCTGACGGAACGATAATATAGTAATCAGCAATGGCGTATTTGGTCAGCGGCAGGCTAATCTCAACGATCCTAGCGCCCAGGTCTTCCAGCTGTTCAACGGCCGCCTGGACAGCGGCGGCTGTTTCTTCATCCAGACCGCTCGTGAAATATTCTTTGGGCAGGCCGACTTTTAAGCCTTTAACGCTCTTGTCTAGTAACTTAGTGTATTGAGGAACTTTGTCAGGGACGGTCGTTGAATCCAGCTTATCCTGACCGCCAATTACTTCCTGAATGGCCGCCACATCCCAGACGGTCTTGGCCATTGGGCCGACCGTGTCCAAAGATGAAGCCATTGGCATAATGCCGTAGCGGGAATTCCGGCCATAGCTGACTTTCAGGCCGACAATCCCGCAAAAGGCGGCCGGCTGTCTGATTGATCCGCCAGTGTCCTCGGCAATTGAATAGATCGCCATGTCAGCCGCCACGGACGCGGCTGAACCGCCGCTGGAGCCGCCGGCGACTTTTTTTAAATTATGAGGGTTATGGACAGGGCCGTAATCCGAATTTTCATTGGACGCCCCGTGCCCCCAGGCGTCGCAGTTGTTTTTGCCGATCATAACACCGCCCTGCTGTCTGATTTTGGCAATAACCGTCGCGTCATGGGGCGGGATATAATTATCCAGAATTTTGGCGGCGGCGGTTGAGCGGATGCCGGCCGCGCAAATCGCGTCTTTAACTGAAAAAGGAATCCCTTCCAGCAAATTTATTGTTTCGCCTTTAGATATTTTTTGATCAACTTTTTTGGCGTCGGCCAAAGCTTCTTTTTCAGCAACGGTAATAAAAGAATTAATCTCTTTGTCCCTATCCTTAATCTGCTTCAGGCAGGCTTTAACTAAATCTGTTGAAGAGAATTCCTTCTTTTGAAGACCCAGATGAGCATCCTGAATGGTCAGTTGATTTAAACTTTTCATAATTAAAATACTTTTTGAACTTTCAGATATCCGCCCTTTTTTTCCGGAAAGGCTTCAATGAGTTTTTCTACAACTTCCGGATCGCATTGCTCAACTTTATCCTCCCGCGTGACATTTTCCAGGCCGGTCACCTGGGCCGTTGGCTCAACATCAGTCGTGTCAACTTCACCCAGCTGTTCAATATAATTTAAAATCTGGGACAGCTGATCCTGAAATTTGGCGACTTCTTTGGAAGTCAGTTTAATCCGGGCCAGTTTGGCAATGTATTCAACTTGTTCTTTGGTCAGTTTCATATGCAAAATTATACCATAAATTTCTTGGTTTTAGTATATTTCTCCCAAATTTTTTCGAATTCCTGAGAGGATTTTAACAACTCCTCAAAAGTTCCTGAAGCAATAATTTTTCCATCTCTAAAAAAATAAATATGATCAAACATTTTCAGCAAATGAAGACGATGAATTGATGAAATAATTGTTTTATCTTTAAATTCCCGAAATATATTTTGAAAAATCTCCAACTCGTTTTTTAAATCAACGCTGCTGGTTGGTTCATCCATCAAAATAATTTCCTTATCCTGGCTGGCCAGCAATCCCCGGGCCAGTGCTAAGCGCTGTTTTTCACCGCTGCTTAAGTTAACTCCTTTTTCAAATACTGACGACTGAAACTTCTTAGGAAGTTTTTGAACCACATTAGTAAAACGGGCCTGGTCTGTAAATTTTTTGAGCAATGAAAATTTGTGTTTAATCCCAAAAGTAATATTTTCTTCAATAGTAGTTGAAAATATTTCTGGATCCTGTGGAATCAGAGCTATCTCCTGACTGATCATTCTAAAGCCTTCTTTAAGCGCTTTACCGTCCAGATATAATTTTATTTTTTGAGGATGATATAAATCTCTGATTATTTTTAATAAAGTTGTCTTGCCGCTGCCGCTGGCGCCGATTAAAGCAATTTTTTCATGCCTTTTAATAGCTAAAGAAATATTATCAAGATGCTGCCGGCCGCCCTCATCTGTTTGATAAGAAAATTTAAGATCTTCAATTTTTAATTCACTCCAGTCTTTCCCCAGCCTAATTTGTCCAATTTTATCAACCTCTTTAAATTCCTGGGTTATTTCCCCAACATTCAGAACTGCTGTCTTTTGCCTGACAATAGTATTGTAACGATGAGCAAATTCGAAAAATATATACTGGATTCTCTGAACATAACCATAAAGGACATAAACTGTTCCAACTAAAACCACTGCCCCCTCTTTGACATTAAAATAAATATAGGAACCAATGACCAGAAAAGCCATCACTGCCCCGCCGACCGACACAAAAAACCATTTCCACTCAATCATTTTCCGGTTGCTGACAAATAATTTAAAAGGACTCATTATTTGCCTGACGATGGCATTGGTTAGCATCTTTTCTATTCTCAAAGAAATAACCGTAACAATGTTACTAATAGTATCAAATATTTTAGCGGAAATCTTATTTTCTATTTTAAACAGTTTGGCATATTGAGCGACTAAAACTTGATCAAATTTGGTGATGCTGAACATTGTTAAAACAATCAGCGCCAAAACAATATAGCCTGAATGCGGGTTGAAATATGTTAAAGCAATATAAGCAACCGTTAAATTAATAACAGTTTCAATAACTTGAAATGTATCAGATGAATATTCAAATAAAGCTTCAGAACTTTTTTCGATTTTATCAATGGTATCGCCGGAATGATGGTCAGCGTGCCACTCGGCCGGCAAAGCCAAAGTTCCTTCCAGTAAATATTTTTTATAGTTGGCCTTGACTAAAAAAGCGTTCCTGGTTTCAATTACCCGGGCCGGACCATGAAAAACCCAAAAACCAAAAGGCAATAATAAGGCTAAAAACAAATATAAAAAAATTAAAGGCAGACTATCCTGGGTAATCCCCTTTTCTTGGACAATATTAAGGATCTTGGCAATGACCAGCGGTTCAGCCAGCCAAACACTGTTGCCCAAAATAAATAAAAAAACATACAGAAAAACTGCCGATCTGTTGCCCCTGGAAAACTCCCAGGTTTTTCTGGATAAAAAAATAATTGGATTATCTTTTATAGCCATTTCACGATTCAAAATTTTATTTTATTAGTAAACGCGAAAACTCCTTCTCATCCAAAATCTTAATCTCCAGCTTTTTGGCTTTGTCATGTTTTGAGCCGGGATCTTCGCCGACCACGAGATAATCAGTCTTTTTGCTGACTGAACCGCTGATATCGCCGCCCAGCTGTCTGATTTTTTCTTTGGCTTCATCTCTGGTTAAACTTTCCAGGCTGCCGGTGATCACAAAAGTCAGTCCGGCCAAAGTCTGCTTCCGGCTGACTTTCTTTGCCAAAATTTTGACTCCGTTCTGACGAAGCTTATCAATTAATTTCAAATTGCCTTTATCCTGAAAATAATCATAGATGCTTTGAGCGACGACTGCGCCAATATCCTTAACTTTTTTTAAATCATCTAAACCAGTTTGCTGGATCTTTTCTAAACTGCCGAAATGGCCGGCCAGATCAAGGGCGGTTTCCTCGCCAACATTTCTAATGCCCAAAGCGTATAAAAATCTTTCCAAACTGACTTCTTTTTTCTGGTTAATGGCCTGAATCAAATTTTCAGCGGATTTTGCGGCAAATCTTTCCAAAGCTTCCAGATCGCCCTGTTTCAGAGTAAACAGATCGGCCGGATCGCTGATCAGGCTCTGATCAATCAGCTGCTCCACTATTTTTATTCCCAGCCCCTCTATGTCAAAAGCTTTTTTGGAGACAAAATGAATAATTTTTTCTTTTTCCCGGGCGTAGCATTTGGAATTGGAACAATAAATGGCCACCTCGCCTTTTTTGTGAACAATCGGCGAACCGCAAATCGGACATTTTTTCGGGACGATGATTTCTTTTTCACGCCCTGCTCTAAGTTTAGGCAGAACTTTGACAATTTTGGGAATCACATCCCCGGCTTTTTCCAGAATGACCGTGTCGCCAATCTTTAAACCCAGCCGGCTGATTTCATCCAGATTATGCAAAGTGGCCCTGGAAACAGTCGTCCCGCCAATCTGAACCGGTTCCAGTTTGGCTAAAGGGGTAATAGCGCCGGTCCGGCCGACATTAAATTTAACTTCTTTGACAACGGTGGTTGTCTGCTCGGCCGGAAATTTATAAGCGACCATCCCCCGCCTGGTTTTACCGATCACGCCCAGCCGGTTCATTAACTTAATGTCATTGACATTAATCACGATTCCGTCCGTCCAAAAATCCAGCTTGTCTCTGATTTTGTAAATACGCTGATGAAGTTTTTCAGCTTCCCGCGGATCACGGCAATATCTGTTTTCCGGGCTGACTTTAACGCCGAGCAGTTTTAACAGTTCATGGGACTGTTCGTGGGTGAACTGGCCCAAATCAGTCATCAAATCATAGCCGTAAAAATCAAGCCCACGGGCGGCCGTGATTTTGGAGTCCAGCTGGCGGATACTGCCGGCGGCGGCGTTCCTCGGATTGGCAAACAGTTTTTCTCCCTTTTTCTCCTGTTCTTTATTAAGCTTTTCAAAAACTTTTTTGGTCATAAAGACCTCGCCACGAATCTCAATCCGGCCTTTCAGATTAAATAAACTTTTTTTTAGTTTTTTAGCGTCCAGCTCCTGGCCGAATTTTTTAATAAAATTATCAATTTCCTTATCAGCCGGCAGTCTTAATTTTAAAGGAACGGCTTCAATTGTTTTAATATTTTGAGTAACCTCCTCGCCAGTTTTGCCGTCACCCCGGGTGGCGGCGTAATCCATTAGACCAGCCTGATAAACCAAAGAAACGGCCAGGCCATCCATTTTAATTTCGCCGTAATATTCCAAGTCGCTTTTAGGCAGAATCCTTTTCAGCTTTTGCTCCCAGTCAGTCAATTCGTCAAAATTAAAAACATCCTCAATTGACAGCATTGGCTGCTGGTGGCTGACTTTTTTAAATTTTGCCAGCGGCTGGCCGCCGACCCGCTGGGTCGGCGAATCAGGACTAATTAAATCCGGAAACTGCTGTTCCAGTTTATAAAGCTCATGCTTGAGGGAATCCAAAGCGGCCTCAGAAATTTCCTGACGATCCAAAACATGGTAGAGATAACGGTGGTGGTTAATCACCTGCTTCAATTTTTCAATACGTTGTTTGGCTTCAGATTTGGTCATAAGAAAAGGGGTTAGCAAGGTTTATCAAGGGATATCAAGGGATATCATGGATCAGGGGAAATAAAGGAACATTAGGGAAAAACTATCCTTGATTTCCCTTGCTATCCCCTGATAATCCCTGATCACCCTTTAAAACAGTCCCATATACCATTTCAATATCCACTCACCCCAATAAATTGTCACGAACGTCGCTACTGTCAGAAATGTCCCGAAAGGCACCTGGCTTTTGAATGTTTTTTTATTAAAATTTATTAAAATCAAACCGACAATCGCTCCGAGAACATAACCCCAAAATAAACCAACCAAAACCAGCGGCCAGCCCAGGACGACTCCCATTAAAACTCCCAGCCGGATATCGCCGCCGCCAAGCCACTGGCCTTGGGAAATTAAAAACTGGACCAGGAAAAAACCGCCAGCCACCACCGCGGCAATTACCATATTTAAAAAATTCAAACCAAGAACCAGGTTAAAAACTAAAACAATAATAATCGCCGGCAGGGTAATTTTGTCCGGGATTAAATAATAACGATAATCTATCGTAAAAATCGCGATTAAAAAAACGACAATCAATAAATCTCTGATCAAAACCAGCCAATTCAAACCTGAAACTGTATTGAGATAATAAACTAAAACAAAAACTAATGCTGTTGCCAGTTCAACTAAAGGATACTGCCTGGAAATCGGCTGAAAACAGTGGCGGCATTTGCCTTTTAAAAATAAGAAACTTAAAACCGGAAACAAGTCCCAGATCAGCAGGCGGGTCTGGCATCGGGGACAAATTGAATAGCCTTTAAAAACTGACTTGCCGACATGGAGCCGCCAGACCCAAGCATTAATAAAACTGCCAAAGACAAGGCCTAAAATAAAAAGCAAGAAATAAAACATAAAGACAGCCACTAGTCATTAGTCACTAGTAGTATTATTATACAATGAATATAAGGGGAAGCATAGGGAATCAAAAGGAATCAAGGGGAAGCAAAGGGAAGCAAAAATTCTAATCTACCCTCATCAACTCCCGATCCCGCCTATGGCGGGATCGAGGATCCACGATCCCGCCAAAGGCGGGATCGGGACCTCATCCACCTTCATCTACCCTGATTTCCCTTGTTTTCCCTGACCCCCTTTACCCCCTTTATAAAATATGCTATTATTTCGCAGTGCTGGATTAACCAGCGCTTTGTCCCTTGACAATCAAATCTTTGGGAGGACTTCCTCATGAAAGATAAAGCGTTTTGGCGATTCTACAGTCTGGTCTATGACACGCTGTTGCGTTTAATTCCTTATCAAAAACTGCTCCAGCGCGTCATCAGGGCAATTGGTCCGCCGGATCAGACGCTAAAAATCCTTGACGCCGGCTGCGGCACCGGCAATCTGGAAATGTTTATCAACCAGCAGGCAATCAATGCCGCCATCATTGGAGTTGACTCAACTCCGGCGATGCTGGCCATTGCCCGGAAAAAAAACAGAGCTAGCCGGAAAAACTGCCGATTCCAGCCGGCAGACCTCAATCAAACTCTGCCTTTTGAAGACAGCGCCTTTGACGTCGTGGTGGCAATTAATGTTTTGTATGCCCTGGCTCAGCCGCTGGAATCACTGAAAGAATTCTGGCGGATTCTACGGCCTGAAGGCCGGCTGATTATTGTTACTCCAAAAAACAAAGCCAATCTGTGGCCAATACTTGGAGAACATATCAGATTGGTCCAGGCTGACCTCAAAAGCTTTTGGGGCAGGCTGGTCGCCTGGCTGAAAATGGGCTGGCTGGTGGCCAATCTGCTGATTGTCGGTCTGCTCAACCTGATCATTCTCAAGCGAGGCAGGGATAAAAAGTACCATTTCTACGAGCTCCCCGAGCTTGAAGAATTAGTTACGACCGCCGGGTTTGAGCTGGAAGAAACCGACTCTGATTACGGTCATCAGGACTGGTTTTTAGTTTCGCGCAAAGCAAATGGCCGGGTTGACAAAACCGCTTAATTAATTTATATTTACCTACTAAGGACGGTCCTTAGTAGCTGTTCTTTAACAACAACCCAACCCAAGGGGGCTCGAAGATGCAAATCAAAACGACATCTTCTGATGGGGTGGGGTTTTCTCTAAGAGGGAGCCCCACCGATGACAAATTGATCAAAATTCGGCCGGTAAAGCCGACCGATGAAAAAATGGTCAAGACATTCATCGAAACCGTCTTCCTTGATAAGCGGGTGACTGATGGATTGATGACGGGCGGGGCGATCCCCATCGCGCCAAAAAACGGGCTTGGCGCCTGGAAAGGCGACTCCCTAATCGGCTTCGTCGGGGCCCAGACAGGCACGGCCAAAAAAAGCCTGCCAACACTGGACTACTTTGGCCTCTCGATTAACCGGGACCTGCCGGGAAACAACGTTAAGCCGGAGGAGGTTTTTGAGATAACCAGGCTGACAACCCGGCATAATCACAAAAACAAAGAAGAGCGTGACGCCCTCATCAAAGCGCTGGTTTGCGCCATCATCCGCTGGGGTGAGTCCGAGAATAAACGGTTCGCCATCGCGACCGCTCCGCAATGGCTGATTACCAGGGTCCAGAAGAGGTTGGGCTTCAATCCGATACATGTCATCGGACGAAACCCGGTCAAAAAAAGGATCCCGGAAATCTTCCTTCCGTACTTCGCTTCCACTTTCAAATTTATGGAAGCGAAGGGGAAAAAAGGCAGAAGAAACGCCAGGCCGCCCCACGATTTAGTCAGGGCGATTTGGCTTGATCTCCGGGAAATCGGACCGACCGTCAACGCCATTAGAGAACAGATGTTCTCTGAGGCGGTAACAGACAATGGCCCGGTCATTATCCTGGAGAACCACCGCCAACCACAAAAGGCGGCGGGCTGAAACAGGAGGACCCAGTCAGTTGTTTTACAACTGACTTTTTTTTACACCTGAACCCCTTGCAAAAAAACTGGTTTTGTATTATAATTCGGTTGAAATATATGATTATATATATAACAATTTTAGCTTTGATTATCCTAATCAACATTTCCTTAGGAATTATTGTCTTATATAAAAATCCGAACAATATGAAAAACAGGCTACTTGGCCTGTTTATTTTTAGTTTGGTCGGCTGGAATAGTTCAATTTTGCTATTGCAAATAACTCAAAATTTTTTCTGGGCGCAAACCTCCTTTTTTAGCGCTTCATTCATCAGCCTAACACTACTTTTATTCGCTTTTGTTTTTCCTTACTCTTTAAAAATCAAAAGGATTTATAAAATACTACTGATCCTGCCCGCTGGTTTCTTCGCCCTAATTGCTCTGTTCAGGCCTTATTTGCTTTATAGTGAAATTACTTTCAGCAATACCAGTATTATTTATAAAAACCAATCGCTCCATCCAGCCTTTCTGGGGTTTTTTCTGGGCTACTTCATGGCGGCAATCATTATTCTGCTTTATAAATACAAACAATCAAAGGGGATCCATCTGGTCCAGTTAAAATATTTCTTCTGGGGTTTATTTGTCGCTCTATTTTTGATAATGCTTGTTTCTTTAATCCTGCCAAGTTTCGGCGTTTATCAATACAACGGACTCGGCCCGCCATTGACCAGCCTGATTACAATCGCCATTGCCTACGCCATCATCCGCCACCAGCTGATGGACATCGGTCTGGCCATTAAAAAAAGCACGGTTTATATCAGCTCTATCCTGGCAACAACGCTGATCGCGGCCGGCGGAGCTTATATTCTTTACAATATCTTGTCTTTAAACCCGGTAATCGCCGGGCCGGCGATTCTGATTTTCGGCCTGATTATTTTTAGCGCGATCAAACCGTGGTTTGAAGTTTTAGGCAATAAATATTTATTCGTCAGCACTTACAATTATCAGCAGTCCATCAAAGAACTGACCCGCGATTTGATTAAAACAATTGATCTCGATCAGATCAGCGACTCAATTATCGGGACAATTCGGGAAACAATGCGTCTCAAAAAAGCCAAGATTCTGCTGCTGGAAACTGATGATAGTCAGCGGCATTATAAATTGATTAAAAACATTGGCTTTGATCCCAATGAAAAACTGATTGACCAGGTGATTAACGAACACTTAAAAGTCTATTTTAACAATTTTAAAAAACCACTGGTCTACGAGCTTATTGACGATAAAATTGTTGATCCCAAAATTCAAAAAAACATTGAAATCATCAATAATTTAATCAATCTAAAAAATAAACTGCAAAATCTGCCGGTGGCCGTCTATATCCCAATGATCCACCACAATGAACTGATCGGGCTGATTCTTTTGGGAGAAAAAATTTCCAAAGACTCCTTCAGCAAAGAAGATTTGTCTTTGCTGGAAACTCTGGCCAACCAGGCGGCCATTTCAATCGCCAACGCCCGGCTCTACAGTCAGGTCCAGAATCTTAACAAAAATCTCCAGCAGCGGGTTGATGAGCAAACCCGGCACCTCCATGAACTGCTGGAAATGAAATCAGAATTTTTAACCATTGCTTCTCATCAGCTAAGAACACCCACCTCCATTATTAAAGGAATGTTGTCAACTCTGCTGGATAAAACCATCAATTTGGAAAATGATAAAAAAGAAAATTTTCTGCAAAAAGCTTTTCAGGGCTCACTCCGACTGGAAAAAATCGTCAGTGACCTTTTAAAAACCAGTCAGCTGGCGGCCGGCAAAATGGAAACTGAAGCTAAGCCGATTGACATTGGACCGATTATAGAAAAACTTGTCAGCAGCCGTCTGCCGCTGGCCGAAGAAAAAAAGGTAAATTTAAAATATAACAAACCAGGAGAAATTCCCAAAGTCGTGGCCGATCCGATTAAAATCTTTGAGGCCATCGCCAACCTGATTGACAACGCCCTTCATTATACCGATCAGGGACAGGTGGAGATTAAATTTTTAGATCCGGATACTGACAAAAATTACTTAAAGCTGTCTATCCGGGATACCGGCATTGGCATCCCGCCCGAAGAAATAGAAATCATTTGCGAAAAATTTAAACGGGGACAAAAGTCATTTCAAATTAACCCTGACGGCTCCGGCCTGGGTCTGTATATCACCAAACAAATTCTTGACGCCAATAACTCCCGTCTGGAAATTTTTAGTGAAGGTGAAGATAAAGGCAGTACGTTTAACGTTTACTTGCCAGTTTTTAAAGAACGTGGTAGCATATAATATTCAAAATGAAACAATGTCACAAACCACTTACAAAAAAATACTGATAGTTGAGGACGAACCATTCCTGCTTGATGTCTACAAGTTTGCTTTTGAGTGCGCCGGCTATCAGGTTCTGACCGCTCAAAGCCGCGGCAAAGCCCTGGAAATCATTAAAACCAGCCGGCCTGATCTGATTTTACTTGATGTTATTATCCCTGAAAAAGAAGAAGGTCTGGTTGATTATACCGCCAAGGAAGGTTTCCAGCTGCTGCGGGAACTAAAAAAAGATAATTTAAAAGAAATTCCGGTCATTGTCTTTTCCAATCTGGACTATGACCATAGCGCTGAATCAACTTTTAAAGAAATGAATGTTTTGGACTATATTATCAAAGCTAATTTTTCGCCCAAACAACTGGTCAGCCGGGTTGGCCAGCTGGTCTAAACTTAATTTTGAGCAAGCCAAAAACCCCGCCTTCAGACAGGGTTTTTTAATTTAATCTGTAAATTTTTTTTAGTTTATCCCTTCCTGGGTTGCCTGGCGCTGGCCGGCGGATAAGCCGCCGCTGTCATCCTCCAGATTAAATATAAGCTGATAACCGGCGCCGTCAGCTGTCTGGCTGTAAATATAATCAGCTCCCCCAGGCGCGGGGTTAGGCGGGACTGAACCCATGTAGGGGTTAGCGCAGGTTTCTGCTGAAGTAAAGCCAGTCTCGTCCAGACAGGCGCCGCCGGCCAGACCCAAAACCAGCTCCTGACCGACCGGATAATTATTATAATCGCTAAAATAAAACTCCAAAGCTGTCTGAATCTGCTTGATATGAGACAGCCTCAGGGCGTCCCGGGCTTTTTGCCGGGCCGAACCCAAAGCGATCACCGACAAAGTTGACAACAAACCAATAATGGCGATAACCACCAGTAATTCTACCAACGTAAACCCTTTTTTAGGTGTCATTTTATTAAAATTTAATTTATTAACAAGTTTAGCTTAGTATATCAATAAGCTTTCAGAAAATCAAGAATTCATGAAAACATTAAAGCATAAAAACATAAAAACAACTACTTATGTAAGCTCTTTCGCAAAGAGTCAATTTCTGTCCAAAGCATCGCGCCTATTTCTTCCTCAAAAAAATTACAAATTTTATGATCAGATTTTGACAAATAATTTCTTGTAAAAGAAAAATGTGATAAATATTTAGATTCCTTAAATGAAGCATATGATATTTCAAAAAAATTCAACTGAACTGCTGGTTTCATTCGAGCGTACCCTTCAATATAATTTAACACTATTGAAAGTGCGGCTCTCCTTAACTGTGATGTTACACCATAAAGTTCTTCTTTTGGAAAATTTTTAGTAATGTCATAAATAAAATGAACATATTCATCCATCTTCTTTCTTAATTTGTCCTTAAAATTATCACTCATATATTTAATGCTTTCTTGTTTTCTTGCTTTAATGCTTTCTTGCTTTAATGCTTTAATGATTCCTTGTTTTCTTGTTTTAATGCTTTCTTGCTTTAATGCTTTATTGACCCCGCGCCAGGACAATTCCCCAGACTTCGCCGGCGCCTGCCTCTTTTAAAACTTTGGCGCATTCCCCGATTGTCGCGCCGGTAGTATAAATATCATCCACTAAAATTATATTTAAACCTTTGACGGCTTCGGGTCGCGGACATTCAAAAGCGTCAACAACATTGACCAGCCGCTCTTCTTTCTTGAGCCGGGCCTGGGCCCGGGTATTTTTATGTCTAACCAATAAATTTTTATTCAGCTCAAAACCAAAACTTTTAGACAAGTCTTCAGCCAATAAATCAGACTGATTATATCCCCGGTCAGCCAGCCGCTTTTTATGAAGCGGCACCGGAATCAAAATTGCCTGATCCGCCTTTAAAAAAATTTCCGGAACTTTGACCTGACCGGCGACGGCTTCGGCTGAACCGTCTTTTTTTATGATATACTGAAAACCAATTTTTTTATTCTGAACTTTTTTCAAAAAATCAATTAGAAATCCGCTCAAAATTTCCTTTAAATCCAAAATATATTTATATTTAAAAACCCTGATCAGTTCCCGGACTAGTTCCTGCTCATAAGACAAGGCCACCAGACAGCCGTCTAAAGAATTTTCAAGGCGGCACTTTTGACAAGTCTGCCCAAAATCAGAATTTTTTTTACAAATTGGACAAATAAAATGACGATTAAATCTAATCTGCTTCTGACAATTTTGACACAGCCAAAGACCCTCGGTCCGGCAGCCCAGGCAGAAGACAGGAAATAATATATCTAATAAAAATTTCAACATAAAAACCCCAATTAGCGGGGGGTGGAAATAGTAAGTGGTTCTTTTTAAATTCTAATATCTAATATCGAAATTCTAAACAAATTTTAAATTCTAAATCACAATGATTCAAACAGCTTAATAAAATAGTTTAGTATTTAAAACATTATGATTTATAATTTATCCCGACTTCGTCGTGGATCCACGATCCGCTAAAATTTTACCGAAGGTAAAATTAGCGGATCGGGATTTAGGATTTAGGATTTCTAATTTAGGATTTATATTATTAGATATTAGGATTTCGAATTTTGAATTTATAATTTTACTTCCAGTAAAGTCCCTCTAACTTCCATGATCCATTGTCCCTGGCGAAATCTAGTGCTGCTTCCTGATTAAAAACTTTGGTATTAGTCGTGGAGCCGGTTGATTCCTGTTTTTGAACGGTCACCAGGACTTCGGCCCGTCCCAGGCTGGGACTGTAATCGGTAATTTCAGTCGTTAAAACTTTGGTGGTCACGCCGTAATAAATGGAAGTGTCTCCCCGCTGGGCTCTTTGCCGGGCGATAAAGCTGTCAACATAAGCCCGCATGGAAGCGGTCATAAAAATTTTGAGATCTTCCAGATTTTCAAAATCAGTCTGATTGGAAAAACTGCCGTAGCGTTCCGTAAAAGTCCGGGCCAGCCGTTCAATGTCAGCTTTGTCTTTGGTCGCCTGGTCCACAACTACCGGCTCAACCGGCTGGGGCAGTTCAAAAGTGACCGGCGGCTGGTTGGTGGCCAATCCGGTTGTTGGCTGATTAGCGTTGGATGTATTTAAATTAGCTTCCGGAGCCTGAACCGGCTCGGGCGACCTGAAAATAGCGTAAAGGCCGATGACCAGCAAACTAATAACCAGGACTCCGGCAACAGCTATTAAAATAATTGTTCTTCGGTCCATAATTTTAAATTTGCATCTCGCCGGCGGCTGATTCTTCTTCAAAAGCTTTTTTGGCGTCCTCAATTTCCAGTAGCTGGCGGGGATCGGAAGTAATCAGCTGATCTTCAGTGTAAGACGCGACGACTTTAATGGCGGCGTGCTTTGATCCGGCGAAAAAAATGCCTTCGCCAACGCCGCACTCCAGCAGAAGATATTTCTCGCCCTCGGTCAGCATAAAAGTTTTTTGGATTAAATCAATGGCTGCTGGTGTTTGCTTCATCAATAATTGTAAAGATGAGTTATTCAAAATAGCCTGGCCATAAGGAGACCCCAAAAAGTCGTTAACATCCTGGGTAATCGTCGTTACGCCCAGATAATATTTCCGACAACGCTTGACCAGAGCGTAAATAAATTTGGCTGAATCTTCTCTTTGCATCAGCCACCAGGCTTCGTCAATCACCAGAATCCTTTTTTTCAGCTCTGACCGGACAACATTCCAGATGTAATTGACAATGGTATAAATCGCGATTGGCCTTAATTCATCTTCCAGATCGCGGACGCTAAAGACCACCAGCTGATTTCTGGTGTCAACATTGGTCGGGCTGTTGAATAAACCCGAAAACGTTCCTTCAGTATATTTTTTGAGACGTTCGCTTAATTCCGCCCCGCCCTCCATGCCGTCCAAAACTTCCTGAAAATCCTGCATCAGCGGCGGCTCAACCTTTGATAAATCAGCGTCAGCCGTAATATCTTTTTTGGCGTAAGTCTCCAGCAAAGCCCGGTCAACAATTGAATCCTCCTGGGGATTGAGCTCGCCCAGCATTAAACGGACCAGGCCTTTCAAAGTAATCACGGCCGACCGGATAATGTCAGCGGTCTTAACTTCGCCGCCAACCGGCCGGGGTAGATCAAACGGGTTAATTTTACTTTCCGAGGCCAGAGAAATATTAATATATGTGCCGGCGACAGCGTCAGACAAATGCTTGTATTCCATTTCCGGATCAATAATAATCACGTCGGTGCCAAACATCATGCTCCGTAAAACCTCCAGTTTGATAGCGTAGCTTTTACCGGCCCCGGAAGTGGCGAAAACAGTAAAGTTGGCGTTTTGCAGAGAGAACCGGTCAAACAGAATCAAAGAATTGTTATGGCGGTTAATGCCGTACAAAACGCCGTTGTCAGAAGTCAGCTCGGCCGAAATAAAAGGAAAAGACGAGGCGCAGGGCGATGAATTCATGTTAAAAGTAATCATCAGCTCGTCATTGCCCAGCGGCATGGTTGAATTAAAGCCCTGCTCGGCCTGATATAAAACCTTTTTGGAATAAACCAGCCGGGAGCCAAACATCAGCTCTATTTTATCGGTCATTTTATCCAGCTCTTCTTTGGAATCAGCGTAAAGGGTGACATACAAGGCAAACTGGAAAAATTTTTCAGTTCCCTGGGTCAGACTGTCCCGCAAAGCTTCAATGTCTTTCAAAGCGGTTTCCCGGATCGGGTCGCGCGGCGCGCCTTTTTCAGAATCGCCGATAATCTGGGCTTCCAGCTCGCCGACTTTTTTCTTAAGCTGTTTTAAAATAATGGCTGACTTAACCGGATAGAAAAACATGCCAATATCAATCGTGGCGCTGAAATTAATCACCGGGGCGAACCAGCCAACGGCAATATAACGCGGATAAGAAATAATAAAAATTGTCCGGACGAACTTAGTGCCCAGTTCCAGAAAAGTTGAATTGACTTTAAAAGAAGCCGGGGCGATCAAATCCCGGACGCTGACAACTCCTTTCCGGTAAATTTTTTCCGCCTCCAAGATTTCTTTTTCTTTAGCGGCTTTTTCCGGCGTTGTTTTTTTGGGTTTTTCTTCGGGCATATTACTAGGGGATAGGTGATAGGGTATAGGGTATAGTTATTTGCCTTCTACTCTTAATTTATCCATGTCAGCCAGTTTTTCCTGTTCAGCCGTGGTCGGATTATAGGTATTGTAATAAAGCTCAATTAAATTCTGGGTGCCCAGAACCACTGAATTTAAACCAATGCTGGACAACCCGGACATTACCAGATCAACCCGCTTCATCATATCTTCCCTTCTCTCCAAAAATCTTTTTCTTTTCAGAGCGACTGTTTTGGCCGGCGATAAGGCCTCGCCCAGTCTTTTAAAAAAATTTTTCTGTTTGGCGGTCAGCGGATGGTAGGGCACGACCACGTAAAATTTCTTGCTCATAATTTCGCCCAGCTCGATCAGTTCAGAAACATAATTCCGATATTCATTAATCTGGATTTTTAACAGTTCATTGGTTTGTTCTTTCTCCAGCATTTTTAAACGATCAATATACGGATCAATGTTCAGTTTTCTGGACTGAATCACTATCTGGATCGGAAATTCAAAAGAATTTAAAAAACTGACATAAGCGGCAATGGTGGCGTTCTGCTCGTCAGTTGATTTTAAAGCAAAATTAATTGAAGCGACCAATAAAACCGCCCGCAGGGAACCGTCCTTTAAAATAACGGTGTCATCCGTAATTTCAGCTATATCCAGATACTTCTGGGTTGATTCTTTTGGTTTGGCACCGGCTAATTTTTTAGACTGCATTGTTTTTTTAGCCATAATTATTTTGCTTCTCCCTTATATGCGCCGCCGGTGTCAACGATTAATGATATTTCAGCCAAACTGCCTTTGATAATCGGCCGTTTAGTGGTAATTTCTGGCTTTTTTTCTTCTTTGGCCAGCTCTTTTTCAGCCGCCAAAATAGCCCGGATATCCTGATCAGACAGCTCTTTGTTCCAGACCCGCAAACCTGGTTTTCTGAATGTCTGCAGCATATTTAAAACGAGGTAATGAAACGGCATGCCGTTAATTTTTATAAAAGCAAAAACAAAAGTAACCACTACGACAATTATACCAAAAACCAGGAAAATTCCAAAGTTGGCAAAGCGGTATAACAAAAACAAAATTAAACCCCCGGCCAGCGATTCAATAAACTGGCGGGCCGTGATTGGCCCGATGATTTTGCTTTCAACATCTATGAATTGGGGGACGACGAATTGCTGCATGGTTTTCTAGGGTATAGGGTATAGGTAATAGGGTATATTAAAACCCCAATGATTGATTCAATTCGAGTACGGCGAAAAATTCCTTTTCTGACAATGTTTCCTTTTTAACCTGTTGCCGTTCTTTTATAATATCAGAGATAGGTTTGCCGACCAATAAACTTTCTTTGACCAAAGCAATATAAAACCGGTTAACTTCCGATTTATGCCAGGCTTTGATGCCGGCCAGCCGGTCAGCGAATGATTCTTCTTCCAGTAAACTTATTTTTTCCATAATTTTTTCAGCGGCTTCTTTGGGATCAGCTGACAACCGCCTAAAATCAATCAGGCTGTAGTTCAGTTCATCAACCGGACTGATTGTTTTAGGGCCATAGGTGATATCGTTCATTCTTGGTTTGGATTCAGGACCAGCCGGTGATGTTGGCCCCGCTGGCCTTGCCGGCGGGACAGGCGGGACTGGCATATTTGAAGCAACGGCATTGATGATTTGCATGCTTTGTTCAGGCCGGCCAAGGGTTTTAGTCTGTTTAATGATCATTGGCGGCCCAGCCGGCTTCGCCGGCCCCGCTGGCTTTGCCGGCGGGACAGGCGGGACAAGCGGTGGCTGTGGTAAAGCTTCTTTCTTTTTCTTTAATTTTTTAGCCCTGTTGGCTGTTTCCGCCGGAGGCGGATCCGCCTTTGGTGGAAACTGTTGGCTGCTGGCTAACTTATCCAAAACCGACGGCTCCAGCTTTTTAGTTGGCAAAGCCGAGACTGCCGGCTGAAATTCTGTTTTAGCCGCTTCAGTCCTGACTTTAATTTTAATTTCTCCGGCCAGCTGACTAATTTTATCTTTAATCAATTTTAAAATTTTATTGGCTGACGGCTGATCAAGGGCCGCGCCGCCCTGCTCTTTCGGCCTGGTTAAAGCGTCAAGTGCGTCTTTGTCTTTGCGAACATCGCTTAATCGAGCCAGAGTAACATTAAACAGCCGGCTTTTGATCAGGTCCTCTTTAATATCCAGACCGCTTTGGTTGACAACTTCTCTGGCCAGCCGGGGATAATCAACTTGCCTTGCCGGCCGGGGCGCTGTTTTTTTAAATTTAGCCACATCTGACAGATCTTCTTCTGGAATATATAAAAAATCGTCAGCTGTCGGTCCGGCTGGCCCGGTTTTAATTTCAGACTGTTGTTTTAAAACCGGCCGGCGGGCTTTAATTTCTTCTTCAACATCAGTCAGTTCATTGCCTTTTAAAACCTTAAAAGCCCCAGTTTCATCCCGGATTAAAATTTCATCAATTATTTCGTCTGATTTGTCTGGAATTTTGTTAGGCATATGGATAAAGGGGTCAAGAGGGATTAAGAGGGAATGAGAGGGAATGAGAGGGAATGAGAGGAATACTAAAGCGCTAATTTCTTTAATTGGGCGGCTTTGATGGTTTGCTCCCACGGTAATTTTAAATCATTCCGGCCAAAATGGCCATAAGCGGCCGCTTGTCTGTAAATCGGCTGTCTTAATTTTAACTCTTTAATTATCAGACCAACCCGTAAATCAAAAACCTTTTTAACTAATTTCGCTATTTTTTCATCAGCAATCCGGCCGGTTCCAAAACTATTAACATTAACTGACAATGGTTCTGGAATACCAATCACATAAGCCAGCTGGATTTCGCATTTATCGGCTAAGCCCGCGGCCACGATATTTTTGGCGACCCAGCGGGCGGCGTAACTGCCCGACCGGTCAACTTTGGTCGGGTCTTTGCCGCTAAAACAGCCGCCGCCGTGACTGCCGACTCCGCCGTAAGTGTCAACGATTATTTTTCGGCCGGTCAAGCCGGTGTCAGCCCTTGGCCCGCCCAAAACAAACCGGCCGGTGGAATTAATATGATATTTAGTGTTTTTATCAATCAATTTTTTAGGGATAATTTTTTGAATCACTTTGACCAGAATATCTTTTCTTAATTTGTCAGTTTTGACTTCAGGATGATGCTGGGCGGAAATGACGACATTTTCCAGTCGGACAGCCCGGCCATCAGCGTACTCAACTGTCACCTGGGATTTGCCGTCCGGCCGGAGATAAGGAATAATTTTTTTCTGGCGGACTTCAGCCAGTCGGCGGGCCAGTTTATGAGCCAGAGTAATTGGCAAAGGCATCAGCTCTTTGGTTTCAGTTGTAGCGTAGCCAAACATCAGCCCCTGATCGCCGGCTCCCAGGCTGGCCAAATTTTCAGCGGTTGACTTTTTGTTTTTAAAAGCGTCAACCTTTAAAGCAATATCAACTGATTGTTCCTGAATGGCGACGGCCACTCCACAAGTTTGCCAGTCAAAGCCAAAGCGGGCGTCAGTGTAGCCAATGTCTTTAATTGTTTGCCGGACAATCTGGGGAACATCAACATAACAAGCAGTCCTCATTTCGCCGGCAATGACCGCCAGACCATTGGTCAGCAAAGTTTCCACCGCCACCCGTCCCTGGGGATCACAGCGCATCACCTCATCCAAAATAGCGTCGGAAATCTGGTCGGCCATTTTATCCGGATGGCCTTCGGTAACTGATTCAGAGGTGAGATAGTGTTTGTGCATAAATTAGGGGATAGGGGATAGTTATTGATTATTTTTTGGGGGGGACGGAAATTTCAGGGATTCCTTTGATCTGCCAATCCCATTCTAATGGATCAATTACAGCCGGCTTTTCTTTCCCCTGTTCCCTTAATTTTTTAATATTATTTTTGAGCATTGTCTCCAGACTCTTAAATCTTTTATAGTCGGCGCTGTTAATATCATAAGTGAGAATCTGCCGCGCTTTAGTCAAGGCCCACTCCTTTAAAAACTTTCTTTCACCGTTTTCACCCAGATCCTGAATCTGGCGCTGATTATTGCCAATTAACTGTTTTGTTTCGGCCGGAGTCAGTCCCAGTCGCAATCTGCTGGCTAAACCCTGATAATAGTCTTCCATTTGCAGTCGGAGATGAATAGCCTGATTTAAATTAACTTCTTTGGCTCTTTCCAATAAACCTTTTTTAGCGAACAATTCTCTTCGGGACAAATCACGGTAATTACCGGCCTCGCCCATCAGCGTTTTTAATTCTTTATACAGTTTTTGAAAATCAGCCTGCTCCAGAGCAATTTTCATGGCTTCGTCTTTGTACCACTGCTCCCAAAAAGCTTCCTCGCCTATCTCTTGGATAAGTTTGGCATGCTCCTTTTTGGCGTCAACAAAAATTTTCTGATTAGGATCGCTGCCCCGGTTATTTCTAATCTTTTCAATAATCTGATTCAATTTTTGCTGAATTTCCTGCTCTTTAAGGGCTATCCTGGCTTCAGCCTCTTCGGCTAAATATTTATTTTCATTATACTCCTCGCCAGCCATGAAATCAGGATTTTTTTCGGCTCTTAAATCTTTAATGGCTCCTTTTTCAGCTTGATAATTTCTCCAGCCAAGTAAAAGGGCCTGCTGTTCTTCTTCGGTTGCTCCGGGATGGTCTATCAACCAGCTCTCTAAAACTTTATAAGCTTCATCTTCGTAATCCAGATAGTCTTTATAATCATTTATGGCAAACCCGGTCCTTTTACCAGTTAATTGAGTCAATTTGTCAGTCAAATGTTCAAGCAACGACAGCTGGCGATTATGCCTTAAATAATCCGTAAAATCTTCTCTTTTTATTTCATTATCATAATTATCTTCAACGACCTGCCAAAAAGCCCGCCAATCCCGCTTAATCATTTCCTGGCCGATTTTCATCATCAGTTCGTCTTTTTGATCAGCTTTATCAGATTCAAATTTAGATCTGGCTTTAGCTCTAATCTCCTGATCACGCTTTCGGACAAGCTGATCATTGATACAATCTTTTAAAGAGTCAAACTTACCCTCAACCGCCTGGCCGATCTGTTCCAGCAGATTCCGGCGTTCGTCATCTGATAAACTCTTTAATATTTCTTCAACTCTTTTTTTCAGATGCTCTTTGGCTTGCTGGTCTATAAAGACAACCACATCTCCTCTCTGCTCCAAATAACCCAGCCTGTGCTTATCGTAATCTGTTCCATGGGCGTTAATAATAATTTGAATGGCTTCCTGATCATTTAAATCAACCGCCTGCTGGCCGATAGCCGCCTGACCATAAATTGATTCCAGGCCGTATTTGACAAATTCATTACTTTTTCGGGCTACTTCAGGCTCTCCGACTTGGCGGCCATAATTTTCTTTTTCGTCTTGATCGGCGCTTTCAAAAATTTCCCTGATCTTAGCTTTGAGTTTAGTTTGATTATCCTTGTCATCCGACGACAGTTGATTGCGGGCCTCTCTTCTTAATTTGTTTTCCAAAGTCCGCCAAGCTTTTTCCTCGCCTTTTTTCAGCATTTTCAAACCAATTTCGGCGGCAATAGCTTCCTGCTTATCAGTCGGTTGATTATTAAAATTTTCAACTAAAAACTTTTTTAATTCTTCTTCAGTTTTGGATGCTAAATATTTTTTATATTCTTTGGCAAAATCGCCGCCTTTGGGGACTTCAATCTTAACCGCTTTTGACAAATACTGATCTTCAATCTTTTTTAAAATCCATGGTAAATTTGCCTGATAACCGCGCTGGCCTAATTTTTGATGAATCTCTTTTTTATTCTCTCTTGATTCAGCGGCGTAAACTTCTTTGACCCTGTCTTTAATTTCTTTTCTTAAAATAGCTTCTTGTTCCAAAACTGGATTAAGAATTTTTTCAGTCCGACTTTTTAGAATCTCCTCCCGCTTCTCCGCAACCCGGGCTGATATGCCAATCGTCTGTTCGGCTTTTTCCAAATCAGTTTTTAAAATTTCAAAGGGCTGTTTTTTTCCTTGTTTTTTGGGCTCTAAAGCTTCCAGTTCAACCAGTTCTTTTTGATATCGACCGATTATCGACTTATTCTCATCCGGGCTAGTTTCAAAATATTTGCGCAATCTGAAATTATTTCTATTAATCTTGGCCTTTAGTTCAGGCTGGGCGTCCGGATGATCATCAGCCAAACTGACAACCTTTTCTTCCAGTTCAGTTCTCATTTTATCCCAAAATCTATTTTTGGCGAGCTGACTGTCTTTTTGGCTAGTATCAAAAAATTCAGCGGCTTCCTGGGTTCCCGGATCAATCGGCGGCAGCTGTTCAGCCAAAATTTCTTCTTTGGCCTGATTAATTAAATCGGGGTGATCCTGAACTTTTCTGATTTCTTCAGGAATTCTCCGGGCAAATAAAACACGATCGGCTTCAATTTCGTTTAAAATTGATCTTTGATCTGAATCACTTTTTTGATCGAAAATTTCCCAAGCCTTGTCCCTCACTTGCTGGTCAAAAGTTTTCTCCCCAAGCTGTTCCAGGCCACTGTCCCCCAGCTGTTCCCGCGCCAGATTAAAATAATGCCGCTCAATTTGTTCCCAGTCATCAAGAGTAACTTCGGTCAAAGCTGATCTTTTTTCTATGCCGACATTAACACAATATTCGTCCCGATGATGGGTATCAACTTGCTGAAAAGTTTTGATAAAAATTTGCTTGGCTTTATCTTTAATTTCTGTTTCTAATAATTCCTGCCGAATCTCTTTTTGTTTCTCCCGTAAACCCTGATAGCTCTCAACAAATGATTTAAGCTCTTTAATCCTGGCCTGTCTTTCTTTGTGACTTAAAACTTCATGACCTCTAGCTTTTTCCATATTAGCCATAATGTTGATTACTCTTTCCAGGCAAACTGTTTAGTCTCTAAATCGTAATAAACCAGCTGTGAATACATTTTTTTGCCGGCCTGTTTCATCAAATTAGTCAGTCGCAAGCCATAAATCGCCGATTGATTATTATCCATTCCCAGTTTTTCTTTTAAAATAAATTGTAATAAATGACTTAAATATTCCGGGGCTTCGGGAAAAACCTTCAATCCTTCCATTAAATTATTTTTTCCGGCTGATTTTAAAGAAGATATAAGTAAATTTTGAATTTTATTATCTTTAAGCAGCCTGTCCAGGCTGGCAGTTTCCGCTAAAATCTGGAGAATAGCCAAAACCTCCAGTTTGTCAGGTTTTTGAGCAGCTTTGGGAGGATTGATCTGTATAAGAAGTTTTTTTTGCAATTGACTGGAATCCTTTTTGGTGGCCTGGGTCAAGTCAAGGACTTTAGCCTGGAGGGCGTCTTCTTCCGCCGGCTTAAATTTTAGCTTGTCAACCAGCTCTGATTTTGTTTGCTTAACGATTTTAGCTTCTTTCGTTTTTTTATCTTGAGTTTTTTTGCCGCGCTGAAGTGCTTCAACAAAAGCTGGATGCAGATCCTCAACTTTACTGACTCCTGGCACCAGACCAGCTTCAACCAGGCCTTTTAAGCCCTGTAAAGTATTGTAGTCATAGGCTTCTATTAATTCTCCCTCTCTAAATACCATGGGCTTGCGGCCAATTTCCGCCTGAACGTTCTCTTCCAGCCCTTCGGGCGTCATTGAAGAATATTTCAGTTTTTCATAAAAATTAAACAACATTTTCAGTTTATCTTTTTCTTCCAGGGAAACATTTTTAATATTTTTACTGTCAGTCAGATATTCCGCCTGCTTGACCCGATTAACCGGCCCTAAACCCAAAGCGGCGTTATAATCTTTGAGCCAGCTGCCAATCGTCGGTTCAACTTCAGTCCCCTGAACAGTAATTTTTTGGGCGGTAATTTTTTCTTTGTTTCTCAAAAGAGTTTCCCGGATTTTCTTTTTAAAAACATCCCGATCTTCGTATTGAATAATGCCAACCAGCTTGGTCTTGACCTTTTCCCAGACTGAATAAAACTCATTAATTTTTTGGACTTCAAAAATTGCCGTAAAATTATTTTCCATCAAATCCAAAATGTTTTCTGCTGATAATAAGGGCAAACCAATAAAACCGGCTTTGATAATCATTGACTGATAAGCCTGATTAATATCAGGATAATTATTTTTCAAACGAGGAGTTTCCTCAACCAGCTGACCAATATTCCGATAAAACCAGCCGGCTTCCTGCTCATCATTAAAAAAGACAATATGTTTTTCCAGCCGATTTCGCAGATCACCAATCAAATCCTGATTAGTAATAATCTCCGGCTTGGCTAAATTTTGAATATCTAATCTTGGCATAAATATTTTTAAAATTTGTCAATTATTTCTTGCCGCTAATCTCTTTAGCTCTTTCTTCTAAAATTTGACCGGTTGTTTTCCCTTCTTCAAATTGACCAGCTGCTCTTTTTATCAGGCCAATCATTTCCTGAGGAATCAATTTTTTATCAACCATATCTTGTAAAGATCCGATATCCTGCATGAGTTTTTTCATCAAATTCGGGTTGATCCTGTCAGGTTTGCTTCTCAGCAAATCTATAATTTTCCCCTGGTTTTGTTCAATATATAATTTACCGCTCAAATCTATTTTCAATTTACCATCAGGTGATTCACTGCCAAGATTTAACCGGTTGGAATGACGTAAAAAATTTTCGGTGTCTTTTTTTAAATTTTCATTAGTGACCGCCGCCGCCTGTTCTTCATCAGTTGTCGGCCGATAGATTCCATCCTCCACCGTGTACAGCCGGGAAGCGGCCGTATGACCGATTTTTTCATTAATATAGCCAACATCACTTAACAAAGACATTGATTCCTGACCAGTCATTTTTAGTTTTTTAACCAAAACTTCTTTTCTGAACTCCTCAATGCCGGCCCGGTCGCCCTGAAACCCAAACTCTTTCCAGACTTCGTTATCATTACCATCCTGGGTCGCTTTCATTAATAACGCCGCAAACTGGCTTTTATTTTTATCAACCAGGGCCAGCTGCATGTTGGACGACAATTCGGTCGCTTCCATTGACTCCCGGGGCAGTTTGCCAACTTCTTCAGAAATCGCGTTACGGAAATTCCGACGGGCGTAAAAATCCGTTCCAGGAGCCAAAGTAGCCGACAATCTTTTCTGGTCTGCCGCCTCCTGACTAAAATTTTCATAGTCAGTCTCATGTTTTTCAATCTGCCCCTGCATATATTTTTCGTCTTGCCATTTACCGTCTTTTCGGATCAAATCTTCTGAACCAGCTGTGGCTCTTGTCCTGTCAAATAACTTAATCTTATCTGCTTCAGCTACATCAATCTTTTTGTCAGAAGCTTCCAGTAAAGCATCTCGTTCCTCTTGAAGATTTTTTTTGTCAGTATCTGAAACCGCCGTATCAATTAACCCCTGATATCTATCCCGTATAGCCTGCTGATTTTTTTCTTCATCACTTATTGACTTATCCAGCTTAGCTTCCTCACCGTCATAACCCTCCCAAGCCTCTTTCCTTTTTCCATACGACATTTCTTTATCACCAATGGCGTTTTTGGCTAAAGTCGCTTCAGCTTCATATCCTTCAGATTTTTCTTTAGCTTCAGCTCTGACTTCCGCAACGTTTTTCGTACCGGGGAGAGCTCCTTTAAGACCATATAATAATTTTTTAACGCCGCGACCGCTAAAATAATTTTGTACAAAATCTTCCGGCGCTCCAAAACCTGTCCTTAGCATGCCTCTCAAAACCTTACCTTCACCCTCAAGTTCCTTCCCTCTGGTTGACGCGATTGAGGCGCCTTCTGACTCCCATCTGCGACGGGTGCTCTCATAAGCGGATTTAATCCCTCTTCCAATTCTCATGGGATTGAATCCGCTAAAACCGGTTTTACCATAAATATACCCTTCAGCCGTAGTCAAAGCCCCGCCGGCCGCTTTTAAGGGAGCAATCGCGGCCCGTTTACCGGTTTCCATTATTTTATTGGCGGCCGCTCCGGCCATGCTTCCTCCGGCTACTCCTAATTTACCAGTTAACACTAAACCACCAACCAACATGCAAACACCGATAATATAACTGCCAAAAGCTGAAAAAGTAGAAACAGCGCCCTGCAGACCAGCGACACTGATTTTTGAAGGATCCGCTGTTAATTGGTTAATTGCGTTGCCATCGCCGATCGTCACAAAAGACAGCCATAAAAAGAAAGCCAGCAATGGTCCGACAATCAAATATTTTCCAAACTCTTCCCACCATTGATTGCCAAACTTCTGGGCTCCGGGAAACAAGGGCAAAATAAAAGCCAGTGGAGCGAGAACGACTAAAAGCCAGAGCATAACTATTCTAAAAAGCAATATAACGGTGAAGATGACAACCAGAACCAGAGCAATGACTAACATTATTAATGATAAAAGAACCGCTATCAAAACAGAGGTGCCTCCAATAGCGCCTGGCTTATCTCCCAATTCCAAGTTAAGCATTTGATCAATCTGCAAAGCCTGAATGATATTGCCGCCGGCCAGCTGGGAAAAACCATTGACAAAAGTAATCATTACCACTTGTGAAAAATCAATAAACAAACCAGCGATTGTTTTGCTAAAATTGATTAAAATAGCGTAAATGAGCAACTTAGGCAATAATGCTTTATAGCCGTACTTTTGGTAGCCAAGCATTGTGCTAAAAGCAATCACCAGCAAAACCACCACAAAAAAACTGTTGGCGACATCCCTGACAATCACCCAGCCGTTACTTACTGCCTGTGAAGTGCTAAATTGATTATAGCTGGCAACCGTCACTAAAAATTCAGTCATTAAAACCAACAGGGAGCCCACTAAATTAACTAATACAGAATTAACAAGCCAAGCTAAAGCCCAGGCTATATTATCCCACCAAGACGCAGCAGACGCAGCATAAGAAACTTTGGCAAAACTAAAAATCCCCAGTCCAATAACTAAGAATAAGATCAATAAATAGAAATACTTAGCTCTTTTGGACCGCGGAAATTTCATTAATTTATTTGTTTTTTATTTATCTAAATATAACATAAATTGTCTTATTCAGCAAAGCTGAAAACTGTTAATAAAAATAAGGTTGACAAAATTAATAAAACATACTATACTTATTTTGGATAAAAACAGACATAAAGGAGGTTTGTCTTGCAAAACGATCCTATCACCCTTCTGGGCAAGGCGGTTTCTTTTTTCATTGCCTACGGGATAGGGCTTCCCGTGGGCCTGCTGGCAGGCGCCGTTGGCTTTTTTATCGGTTTCGCGCCGACAGCCTTTATGGCCTCCATCCTGGTGGCTCCTTTCGGAAAGGAAGCCGGCGTGGTGGCTCTGGGAATCGGGGCCATCGTCGGTATTATGGTCGGGATTCCCTCGTTCCAGTTTTTTTTCCAGCCCTGGAAAGAATACTGGGACTAAACCCAGAACCCTGATTTCGCCTCCCCCCGCATAGTTTCACTCAAAACTGCGCGGGGGGTTTTTTTTACATTTAAAATATGCTATTATATTTGTACCCCCAACCGCCCCACGGGGCTTTTTTGTAAAAAAACATGACTGAACTAAAAATAATCCTCAAAAACAACTTCAACTTCAACGACTTCCTCCCCGGACAGGAAGAGATCATCAGAAGCGTTCTGGACACTAACCAGACCGTGGCCATTATGCCGACCGGCGGCGGCAAATCTTTGTGTTACCAACTGCCGGCTCTGGTGTTTGATAATCTGACTCTGGTCATCTCGCCGCTGATCGCTCTGATGAAAGATCAGGTTGACTCTTTGAAAAAACTGAAAATCCCGGCGACTTTTATCAACAGTTCGCTGACTCCAACAGAATATCAGTCCCGAATCAATAACCTTAAAGAAGGAAAATATAAACTGCTCTATGTGGCGCCGGAAAGATTTTACGATCAAAATTTCGTTAGCCTGCTCAATAATCTAAAAATTTCCCTGATGGCCATTGACGAAGCCCACTGCATTTCCGAGTGGGGTCATGATTTTAGGCCAAGCTATTTGCGAATCAAAGATGTTATTCCCACCTTACTCTTTGAAGGTGGTCAGCCACGGGTAGTGGCCCTGACAGCGACGGCCACGCCCGAAGTCAGAAAAGACATTATTAAACAATTAAACCTGGACGCCCCGCGAGTATTTATCGCCGGCTTTAATCGTGATAATTTAAAACTAACTTCAATCCAGACTTCGTCTTATCAAAAACTGGGAATAATTCACGATCTGATCAAAAAAGCTACTGGCCCGGCGATTATTTACGCCGGTACCAGGAACAAAGTGGAAGAAATCACCTCTTTTCTGCGGGATTTTGATATCAAAGCTAACGGCTATCACGCCGGTCTGGACAATCAGAATCGTCAAAAAATTCAGGAATATTTTATGAATGGCGACAATGATGTCATCGTGGCCACTAACGCTTTTGGGATGGGCGTTGATAAACCAGACATCCGGCTGGTGATTCACCACGACATGCCCGGCAATCTGGAAGCTTATTACCAGGAAATCGGCCGGGCCGGCCGGGACGGCCGGCCCAGTGAGTGCGTTTTGCTCTATAGTCCGGCTGACCGGAATTTAAACGAGTTCTTTCTGGCCGGCGACAATCCCTCCCCCCAGACGATCGCTGAAATTTATAAATTTTTACTCAAACAGGATTTTGACGAAACCGAACCAACCATTTATGTTACCCAAAAAGAGATCGCCCAGAGTTTAAGCGAAAATGTCAGTGAAATGGCCGTTTCAACAGCCATTAAAATTATGGAGCGGGAAGGTTATCTCCAGCGCCTCCGGGAAAAAAACAATGACGCCGGCGTCAAACTCAATCGGCCATTACAAGAAATCAAACAGTTTATCGGCAACCGGGCCAAAGTTCAGCTGACGATTATTGAATCGCTGGTCAAAGATTTTGAAGCCAATCAAGAAAATGAAATTAAATTTGCCGTGGAAGAGCTGGCCGCCAAAAACGGCCTGGAAAAATCAGCGGTTCAGCGGGGACTTAACGCGCTGGCTAAAAATTTCCTGATTGACTACAACCCCCCTTTCAAAGGCCGGGGAGTGAAACTGCTCAAAAGCGAGCCGCTGGAAATTGATTATCAAAAACTGGAAGCCAAAAGGCAAAGGGAGCTGGATAAATTAAATATAATGGAAAATTATATCCATAGCGACCAGTGCAAGCATCAATATATTTTGGAATATTTTGGGGAGGACGGGACGATTCAGTCGTGTGGAGAAATGTGCGATAATTGTCTCATGGAAAAAAGCAGTAAGCTTATTGGAAGCCAAAATCAGACTGATGGCATCCTGGACAAGTTATTACATATAAGGAATCAGAGGGAATGAGAATAAGCTATTAAATTTCAAATTACAAAATCCAAATGTCAATTCAAATCCAAAATCTAAAATCCAAAAATTTTACTATTTGACATTTGAACTTTGGATTTCAATTGATATTTGAGCTTTGATATTTGGATTTAATAGCTGGATTTTAAAATTTTTATCCTTGCTTCTACTTATTTCCTTATGACTTCCACCATTTCACCTCAATTCGTAATCCTGGATCTCGAAACCACCGGCCTCTACCCTTATCAGGGCGACGGGATTATTGAAATCGCCGGTTTGAAAATAAAAGGCGATCAAATCGTTGATCAGTTCAGCAGTTTTATCAATCCCGGCGTGCCGATTCACCCCAAAGCCCAGGCGGTTCATGGTTTAAGCAACTATTTTATAGCCACTAACGGCCAACGGCCGGGCGAAGTCATGCCGGAGTTTTTAGAATTTTGCCGGGACTCTATTTTAATCGGCCACAATATCATCCGTTTTGATCTGACATTTATTAATTGCTGTCTGGAAAAGTTAAATTTAAATAAAATTAATAATCCGGTGATTGACACTTTATTTCTAGCCCGCCGGAAATTAAGGCTGGAAAACTATAAACTTCAAACTTTGGCTAATTATTTTAAAATTGACTACAGCCAGGCCCACCGGGCGCTGGGGGACGCGCATATAACCAGGGAAGTTTTTCACCGATTGGTTGAAATCTGAAAACATTAAAGCATTAAAGCAAGAAAGCATTAAAACATTAAAACAAAAAAACCGCCAACGCGGTTCTTTTTGTTAGGGTATAGGTTATAGGGTATAGGGGATAGTCAATTGAAAAAAATTCCACTCACTATACCCTATCCCCTATTAATCTATCCCCTTCCCTAATTCCCTAAAAACAGGAGAGTAAAGCTATTAAACCAACAAAGCGGCTAATAGAAATGTGTTTTTCAAAAGTAAACCCTAGACGAATCCGGGGCAAATATACTCTCAAAAAACACGGCTGTCAGGCAGTGGATATATATTTAGATGATTATTAATCCGACAAGTTCCTGAACAATTCTTTACTACTCTCCTCTTTTTAGAAAACCAGGCAACAGGCAATAGGCACAAGGCACAAGTGTCGGTGTCGCTTCGCGACATATTATTAGAAAAGACAATAGGCAACAGGGATTGGAATTTTTAATTTTCAATTCCCTTGTGCCTTGTGCCTATTGCCTATTGCCTATCCTAGATTCCCTGCTCAATCCAGATCAGCGGAGAGAGATTCTCGTTTCAACCGGTAAAGGCTGAAATGATCTGACCTGGATGGAACAGACAATCCTGGAAAAATCAAATATCAAATATTAAATATCAAAATAACAGATTAAAATAAAAAATTTTTATTTTTAAATTGTCATTTTAATTTTTGATTTTTAATTTTTAATATTTTCAAATTCCACTCCTCCATATTCCAGCCTAAATCTGAAACAGAGAGGAATGGAGGCAGACAAACAAGTGAGTGAACACTGTTTCTGCCTCCTTGACCCGTCAGTCGAGACTGACAGGTCGTGACTCGGTGAGTGGCGGCGATCCCATTTAGTGAGTCAGGCTAAATGGGGCTGTGGGGGGCGGCGGCTAACGCTTCTTACGGCAAGCCTTGCACTTGCCCTCGGCGTTTAGCGCCCGGCTCTGGTCTTTGGCCGGGATGAACCGCCCACAGCCGGTACAGTTCATCTTTTTGTCCTTCTGTTGCAGGTGCTTGATCACCCGCGGGAGAAGAACGGCCACGGCGCTGCTGGAAGAAGGCAGAGCTTCTTGCTTTTTCCCCTCCCTGGACTTTTCCTGAAAAGGCGTCTTGACCGGAGCCGGCTTGGACTGGCTCTTTTCATAAAGCCTGTCCATCCGAAAATCAAGATCCCTATGGAGCTCCTGGGCTTTGGCCCAAACGACCTCGAACAGATCGTTCTCCCCCTCTTTGGGGATGTAGCCGACCCAGGCCTTCCTGAACGTCTGCTCCAAAGAAGACAGCCGCTCACTGAACTTGGACGTATCCGAGTTCAGCTTTGCAATCGCCTGGATGTCGGACGAGGCGTCCTCAATGTCTCGGAGCGTCTCCCCGATCTGGTAGGCCCTTCTCGCCAAAAGAGCTGCCCGGAAGGTCAGGCATGCCTGCGTCTTCGGCTTCCGCCCCTTCTCCTTTTTGGGGATGAGAGGGAGGTCGCTAGCGGCGGGCTTGCCCTTTACGCACCGGTCCAGCATCCCCGACAACTCGTCGTGAGCATAGGCCAGATCAGACGATTTCTCGCCGCAATCCCTGATCATGCCCTCGGCGCTGTCGAGACAGCTCTTGACCAGCGACCGGTTGGTCCCGGTCAACAGGAACTTGGCCTGATTAACCCCAACCTCGGTGCGGTCTTTCGCGATCCGCTCCTGGATAGTGTCCAGGCCGATCTGCTGCCGAACCAGTTCAGCAACCGATTGGGGGAAAGCCCAGGCCACCCGGTCCTCGATTGCCTGGACGGCGTTCGGGGCACCCTTGAAGAACCTTTGACGGTGCTCCTCGGCCTTGGCATCAGCCTCGGCCTTGGCCGCGGACTTCTTCTCGGCCCGCTGGCGCTTCTGGAGCTCTTTCTCGACATACCGCAGGGCGCGGTCGAGCTGACTCTCGGACTGTTGCGTCCGCGCCAGCTTGATGGCCGACAGGGCGTCAGCCAACCCGAGCTCTTTGGCAAGCCGCTCGAGCCTCGAGCATTTCTGCTCAAACTCGTAGGCCTCGTAAGCCTCGGCCGCCGCGATCTCGGCGTCGGCAGCCTCGGAAGAATCGACCGGGAACCGGCCGGTGGGGCTGGCCTGGTCGGAGCGCAACTCCGGCCAAGCCTCCTCGAGGACCGCGACACCGACCGACTCGGTCATCGAAACCGACTCGGCTGTCGGCCCGACCACCGTCCCGATCTCGGCCACGGCGACCGCGGCCTGGATGGCCTTGGACGCGGCGGCCGCCTTGGCCAACCGCTGGCGGCGGCAGAAAACTTCTACCGGGTCAGCGGCCTTGGCTTCGGCCTCGGCGACGGACTGGAGGAACAGTTCCTCCACGGGATCCGCGACCGGCTTGGCCTTGGCCTCGACGACCACCTGGGCCACCTTCACCTTCCGGACAACCCGGACGGCGAGGGCGACGGCGAACAACAGGAAAAAAAATCCGAGGACGCTCATGGCGTCTCCTTTCAACAATGGGGCAAAACCCCCGTTAAAATGACTCCAATCAGAACACCTGACTGGAGGGGGGCGCCCCCCACAACTGCCACGGGAATTGGTTTTGGTTTTTGGGTGTGGCGGCTAGTATGGTCTTTGGTTTTAGGTTTAGGCTTTCTGACCCAAACCCAAACCCTAAAACTATACTGGCTGCCAAACCCTACAACCAAACCCTTCTCACGTGGCAGTTGTGAACAATCAAATCATTTTCAAGGTTCAAAAAAACTCCCCGTCTGAGGAGAGCTTTTTAATGTTATCCCACCGCCTTTGGCGGGGTGCCGCCAACGGCGGCACTAATTTGCTAATTTTATTCTAATCACCGTATTACGAATATTCGCAATTTGTGGATTGGCATAAAATTCGTTGATTAGGATAACAATTATTATTCTCTCTCCTCAAAGAAAATTTTTATAATTCAATTTTTAAATTACGGATTACAAATTAATTATCAATTGCTTAATCCTTAATTCTTAATCCTTAATCCTTATTTGTAAAAGTTGGAGGGAGAGCGTCTGGCGAAATGTTGCCAAAGTGCCCTCCCCCGTGGGTCGATGAGAGATCAGGAGAGGAAGCGATGTTGAAGCGCGGCCGGCGTAGTTGAGTTGGCCGCGGTCGAAATCGAGCTTCCCCTCCTGGCGGTGATTTCCTTTCACGCGCCGTAAGCGTGGGGAATTTCCGCCATTCCTTTTCCCCCTTTCATTCAGAATTGCGGTGGACTGGGCCAGCCATCATCCATGATGGCCGGAACCCGGGGGCCGGTGTCGTTGACCGATCAGGAAAAGATTTCGAAAAGCATGCTGGTCAGCTTACGCATCCAGTCTCCTTTCTTCACTGGGATTTCAACGGACTTAGAAGAACAGAATTAGTATTTACTTGTGGCTAAGAACTATAAATAATAATTCTGTTCCTGCAAATTTTTTTTTAAAGTTCAAAGTTGATAAGTTCAAAGTTCAAAGTTTCAGCCGAAGGCTGATCTCCGCCAAAGGCGGATCCGCCTCCGGCGGGCGCAAAACCCTCCGGCGGACAAAGTCCAAAGTGTCCTCTTTATTTAACTTAATGAAACATCATAACATATAATCAAATTCCTGTCAAGAAAAAATCATGGGATATCAGGGATTATCACGGGAAATAAGGGGAAGTCAGGGATAATTTTTTCCCCAATATCACTTGCTATCCCCTAATAAACCTTGATCTCCCTTGCTTAATCCCTTAAACTTGACACATTCTAGCATTTACGCTACTTTTACCTGATCCCCTGTCTCCGTCGCTCGCGAGCGACGAGACCCTGTCCCTTTTCAACCCCCCCAGGTTCCAGGAGGTGCTGGAATGATGACTGATGAACAAATCCACCGGCATTCGAAAGCGATCATTTGCCTGGTCTATCTCTATTGCTACAGGCTATCCGCAAAAGAGGCCAAACCGCTCAACCCGACTGAACTGCCAGTGAAAGGAATTCTTCTGCTGGTAGAATGGGCCGAAGGAATCCATCAAGGCGGCTGCCCCAGAGCGGAACTGACGATCAAAGATGATGGGGAAGCTTTGGTTTTCCTGCCTGAATACGATGTCATTCCGGGAAACCTGCCCGATCAGATCTTTGCCAACCTTGATTCGTCTGCCGGCTGTCTGGCGGCCTTTCTGGTCATAGACAACGTCAACGGTCAGTACTATACTGACAGTCTGGAAGCGGCTCTGACCTGCTTCAACGCCAGGAATGGCATCTCGCTGGAAATTCAATTTTTCAGCCGGGATCAAATTCCGGACGAATCATCAGCCGGAATTCTGCTGAAACTACCGGGCAACATCAAGCCAATCAAGATCATCAGCGTCAGTAAACAGCATCAGCCTCAACTCAAGTACTGGGCGGTGGTGAAATGAGCTCGGTGGTTGTTCATAAAGAAAGAAATCCAGTCCCAATTCTGGGACACATCTACAAGTGGGACATCCAGCGTCCGCTGGATCCTATCTCCAATATCGTCAAGGGACTTCAGGGACTTGAGCCTGACCAGGGAATCTTTTTGATTCAATGGTCCAGGCCTGATCCCGACGGGGAATATATCATCGCTCTTTTTCTTCACCAGTCAGGCATAGCCAGGATTTTTTTCGCCGGCCACTCCATCCAATTTACTTGGATGGCCAATGCCGATAAACTGGTGCGATCTCAACAAAATATGGCGATTCGGGTGACCGATACAGACGATGATTGTTTTTTCGCCAGAGAAATGGAACCAGCCTTGGGCCATCTCTCATCCGTCAGGGGCAATAAAATAGAAATAAGCTTCTACAAAACTGGGGATCAACAAAATCCAACTGGAACGCGACTGGAGGTCAAACGTGTTGATCATTGTAAATATCAATGGAGGATCATTCAAGACTAAGCTACTCTGCCTAGTCTTTTTTAATTTTTCAAAAAAGTTGTGGGGGGGAACAGACTAGCTTCTTGTGACAGAAACTAGCTGTTCCCCTCCCCGAGCGGGTTACCAGGAAAGGAGGTGCCGCTTGCACCCCTTCTCGTGGTAGTGGGCGACCATCCGGTCTGCCCGGGCCCGCTCAATGCGGTGCCGTCGGCTACAACCACAAGGGAGGCACTGCATGCACTCCCCGCAGTCGCAGGCCGGGACGATGACTTCCATCGCCTCGGCCGCCGCGACCTCGGCCAGCACTTGGCGCCGGCCGTTGATCGGGTCAGCGGCGACGCTCTTCCGAACGTGGTCCGCGACCATGCCCCGATAGATTGTTTCTGGAGACATCTGTCTCCCCCTTTCGCGAAAAGTTTAAACGGATCCGCCTGATTTTACAAAAATCCTTTTTTATCTTGATTCATAAAATCAAGCGGAACCACAAAAATAAATTCGAATATCTAAATTCGAAATACTAAATAAATTATAAATCCTAATGTTCCAAATTATAAACTTTATAATTATAAAACGTTTGGAACATTAGAATTTGTTATTTAGAATTTGTTTCGGATTTCGATATTAGAATTTAGGATTTTTCAAAGCCTGTTTTCAAAAAACATCACCACTAACAATGAATGAACTAGGGACAATGCAAATCGAATTAACCCCTAGTCCCACTCATTATTATGAGTCTCAACCCCCCCGCTATTTGCCGGGCGGCTTTTGACATCATTTATAAAAAATTCTTTAACAGGCGCGCTTAAAACGCGCAAGCAAAGAAAACGATGTAGAAGAATGTCTAGCGTAAAGCATGCGGGTCTCTTAGCATAATTATTACTTCATACCCGGTTTTACATTATTGACTCTTATAAGTCTTTACCAAAGTAGCCGAGCCTCTAATCCAGTAAAACTCGTCTACATCGTCCTCTCTGCTTTCATGGGCTTTTTCAATAACAGAAAAACTCCCCATCAAGGAGAGTGTTGAATGTTATCCCACCGCCTTTGGCGGGGTGCCGCCAACGGCGGCACTAATTTGCTAATTTTATCCCAATCCACAAATCACTAATATTTGTAATTGGTTGATTGGAATAAAATTAGTTGATTAGGATAACGCCAATTCTCTCTCCTCAAAGAAAATTTTTACAATTGTCAAAGTTTACATTTCATAATAACATAGATAAATAATTCTGTCAAGCAAATTAAGCGAATAAACACGAATTTCGGCTAATATTAGCGAATAATTCGCTTTTTATTAGCTTAATATTAGAGACGGCAAACATCAAGGAATTCCAGCTTACTGTCGCCTCCGGCGGTAACTATTATAATTTCCCCCTTTTTGGCTAATTTTAGAGATTTCGCTAAATCACAACCTTTTTCCAAAAATTTCCGCTGGGTCATTTTTTTCGCTAAAATTGGCTCAACTCCATAAGCCAAATTTAACTGCCGCTGAACCTTTTCATGATCAGTCAAAACAACCAGCGGTTTCTGAATCCGATGCCGGCTCAAAACCCGGGCTTCCAAGCCTTCTCTGGAAAACATCACAATCGCTTTGGCTCCAACATCCTGAATAAGCTGGCAAACTGACAACCCCAGCGCCTGGTTCCGGTCAACGGAGTCAAAAACAGAACATTTTAAATCATCATATTTGGACTCCTCGGTTTTAGCCAAAATTTTAGCCATCATCTGGCAGGCTTCAACCGGGTATTGACCGGTGGCGGTTTCGCCTGACAGCATCGTCGCGTCAGCATGATCAGTCACCGCCGTGGCCACGTCAGTCACTTCCGCCCGGGTCGGCCGGGAGGTTCTGATCATTGAGTCCAGCATTTGAGTGGCGACGATCACCGGCCTGGCCGCGAACAAACATTTCATAATAATTTCTTTTTGCAATAACGGAATATTTTCAGCCGGCA
>Ga0326597_10001222_pt1 | contig 42089 bp, 34 predicted proteins | sample RVTome_12_FD_203789 | JGI IMG/M metagenome (GOLD analysis project Ga0326597, IMG submission 203789) | Soil microbial communities from uranium-contaminated site in the Upper Colorado River Basin, Wyoming, United States - RVT100D185 | ecosystem: Environmental > Terrestrial > Soil > Contaminated >... | reverse complement strand
GTCGACAAAGTCGATTCAGAAGGGCTCTGGATTCGCCATCCCGACGGTCCGGTGCTGCCGCTCGCTGACATGAGCGAAGGGTACCGGGCGGCCATCGCGATGTTGATGGACATTCTGCGCCATCTCGCGAACGTGTACGGCGAAGTCGACCTGGTCCACGAGGAGGACGGTAAACCGCACGTCTTGCATTCCGGGGTAGTATTGATTGACGAGGTCGATTCGCACCTCCATCCGGAATGGCAACGGCAGCTGGGCTTCTGGCTCAAGGACTTCCTGCCGAACGTTCAGTTCATTACGACGTCTCACAGTCCGATCATTTGCCAGGCTACCGACGAACATGGGCTGTTTCATCTGCCCGCGCCCCCTTCGTCGCTTGAACCGTTTCGGGTGATGGAGGAGGAGCGATTGAAGATCGTGCGCGGAACACTCGATGCCGTGTACCTAAGCCCGGCCTTCAACCTGGAGCACACGCGGTCACCGCTCGCCGTGGAGAAGCGTGAGGAGCATGCGCGGCTTCGGTCGAAGAAAGCGACCGCCGGGCTGACCGAAATGGAAAAGCGGCAGTTGAAGCTTGCGGAGGAATGGGTGGCGGATGATTCGGATGCCGTGGAGCGCTGAGGATGCGACGGATAGTCCGGACGGCTGTTCCCGCCGCAGCGGCACAATACCTTGCCAGATGTCAGCACGCGGTCGATTCCGGGCGAGCGGCGGGCGAAGTTTGGAAGCGCGCCCGCCGGACGAGGTCAATGCAGGCCGTCTACGACCGGCTCGTTGAGATGGTTGGCCCTCGTAGCCGTTGCATGTTCTGTTTGGATTCGCGCGGTGTGGACATTGATCACTTCTGGCCGAAGTCGCAGTACCCGGAGCGAACGTTCGCGTGGGACAACCTAATGCTTGTTTGCGCCGGCTGCAATCGGCGTAAGAGCGATCGCTTTGGGTTGGATACCGATGGGGTTCCGATGCTGATTGACCCGACACGGGACGATCCGTGGGACTATTTATACTATGACTCGCGTACTGGCATTCTCACGGCGAGATTTGCTCCGACTGGCGAGCCGGCCGCGCGAGGCTTCTACACAGTCGAGTCGTCGAACTTGCCGCTCAACATTCAGGCCGTGACGGACGGACGCTTGCGGGCGCAGAGAAACCTCGAGAGGTGCATACATCGCTTCCTTCAATCCGCGAACGCTTCAAATGCTCGCGACGAGCTGGTGACGGAATTGCGGTCGTGCCTCGACGACAACGATGATTACGGTCTGCGAACATGGTTCGTGCTTCGCGAGGGACGGGACGAAGGAGAATTCGCAGAGTTGCGCTCGCGGTTCCCAGAAGTTTGGACCGAACTTGAGTCGTTTACGGCGGAGCGTGAGCGGTCGTGTCGCCCGACCGGGAGCCGCCACGGAAGGACGCAGGGAAACCTGAACAAGAGATGAGGCCGAAAGCATGCCAGCTCGCTTCGGCCGGCTAGGCGCGTCCGTAGGTGGCGTCGTATACTCGACCGGTTGCTGCCGCGAGGGGAAGCACAACAACATGGAGTGCTCGATGGCCTTCGACAAGGTAGACCCCAAAGTCGATTTCCCCGCACAGGAGCGGGCGACCCTGGCCTTCTGGCGGGAAACCCGGGCCTTCGACCGGCTTCGTGAACTGAACCACGGCAAGCCCAAGTGGTCGTTCCTCGACGGCCCGATCACCGCCAACAACCCCATGGGCGTCCACCATGCCTGGGGCCGCACCTACAAAGATCTCTACCAGCGCTACTTCGCCGGCCTCGGCCGCGAGCTCCGCTACCAGAACGGATTCGACTGCCAGGGCCTCTGGGTCGAGGTCGAGGTCGAGCGCGAGCACGGTTTCAAGAGCAAGCGGCAGATCGAGGAGTACGGCATCGGCAAGTTCGTCGAGGAGTGCAAGGCCCGGGCCGCCCGTTTCGCGGCCATGCAGACCGAGCAGTCGATCCGTCTCGGGCAGTGGATGGACTGGGACAACTCGTACTACACGATGTCCGACGAGAACAACTACGCCATCTGGGCCTTCTTGAAGAAGTGCTTCGAAAAGGGCCTGATCTACAAGGGCATCGATGTGATGCCGTGGTGCCCGCGGTGCGGCACCGGCATCAGCCAGATGGAGATGAACGAGGGCTACCGCGAGGTGCCCCATACGTCCGTTTTCGTCCGCTTCCCGCTCCGCGAGCGCCCCGGCGAAAACCTGCTGGTCTGGACCACGACGCCGTGGACGCTCAGCTCCAACGTCGCCGCCGCGGTCAAGCCCGATATGACCTACGTCAAGGTCAAGCAGGGGGACCAGAGCTACTACGTCGGCAGGGCGAACTTCGAGGGCACCCGCTCGCACCCGCTGCAACCTGCCGACGCCGCGAAGCTGCCTGCTCTCATGGCCATCCAGACGCTGTTCAAGAACAAAGGCGTTTTCGAGATCGTCGAGGAAGTGCGGGGCGAGCAGCTTGTCGGCCTCACCTACGACGGCACGTTTGATTCTCTCGACGGCGCTGCCGAGGCGGTGCCGGCCCATCGCGTGATCGCCTGGCAGGAGGTGACCGAATCCGAAGGCACGGGCATCGTGCACATCGCCCCGGGATGCGGCAGCGAGGACTATCACCTCGGCAAACAGCTCGGCCTGCCGCAGATCGCCCCGCTCTTCGAGGACGGCACGTTCCGGCCCGAGTTCGGCTTGCTCGCCGGGAAGCGGTTCGACCAGGTCGCCGACCTCGTGGCCGACGACCTCAAGCAACGCGGCCTCCTCTTCGCCAAGGAGCAATACTACCACCGCTATCCGCACTGCTGGCGGTGCCGCGACGAGCTGGTCTACCGCCTTGTCGACGAGTGGTTCATCAACATGAACTGGCGGGACAAGATCATGGATTCCGCCCGCATTTCCCGCTGGATTCCGGAGTGGGGCCTGGAGCGCGAGTTGGACTGGCTGCGCAACATGGGCGACTGGATGATCTCGAAGAAACGCTACTGGGGCCTGGCCCTGCCGATCTGGGAATGCCACAACTGCCTCCACTTCGAAGTGATCGGCGGGCGCGACGAGCTCAAGGCCCGGGCCGTGGCGGGTTGGGACAAGTTTGACGGCCACTCGCCGCACCGTCCCTGGGTGGACGAGGTGAAGATCCGCTGCGCCCAATGCGGCAGCGAGGACGTCTCGCGGGTCAAGGACGTGGGCAACCCCTGGCTGGATGCCAGCATCGTATCACTCTCGACCATGGGCTATTTCTCGGATCGCAGGTACTGGGAGCAGTGGTTCCCCGCCGACTTCGTCGTCGAGGCCCTTCCGGGCCAGTTCCGCAACTGGTTCTACGCCCTGCTCGCGGTCAGCACGATGATGGTGGAGAAGTCGCCGTTCAAGGTACTCAAGGGCCACGGGCTGGTGATGGACGACGAAGGCAGGCCGATGCACAAGTCCGCCGGCAACGCGATCGAGTTCAACGAGGCGGCGGACTCCATCGGCGTCGACGTAATGCGCTGGCTCTACGCGGCGACCCCGCCGGAGCGTAACGTGCTGTTCGGCCCCAGGCACTGCGACGAGGCCCGCCGCGAGGTGATTCTGCCCTGGTGGAATGTCTACGCCTTCTTCTGCAACCTGGCCCGCGTCGACAAGTTCGACCCCCGCGAGCATACCGCCGCGCTGCACGAGCGCTCGCTGCTCGATCGCTGGGTCCTTTCCGACCTGCACCACCTGCTCCGCGTCGCCCACGAATCCTACAGCGAGTTCAACGTCGGCCGCTTCTGCGGTGAGGCGCATCGTTTCATCGACGTGCTCAGCACGTGGTACCTGCGGCGCTCGCGACGTCGGTTTTATGGCGAGGATTGGGGCGCCGACAAACGTGCGGCGTATGCGACGTTGTACGAGGTGCTGACGACCTTCAACCGGATCGTCGCCCCGATCATGCCCTTCATGGCCGAGGAGATATACCAGAACCTCGTGGCCCGCCGCCTCACCGACGCGCCCGCCAGCGTGCATCACGTGCCCATGCCGCAGCCGTGCGCGGACCTGATCGATGAGTCACTTTCGGCGCTGGTGGACGCTTCGATCCGGCTCGTGTCGCTGGCCCGCTCGGCCCGCAAGGACTCCAAACTCAAGGTGCGCCAACCGCTCGCCGAGCTTGTCGTCGTGCCCGCCGACGACACGGAACGTAACGCCGTGAAGGAGCTCACCGACCATTTCCTCGAGGAGCTGAACGTCAAGAAGGTGTCACTCCATGATGCGCCCGGCGAGGCCATGCAGATCCGTTGTGAGGCGAACATGAAGACCCTCGGGCCGAAGTTCGGCAAGAACGCCGCCGCTGCCCGCAAAGCCGTCGAGCAGCTCAACGGCCGGGCCGCCGTCGAGCGGCTCGAGGCGGGCCAGCCGCTGATGATCACCGTCGGCGGCAACACAGTCAGCGTCGTCCCGGAGGACGTGACGATCGTTCGCACCTACGCCGACGGCTGGGCCGGGGCCGCCGACGGCGGCACGGTAGTCATGTTCGACACCCGCCTGACCCCCGAGCTCAAAAACGAGGGACTGGCCCGGGATATTGTCCGGAACGTCCAGAATCTCAGGAAGGACGCCGGGCTCGACATCGCCGATCGCATCCGGCTGTTCCTGATGACCGACTCGGCCGAACTGTCCCGCGCCGCCGAACAATGCCGCGACTACATCGCAGGCGAGACGCTGGCGCTGGATGTCGTGTCCGGCCGGATCCCGCACGACGTCACGGCACGAACCGAGGTGAATATCGATGGGTCGGTCCTGGTGCTGGGACTGACTCGGGCACGGGCCTGAAGCAGCCGAGCGAGACGGAACGCAGACCCTGCGAGCATGTGCGAAGGGACGACATGAGCAATTTCAGTTCCCATCCTGAGGACTACCCAGCCGTTAGCCAGCGGCGTCCGAATCCGCAGCGAGCAGCCGCCCGCTGGCCGATGACGCTCGGCGTCTGGGCTGTGGCCTTCCTCCTGGCCTGGTGGCTCGTGCGCGGGAACGGCCCGGGCCCGCTGAACGATCCGTCCTATAGCGCCCGCGCCATTACGGCCCGCGGCGACCTCGCCCAGGACGAAGCGGCAACCATCGAGATTTTCCGTGACGCCTCACCGTCGGTCGTCTACATCACCAGCAGCGAGCTGCGCCGCAGCCTTTTCAGCCTCAACGTCTTCGAGATTCCCCGCGGCACCGGCACCGGCTTCATCTACGACGAACAGGGCCACGTGGTCACTAATCTCCACGTCGTCGAGGAGGGCTCCCGCTGGCAGGTCACTCTGGCAGACCAGTCGCAATGGGACGCCAAGGTCGTCGGCATCGCCCCAGACAAGGACCTCGCCGTCCTCAAGATCGACGCCCCGCAGGAAAAGCTCAAGCCGCTGCCCATGGGCACTTCGGTCAACCTCCAGGTCGGCCAGAAGGTCTTCGCCATCGGCAACCCGTTCGGCCTCGACCGGACGCTCACAACCGGCGTCGTCAGTGCCCTGGGCCGCGAGATCAGGTCGCTCACCAACCGCCCGATTCAAGACGTCATCCAGACCGACGCCGCCATCAACCCCGGCAACTCCGGCGGGCCGCTCCTCGACAGCGCCGGCCGCCTCGTCGGCATCAACACCCAGATCGCAAGCCCCACCGGCGCCTACGTCGGCATAGGCTTCGCGGTACCCGTTGACGTCGTGAACCGCGTCGTGCCCGACCTGATCCGCTACGGTCGGGTGATCCGTCCGGGCCTCGGCGTCGTCGTCGCCTCGGACTACGTCACCCGCCAACTCGGGATCGAGCGCGGCGTGCTCTTGGCGGAGGTCCCGTCCGACAGTCCGGCGGCCGCCGCGGGCCTCAACGGCACCTACGTCCGCGGCCGGCGCATCGAGCGCCTTGGCGACATCATCATCCGAATCGGCGACACCCGCGTCGACGACCAGTACGACCTCCTCGACGCCCTCGAAGCGCATAAGGTCGGCGAGGAAGTCCGCGTCACCTACCTCCGCGACGGCCGCGAACACGAGGTCGCTGTCCGCCTCCAGGCCCTCTAGTCTCAAAACAAGCGTGACCTTCCGCGTTGGCGGTTACGCAGCGTTGCCATTCGATCGGCGCGCGAACTCCCGGCCGGCCGAGGATTCGGTCCGCCGTTATGGTCAGATTGCCGTTTTGGGTATCGTCACTTCGCTTTTAGGTTCGCGTGGACCTCGGCTACCGATCGTCCGAAATCGCCTCCCAGTTCCTCGTCCGCGTCGGGAGGTTCCAACACCGCCACCGGGTCAACCGCCAGGCACCGCGCCGCGCTGACTGCAATGACGAGGATGGCCGCCCGCCAGGACCATTGGCGGCTAGATAGTGATATCAGCGTGCTCCCAGGTGAAGTGTGGCGGCCGGCACGGCCCGTATCGTGCAGGGGACGAATCATATGCGGCGCGGCAACGCGCATGCGTGCGCGGGGGATTCTGGCGACCGCGTGGGGGCATTGGCTTTGTTCGGCTTCGATTTGGGTTCGTTTTCTTGACACAAACGGCCTTTAGGATAGCGCCAGGGCTGTTTGTTGGGATCGTTCTGTTCGCCTTTTTCTTGCGTCCGGCGGAGCTCCCTTCGTTTATGCGGGCGCGTACCGATCACCTTGCCGGCGGGCGCGGCGTTTGGCAGCGGCGGCCGGCTCACGTACCTAACATATTACGACCATCGCTCGCCGTCAAGCGAGAAGTTACGAGAAGGACAAAGGGCGGGACCGGGGGATGAGGGGATCCAGGGATCGAGGGATTAAGAGATCGAGGGACCCAGGGCCTTTTCAACGGGCTGTCAAGCCGCGACGTCGACCGCTTTCATTCTGTGGGCCGCGTGGACGTTTGCCGTTCGGCAAGCCTCGCCCGCCATTCGGCGGCCTGTTGGTCGTGGCCCTTTTCAGGCTCGGCCGCGTGCCGGGCGTCGTAAAGTTCCACCAGGCAGCGGAGCACATCGGCGCGATGCCTGTCGGTCGCGCCTTGGGCGTCACTGAGGATGGTGTACGCCTCGCTCAAGTTCGCCTCTGCCGCGTCGAACTCAGCGGCGGAAACGCGCTCGCGGCCGAGCAGGGTGAGGAAGCGGCCGAGGCGGACGGCGTTGCTGCCCGCGAACACTCGGCGGGCCGCCGGCTCAGCCGAGGCCAGAAGCGCGGCCGCCTCCGTGGCTCTGCCTCGCGTTTGCAGCAGGCTGCTCAAGTTGCCGATTGAGACCAGGGTCTCGGGGTGCTCCTCGCCCAGGACGCGGCGGCGTGTCTCCAGCGCCTGGCGATACAAAGGTTCAGCCTCCGCGAGCTTGCCTTGCGCCTCGAACAGCCAGCCCATGTTGTTAACAGAACCGATTGTGTCAGGGTGCCCTTCGCCCAGGACGCGGCGGCGCGTCGCCAGCGCCTCGAGGTAAAGAGGCTCAGCGTCGGACAATTTACCCTGGTCCTTGAGCAGGCCGCCCATGTTATTGATGGAAATGAGCGTATCGGGGTGTTCGTCGCCGAGCACGCGGCGGCGCGTCTCCATCGCCTCGAGGTAATACTCTGCGGCCTCGGTCAGTCGGTCCCGGGCGTGCAGCACAAATCCCACGCTGTTGACCGAGGTGAGCGTGTCGGCGTGTTCGTTGCCCAGTATGCGACGGCGCGCATCGAGGGCCTCGCGGTGGTACGCCTCGGCCTCCTCCAGCTTGCCTTGAGCTTGGAGAAGAAAGCCCACGTCGTTGACGGCGGTCAGCGTTCGCGGGTGCTCATCCCCGAGTACGCGACGGTATCTCTCCAAGGCCTCGCGAAAGTACGGCTCCGCCTCCGACAACCGGTTTTGTTCCTGGAGCAGACGTGCCAGGTCGTGCATCGAGTCGAGCGTGGCCGGATGTTCATCGCCGAGCTGACGGCGTCGCCTGTCCAGCGCCTGGCGATAGAGGCGCTCAGCCTCGGCCAACTTGCCCTGATTGTGGAACAGCACGGCCAACGTGTGCATCGACGCGAGCGTGGCGGGGTGCTCGGCGCCCAACGTGCGTCGTCGCGTTTCCATGGCCTCGCGGATACTCGGCTCGGCCTCGGCCAGCTTGCCTTGATGTAGGAGCAAGTCACCCATGAAGTTGATGGAGGTGAGCGTATCGGAGTGTTCGTCGCCCAGCACGTGACGGCGGATTTCCAGCGTCTCTTTCTGCGGTTGGGTCGCGGCTTCCAACAAACCCAGGTCACGAAGCGTACTCGCCAGGGTCTGAAGCAACTGTGCCTTGATCAAGGGTTGATCAGCGAACTGGGCGTCAATGGCCGACAACGCCCTCTGGAAGACGTTTTCATCGAGGGCAGTCAGTGCCAAGCCGGTCAGATCGATACCGGCGACGAGCCCTTCCAATTCCTTCACGCGGGTGTCGATTTCCTCCGGCGTGTGGCCTGAACGCCCCGCCGCCGCTCGCGACTTGGCCAACAGGTCGGCGCGTAACTTGAGACCCATGGCCTGCGGATCAATGTCGGAGAGCATTTGTCCCTGAAAATCCGCCACAGCCTGAGTCTGGTGGCGGGCCGCTGCTTCCCGCAGCGCGAAAGCAACCGAGACGGTCGTGGCCGCAGCAAGGACGACCATGATGGCGACCAACGAAATGACCAGCGCCCTGTTCCGCCGTGCAAACTGGCGGAGCTGGTACAGGGAGGTGGCCGGCCGGGCTTCGATCGCTTCGCCATTCAAGTACCTTTGAATATCGCGGGCCAGTTCGCCCGCACCTTGATAGCGCCGTTCGGGCACTTCAGCAAGATGATCTCGACGTCCCGGTCGATGCCGCGGACCAACGTGGAGGGCCGCGCGGGGCTGGTGTGGGCGATGTTCCGCACGACGTCGTTCATCCGGCCCGAAACCGGATATGGAAAGCTCGCGGTCAGAAGTTGGTATAGGACGACGCCGAGGGAGTACACGTCCGTGCGGACGTCCAGAAGCTCAGAGCGCCCTTCGGCTTGTTCCGGGCTTGCCCAAGGCAGCGAACCGACGAACTGCCCGGTCACGGTCATGGCCTCCGCAGAAGGATTCGGATCCTGGGCGAGTTTGGCCAGTCCAAAGTCGAGGACGTGCGGTTCACCTTCCTCGTCGATGCGGATATTGCTCGGTTTGAGGTCACGGTGAATGACGCCGCGCAGGTGGGCCGCATTCACCGCTTCGCAGACTTTGTGGAAGAGACCCAGGACATCCCGCAAGGCCAGGGCGGCACCGGCCACGTGCGCGTCGAGCGAACGACCGGGAATGTAGTCCATCACGTAATAGGCGTGTCCCGCGATCAGGCCGCGGTCGTACATCGAGACGATGTGCGGGTGGTTGAGTCGGCTGAGGATTTCCACTTCGCGATCGAACCGCGCCAACTCGCTATCGTCAGCAAAGGGCCCCTCCTTCAGGACTTTGATGGCTACCTTCCGCTGGGTGGACTCCTGAATCGCCTGATAGACCACGCCTTGACCGCCGCGATGAATCTCGCGGAGCACGCGGAATCCGGGAAGGGCGAATGACCGCCGAGTTTCCGTCGGGTGGGGCCGATGCCGTGCCACGAGGGCCTCGAACTGTGCCCAGGCCGAGTCGATCAACGCGCGCTCGGCCGCCTCGGAACAGTCCGCCATCCTCTTCGCAGCGTCATCCATTCGGGTACCCGATCCTCTTCTGGACGACAAATGCCGTGCGCTTTCACGCTCAGCCGGTGAAGAATTGTGACGCGGCGCCCAGGTCGTGCCGGAGCCGGTCGTGTGCACGCGCCCGGAGCATGTGCACGGCCCCGACCGACCGACTCATCCGGGCCGCTACGTCGGCAACGGACCGGCCCTCGAGATCGTAGAGCCGCACCGCCGTCCTGTAGTCCTCGGGGAGCTTCGCCACGGCGGACTCGAGGATTGCGGCGGCGTCTCGCCGCGCCGCCTCGCGGCTGGGGGTGGCGGTGTGGACTCCGAGGCAATCCAGAAGCCCGACGTACGAATCGACGCCCTGGGGCGCGACGAGCCGGCGGGCGGGGTCCGGACGCTTCTGCCGCGACAAACCGCGTACGGCGTCGCGAATCGCGTTCTCCGCGATCCGGGTCAGCCAGGTCAGGAACGCGGCGCCGTCGCGTGCGGTCAGTTGGTCGACGTGAAGGAACGCCTCCAGGTAGGTGACCTGCATGACGTCATCCTCGTCGAGGCTGGCCCGCCAGCGTTTGTCGATCCGACCGCTGATCCGCCGGCGGACGTCGCCGCCGAAGTGCTCGAGCAGCATGCGTAATGCAGCCGTGTCGCCTTCAACGGCTTTATTCAGCAACGCTGGGTCAACGGCCGCCATGGACCAGCCTTTCTGCGGCCCCGGAGCTGTCGGCCGGGGGGGCCTCGGACCTGGCAGGATACCAGGAAAGCTTTTGCGCGTGAAAGGCACCCCCGAAACATCGTCCTGGAATGGTGCAACTGCCGGTTCGTGGGCGTCCGACGCGACTCCTGAACGGGCAACGTGGCCCGGCGGTGGCGTCGGGCGCAATCCGTTGGACAACACTGGAGGCTGCCATGGTTCGCCAAATGATCCTGTTTACGCTCTTCCTCGCACCCGGCGGTGCTCTCGCCCAGGACTCCGTTCCGGTCTACGAAGGACGGCTGCGGAAGGTCGGCCCGGCCGTCATGGACTCGCGGACCGCCCTGGCGGTGAGTGCGACCGGGCTCTCGGTCAGCAAGACCGCCTTCGTCGACGGGCAGGACGTGTGCGGGACGATCCGCATCACCAACAACAGCGGGAGCCCGGCCACAATCGACGACCCGCGGGATTTGCTGGAGGTCCATTTTCCGAGCGGCGTCAGCCCGGCGGGCCTGTCCCCCGGCTCCACCCCAAACTGGTTCATTGTCGCCGCCGTGCCGGTGGCGTTTCCCGGGCAGGTCGAGGCAGGGCAGACCGTGGCGCTTGACTACTGTTTCCCGCTCTGTTCGACGGCTGATTACACGGGCGCCAATTCGATGCGTAACGTGGTTATCATTGAGTTTTTGTTTTTGACCCGACCGCGCCAGCAGGTCGTGGTCGTGACCACCCGGTCCGACAGCTTCGAGCCGCCGACTTTGGATTGCCAGGCCTGCTGCCTGCCGGACGGGTCGTGTACCGACACAGTCCCGGACGACTGCGCAGCCGCGAGCGGTCTTGCTCAAGGAGCCGCCACCGACTGCGCCTCGACGGAGTGTACCCAGGCCTGCTGCTTGGGCGGTTCATGCACGGATGAAACCCTGAGCGCCTGCGAGGCCGGCGGCGGCGCGCCCCTGGGACTCGGAACCGACTGCGCCACCGCGAACACCACCTGTCGCGGAGCGTGCTGCGCAGGGCTGGGTTGCGTAGACGACATCAGTGAGGATGAGTGCGGCGACCCCCCGTTGGAAGGCACTTACCTGGGCAATGACAGCACCTGCGCATCGGAGCTCGCCGCCTGTCCGACCGGAGCCTGTTGCGTGGTGGCAACATGCAGGGACACCCTCACAGTCTCCGGCACTACCTTCAACCTGAGCCAACTCGGATGCGCGAGTACCTTCGACGGCAATTATCTTGGCGACGGCACGACCTGCGCCACGGCGAACACGACCTGCCGAGGTGCGTGTTGCCGCTCGGAGGGATGCGAAGAAGACGTTTCGGAATTTGATTGCGCCCAAGTCTCTGGCCAAGCTTCTGGCACGTTTCTGGGTTTTGATACCACCTGCGCAGGGGAGTTTTCCGCCTGTCCGACCGGGGCGTGTTGCACATCCGACACTTGCCGGGACGACATACTAATTGGCCTAGGCAGCAGCGTCCTCGTGAACCGATTTGGTTGCGAAGACGTCCTGGGGGAAACGTACCTGGGCGACGGCTCAACCTGCGCTCCTGACAGTTGCACCGAGGCGTGCTGTTTCGGCACCACGTGCGAAGAACTCCTTCCAGGTGATTGCACGGCTCAAGGTGGTGACCCGCAGGGTCCGGGCACCGATTGCGGAATCCTCGGGTTGAACCCGTGCAGCGGCATTATTGATCCTTGAGGGTTGGATGCCCAGCGCGCACAGCGTCGCGGGTTCACCCCTCCGGGCGCGGCTCGGAATGACGCAGGCGACGTTCAGACTAAGAAACCGGGCGTCCATCACGACCATCAGGTCGTCGGTAGGGCGCTGTTGAAAGGCGATTGAATCATGAGCACTACGTTTGTCAGCAGGCTTGGGTGCCTTCCTCGTTGCCCGCGCCTCCGCTTCCTTACGGGCGCGGCTCTGAAAGGCGAACATGCCATGAAGAACAAACGCTTCAGGACGACGGCTCTGAGAATGTCCTTGCTGTTCACGGCGCTGGGCGGCGGGGCGAGCGAATCCCGGGCCGCGGACAGAATCTGGGACGAAGCTAACGGCGGGACGTTCAGCGCCCCGGTCCATTGGTTCAATGGCGTCCCCGGCAGGGACGATATCGCTCATTTTGGGATGACGGTATCCAACTCCATATTTCTCCAAGTTCGCTATCAAGTAGATTTTTTCGCCGACGCGACCAACCAGGCCATCAAGGTCGAAGACGACGGAGTGACCTTTGATCTTAACGGGCAGATCTATACCACCACCCTGCTGGACGCCAATGAGATTGGCAACGTGGCGAGCCGAAGGGGTTTTTTAGTCATCACCGACGGGATCCTCGTCGTCGCTCCGTTTGCGAACCTGTCGATCGGCGCGATCGCCAACAGTACCGGCTCTCTGATCGTCTCCACGGGCGGACTGATTCTCGGTCCGCCCTCTCTTCTGGTCGGCCGCTTCGGGACCGGTTTTCTGACGGTCAACAACGGCGGCGACATCATCGCGGACAACGTTCACATCGGTAACGACGCCGGCGCAATCGGCACTGCGGCGATTACCGGCGCCGGGTCGGCCCTGGTCACCGACGTTCTGACCGTGGGGAACGCAGGATCCGGTACGCTCAACGTCACCCTCGGCGGCCAAGTGGAGAATAACGACGGCTTTGTCGGCAATGGCGTCAACAGCGCGGGAACGGCCACCGTCGATGGCTCAAAATGGGACAATTCACGCGACTTGTTCGTCGGCCGCGCCGGAATGGGCACTCTGAACATCATCAATGCCGGCAGGGTGGAGAGCAGGATCGGCACCCTCGGGCATCTCGACGGCGGCGAGGGCGCGGTCATCGTCGACGGGCCGGGCTCGATATGGATATCATCGGGGGATCTCAGAATTGGCAATCTTGGTCTGGGCACGCTGGAGATCAAGAACGCCGCCGAGGTCCGCAACGCTGCCGGCGTGATTGGCCAAGGTGAAACCGGTTCTTTTGATTTCAGTACCGTCTCCGTGGATGGCCCCGGTTCCCAATGGATCAATTCAGGTAATTTGACTGTTGGCGACGTCGGCTTCGGGAAGTTGCTGATCACCAACGGCGGGCTGGTCGAAAACGTCGATGCTCAGATCGGTCGTGTCTCCTGCTGTAACAGCCGCGTTGTGGTTGATGGCGCGAATTCGCGGTGGATCAGTTCCGGTGCTGTGACGGTTGGGGAGCAGGGGGCGGGCAGTTTGCAGATTTTCCGTGGCGGTGTGGTGCAAAGCGCCACCGGCCGGGTCGGCGTTGCCAATTCTGCCAACAGCGTCGTTTCCGTGAATGGGCCCGGTTCACAGTGGACGAATGACGCCGGCCTGACCGTCGGCGACGCGGGGCGAGGGCTCCTAAGCATCTCGGGCGGCGGCAAGGTCCAGACGACCGGCGGCCTCGCCTTCATCGGGGCCGACATCGGCGGTAATGGCGAGGTGACCGTGAATGGCCCCGGTTCCCAGTTGATCAACTCCCAAACGTTGTTCGTCGGCAGCAATGGGCAAGGCACGCTCGACATCACTGACGGGGCCCGAGTGCAGAGCTCGGGTGGTCAAGTCGGCTTCCTGTCCGACGGCGTCGGTGGTGTCACCGTCTTCGGGCCAAAGTCCGAATGGACGAGCAGCGGACTGACCGTCGGCAGCGCCGGGCAAGGCACGCTCGAGATCACCGATGGCGGGCGAGTGCTGACGTTCCAAGGCCGAATCGGCAGCGACGGGAGCGGCGACGGTGTGGTCAGAGTTTCCGGGGCCGAGTCGCTTTTGACCGTCTCCGGCCTGCTCTTCGTCGGAGGCATCGATCTGAGCCCTGGCGGAACCGCCACACTGGATATCGAAGAGGGCGGGACGGTGTTTGTTGCGCTGGACACCGTCCTCTATTCCGGCGGCCGCGTGCGGCTTCTGGGCGGCACGCTCGACACCGAGGCGATCCGCCGATTCCAGGGCGGCGGAGAATTCGTATGGGCCGGCGGCACGCTGCACGTCGGCACGTTCGAGGGCGATCTCGTCAACGGGGGGCTCTTTCCCGATGGCGGCACACTCGCCCCTGGACACTCGGCCGGACTTACCACCATACAGGGCAACTACACGCAACGGTCACGCGGCACGATGGAGATCGAGGTGGGCGGGACCGACCAGGGCACTGAGTTCGATTTCGTCGGCGTCACCGGCCACGCAGAGCTCGACGGCTCGTTAAAACTCGAACTTATCCACGGATTCGTTCCAAACCCCGCCCAGACGTTTGTCGTCCTCAGCGCCAACAGTCTCTCGGGGGCGTTCGTCAGCGCGCCCAACGGTGAGCGGGTGACCACGCCGAACGGCCGCGGCTCCTTCATCGTTCACTATGGCCCCGGCAGCGCATTCGAACCGGCGCAGGTCGTGCTCACTGATTTCCGCCCCACGACTGCCGGCGACTGCAACGTCAGCGGGACCGTCGATCTGGTGGATCACGCAACCTTCATCTCTTGCCTGACGGGCCCGGCCGGGGAAGTCGTCGAGGCCTGCGAGTGCTTCGACGTCAACGCCGACGGGAGCGTCGATCTCGCGGACTTCGCGCAGATTCAGGGAATCTCTTTCGGAGAGTGAAACGGAAGACCGCGCGCTGCAAGACCGCCGCGGCCACCCGTGCCGCGGGGCACGAATGCGATCCGGTCATTCGTCAGGTTCTGCAATCGTGATCAGGCCGTTGCCGGGAACGCGGTCCCGCATAGTGCGTGTCCCGCCGGGCCAGCGGACCTCGATGCTATCCACCTTTGCGGCGGGGCCGAGGCCGAAATGGAGGTCCATCGCCGACTGGGACTGGTAGGTCGATCCGCTCCGCACCTCCCTCATCTGTACGGCGTCACCTGACCGCACGACGGCGACGGCGTTGATCGCATAAGTGGCGCGGCGGTTGAGCAGCCGCAGGCCGAGCCAGTTCCCCTGCCGCGGCACGTCGTTACGCAACAGGTGCGGCGGCTCGTCGATCGCCACGATAAGCAGATCCAGATCACCATCCGCGTCGTAATCCCCGGCCGCCAGCCCGCGCCCCGCCGCGGCGAGCTCGAGCCCCGTGGCCCTGGTCGCGTCGACGAACTTCGCATCGTCGTTGCGCAGCAGGATGGGCCGCTGCCGGTACGATTCCTCGAACTCCGGGAAGTCATCGACCTGCGGGTAGATGTGGCCGTTCACGATGAAAAGATCGAGGTCGGCGTCCAGGTCGACATCAAGGAACGCGCACCCCCAGCTCAGTGCCGTGTACGTGGCCCGCTTGATCTCGTGCCGGCCGGTCACGTCCTCGAAGAACAGGTCGCCCGTGTTCTGATACAGTGTGCAGTGGTCGCGGGCGAAGTTGGTGACGAAGAGGTCCTGCAAGCCGTCGCCGTCGAAGTCCCCTGCGTCAACGCCCATACCGGCCTGGGCGGCGCCATCGGCGCTGAATCCGGCGCCGCTGAACGCCCCGATCTCCGAGAAGCGCCCATCGCCCTCGTTGCGGTAGAGGTAGTTGGGGTTCGAGTCGTTGGCTACGTACACGTCCACGTCCCCGTCGTTGTCCAGGTCGGAGGCGATCACGCCCAGCCCGTACCCCTCGGCCACATCCGCCATTCCCACCTCGTCGGTGGCATCCGAAAACGTCCCATCGCCGTTGTTGCGAAAGTAGCGATCGCGCCCGCCGCGAAGCCCGAACGGCCCGACCATCACCTTGGCCTTGTTCTGCCAGCGCGTGGTCCTCTTCGCCGCCATCACGTCGTCCAGCGTGCAGTCGATGTAATTGACGACGTACAGATCCAGGTCGCCGTCTGCGTCGCCGTCAAAAAACGTCGCACCGGCGCTCCACCCCGCATCGGCCACACCCGCGGCGGCGCCAACCTCCGTGAACTTTCCGCGACCGAGGTTGCGAAACAGCCGGTTCGGGCCGAAGTTCGTCACGTAGAGATCGAGCCGCCCGTCGTTGTCATAGTCGCCCGCGCAGACGCCGCACCCCCAGCCCTCGTCGCCCAACCCGGACTCGTCGGTTCGATCCTCAAACCGGCCGTTGCCGAGGTTGCGGTAGAGCCGATTCTTTCCTCTTATCCGCACGCGCGAAGGCTCCTCGTCGAGCAGCCAGGCGTTGACCACGTAGATGTCGAGCTTGCCGTCGCCGTCGTAATCGAGAAAGGCCCCGCCGGAGCCGACCGACTCGAGAATGTGGTCCTTCTGCGCACCACCGCAGTAAACCACGCCGCGCAGACCAGCTTCCTGCGTCACGTCGGTGAACCACGGTTTGGATCCCACCGGCCGCGCCAGTTCCGCGCACCAGCCCATGCGGCCCGCAGTCCCGAGGACCAGCACGCATGCCCCGAGAACCGCAGGTACTTCGCACCCGCCCGGCGGTGAGTGACACGAACGAATCTTCACGATGCGCAGTCAGCCCCCGCAGTTCGTGATGCCCAGCCAAACCCCAGTCCGTAAGCGCCTCGCGCGAACGCGCTGCGGACCGCTACCCGGCCGCCAGCGCCTTCCCGACCATCGACGACAACTCACCCATCAGGGCGTCGATCGCGTCCGGCGACGCGGAGGAGCCGAGTCGCCCCACGCGGTTGGCCAGATCCAGCAAGCTCTTCTTCTCGGCGCTGTCGATGAGGATGTAATCACCCTGATTCTCCGCGTCGGCGTGATGGTGATGATGGTGGCCGGCCTTCAGCAGCCGCTGGCGGATCGCCTGGACCTGTTTGTCCCCCTCGTTGGCGATGTAGGTGATCTCGGTGGCCGCCGCTTCGAGGTGCGAGGCGCGAGCCGAGCCCGATGCCTCCTTGCCCGCAGCCAGGTGCGTCAGCGCCGAGCTCTCGTGATGCATCAGGATGCCCGCTACGACGCTGTCCTCCGTCTTGCGGATCTCGATGATCGCGTTGGCGAGGTGTTCATACGTCGTTGCCGTCGCCTCGTGCATCTTCCCCCCGTCGCCGGAGCGCCCCTGGCCCCAGACACACACGGAAACCACCAATCCTGTAAGCAGGTACCTCATGGCTCAACCTCCTCAAGATGACCACGCTCTCGGCGGATCGCACGGCCCGAGCCGCGGAACCGACCGAGATGGAACTGTTTCTTCTGAACGACGCTACCAGCGGCGAGCCCGTCGCCCGCACGGGCGTGATACCGCGGCCGCCGCCGGCCCATGGGCCGGTAGTATACCCGGCGTCCCTCTCCGCCGCACGCCGATTGTACAGGTGATTCAGCAACCCGGTGTCGGTCCATCGCCCGCCGCCCGGGGTTGCTGGAATCAGGCCGGAGTCGGCGTTCAGCCCGGTCGGTGCCGGGTGGTTCGACGGGTCGGGGTCAATGACCAACTTACACGGACCGGCCCGCCGCGCTCCGGGTTTCTTTCGCGAGCGGGACCCGGATGTATCATGCACGGGTGCCGCGGGCCCTTGCACCGATCCGGGAGACAACCTCATGCCTACCATGGATGAACTGGACTTGCTCCGAGCCGCCGTCGCTCTGGCCCTGGCCGACGGCAAGTTGGGGCGTGCGGAGAAGGGCGTGATTCAGGGGCTGGCGGTCCGCGCGGGCGTCGGCCGCGCCTCGTTCGACGCGATGGTCGCGGCCGCCGAGAACGGTGACCTCGTTGCGGAGCGTTTCTACATCCGCCCTCGGGCCCGCGCCGAGCAAGCCCTCGAACTGCTCGTTGCCCAAGCTCGCATTGACGGGGTCGTGACCGATGAGGAGCGGGAGGTGCTCGTGCGCATCGCCACCGCGCTCGGCATCACTGACGACGCTTTCCAACGAGTGTACGAGGCCGGGATCAAGCGGGCGGATGAACTCCGCAGGTCGTGCGGCGAATAGCCACACCGGCACGGCCCGGCCGACGCTCAGTCCGAGCCTGCCGCACCGCCGGACTTGTTCGCCGCAGCGCCGTCGCCCTTCGATTTGTTCGGGCCGGCGTCCGCCGACTTGGTTTCGGACTTGGGCTCTTTCGTCCCCTTGCCGTCGCCCCCGCCCTTTTCGGCCTCAGCCGCCTTCTTGTACCCATCGCTGCGATAATCGGTCTGATAGAACCCCGAGCCCTTGAAGATGATGCCCCCGCCTGTCCCGATCCGCCGTGCGACCGGCGCATTGCACGCGCACGGCTTGGGATCGCTCTTCTTCAACCGCCGGCGGGCCGGCTCGGTGATCGGTTGGAACAGGTCGAACACCACGCCGCATTCAGTGCACTCGTACTCATAGGTCGGCATCGGTTCGATCTCCACCGGGCGGCGACGCATCCGAGACCGCAGAATCCGCGGACGAATCCGCCACCGCCTGGGTGACGATGACCTTGGCGGGGCGGATCACTCGCTCGCGCAATCGGTACCCCCGGGCTGCTTCCTGAACCACCATCCCCGGAGGCAGGTGCTGGGCCTTTTGGCGCATCAATGCCTCGTGTACCTCGGGGTCGAACGGCTGACCGAGGGCGTCGATCGGCTCGAGGCCGTGCTCGCCCAGGACCTTCATGAACTTCTCATACACGAGGCGCATACCCTCCACGATCGGGTGCGGCTGTTCGCCGGACTCCGCCGCAGCCTGGGCACGCTCCAAATCGTCCAGCACGGGAAGCAAGGCCCGCATCAGTTCCGCATTGGCGAACTGGGTCGCCTCGGCCCGCTCGATCATCGAGCGCCGCCGAAGGTTCTGGAAGTCCGCCTTCGCCCGAAGCAGGCTGTCCTCCAGAGCGGTGATCTTCTCCGTGAGCTCGGGAATCCCCGGCTGCGACTCCGCCGCCGGGGCGTCGTCGCCCGCAGATCGCTCGGACGTCGAAGCCACGGGCTCCTCCGTCGCATCCGCGCCTTGACCCTCGGCGGGGTCCGCCAACTTCCGATCGTCCACCTTCGTCTTCCTCATGGTTGCTTGCCGCTCACTGAACCGTGGAGGAAACCTGGCGCTCGCCCCGCCGTCCGGCCGTCGGCCGCCGCTGGGTGCTTGCACCGGTCATTCCTCCGCCGAGCCCCCGAGATAGCCCATCAGTTTGTCGAAGAACCCCTTGGATCTCGGCAACACCGACCGGTCCTCCGTCAACGCGAATTCTCGAAGTAACTGCTCCTGTCTGGCGTTGAGGCGGCTCGGGATCTCGATCAGGACCTCGACCAGCTCGTCGCCGCGCTTTCCCCGTCGCAGGTCGGGCAGCCCCTCGCCGCGTAGCCGCAGCACCTGACCGTGCTGCGCACCCGGCGGGATCGTCAGTTCCGCCTTGCCCGTCAACGTCGGCACTTCGATCTGCGCTCCAAGCGCCGCCTGCGTGAAAGTGATCGGCAGCCGGCAGATCACGTTGTTCTCCTGCCGTTCGAGGAACGGATGAGCCTTCACCCGCACGTAGCAGTGCAGATCGCCGCGGGCCGTCCCGTCTGCGGACGGCTCCCCCTCGCCGCGGAGCCGAACCACCTGTCCGTCCTGGATACCCGGCGGGACCTGAATCGTCACCACCCGCTCAGCAAAAACGAACATCGCCCCGCGGCAGTCGGGGCACGGCGTGGAAATCGTCGCCCCGGCCCCGCGACAGGTCGGACACGTCGTGATGACCCGGCCGAAAAGGCCCGCCAGCCCGCCGCTCTGCTCGACCTGACCATACCCGCCGCACATCGAGCACGTCTTCCGGTCTGAGCCGGGCGCGGCGCCGCTGCCTCCGCATTTGTCGCAGAAATCGCGCCGGCGGAACTCCAGCGTCCGCGCCGTGCCGGTCAGCACCTCGGCCAGGGTGATCTCGATCTGCGTCTGGAGGTCGGCGCCTCGCGCCTGCCGCCGCCGGCCCCCGCCGAGCCCGAAGTCGAAAATATCGTTGAACATCGAGAAGATGTCCTCGACGCCCATGTGGGAGTAGTCGTGAACCCCCGCCCCGCTGAGGCCCGCGTGGCCGAACTGGTCGTACCGCCGGCGCTTGGAGGGATCCGAAAGCACCTCGTACGCCTCGGACGCCTCTTTGAACCTCGTCTCCGCGTCCGCGTCGTCGTGGTTGCGGTCGGGATGGTACTGGTGCGCGAGGCGGCGAAACGCCTTCTTGATCTGCTCCGGCACCGCACTGCGTGCCACGCCGAGCACGTCGTAGTAATCGCGCTTCGCGTTCGCCACCGACATACCTCGGTTTCCCGTACGGAACTCGCGGAGGGGCGCGTACCGACCGACTACTCCACCGCCCCACGATCAGCCACCCGCGCCCATCCGCCGCCGAGCGTTCCGGCCAAGCGCGCAAGAGGCGGACTGTTTCGGTCCGCCTCGCGCCCCTGTCTCGCACCGGCTACCCTTCCTATCGGATCGCGTGCTGTATCTTCTTCTCCGCGTCCTTCTCCTTCAGCTCCGTGAGCAGGACGTCCGTCGTCAGCATGAGCCCGGCGACGCTCGCAGCACTCTCCAGCGCTACCCGCGCGACCTTCGCCGGGTCGATGATGCCTTCCTTGACCATGTCCACGAATCGCCCGAACCGCGCGTCGTATCCCTGCGCCCCGGTCTTTTCCAGTATTTGATCGACGACGACCTCACCTTCACCTCCGCCGTTGCAGACAATCTGTCGCGTGGGCGCCCGCAGCGCCCGAAGGACGATCTCCACGCCGATCTTCTCATCACCCCGCGCCTTGGCCCGGGCGGCCTCGACCGCCGGGATCGCCCGCAGGAACGCCACGCCGCCGCCCGGCACGATGCCTTCCTCGGCCGCGGCCTTGGTGGCATGGAACGCGTCATCGACGAGGTCCTTACGCTCCTTGACGTCGATCTCGGTCGCTCCGCCGACGCGGATCACCGCCACGCCGCCGGTCAGGCGGGCGAGCCGCTCCTGCAACTTCTCGCGATCGTAGTCGCTGGTCGTCTTCTCGATCTGGCTGCGGATCTGGTCACAGCGGGCCTTGATGTCGGCCTTCTTGCCGCCGCCTTCGATGATCGTCGTGGCGTCCTTGGTCACGACGAGTTTTTTCGCCGTCCCCAGATCCTTGGCGGAGATGTTTTCGAGCTTGATGCCCAGATCCTCGCTGATCAGCGTGCCGCCGGTCAGCACCGCGAGGTCGCCGAGAATCGCTTTCCTGCGGTCGCCGAACCCCGGCGCCTTGACCGCGCAGCATTGCAGCACCCCGCGCAGCCGGTTGACGACCAGCGCCGCCAGCGCCTCGCCCTCCACGTCCTCGGCAATCACGAGCAACGGCTTGCTGCTGGCGGAAATGCTCTCCAGCAGCGGCACGAATTCGCGAAGGCTCGAGATTTTCTTCTCGTGGATCAGGATCTGGCAGTCGTTCAGGACGCATTCCAGCGAGCCGGGGTCGGTCATGAAATAAGGCGAGATGAAGCCCTTGTCGAACTGCATCCCCTCGACGACCTCCTTTTCGGTGGTGAGCGACTTGCCCTCCTCGACCTCGACCACGCCCTCGGTGCCGACCGCCTCCAGCGCCTCGGCCAGAAGCCGGCCGACCTCCTCGTCGCCGTTGGACGCGATCGTCGCGACCTTCGCCAGGTCGTCGTTGGAGCGCACCTTCGTTGACATCTTCCTGATCGACTCCACCGCCGCCCCCACGGCGATCTCAATGCCGCGCTTCAGCGCCATCGGGTTGATCCCCGCGCTCAACGACTTGAGCCCCTCCGTGAAAATCGCCTCGGCCAGCACCGTCGCCGCCGTCGTGCCGTCGCCGACCTCGTCCGAGGTCTTCGAGGCCACCTGGTTGATCAGCTTGGCCCCCATGTTCTCGAACGGCTGCGGCAGCTCGATCTCCTTGCTGACCGACACGCCGTCCTTCGTCACCCGAGGCGAACCGAACGATTTTTGTATCAGCACGTTCCGGCCCGTCGGGCCCATCGTGCTCTTGACCGCCTTGGCCAGCTTGGAGACGCCCGCGTGCAGATCCTCGAGGGCGTCATGAGAGAACATCAGTTGCTTGGGCATTTTCGTTTATCCTGTTACCTGAGTCGCGGGCTCGAACCTCAGCGACCCGCCCTGACGCGCGATGCGCCATGCAGGACTCGGCCGCCCGCCGCTGGAAACCCTCACTCCACGATGGCCAGAATGTCGTTCTGCCGCAGCACGACGTACTTGTCGGTGCCGAACTCCACCTCCGTGCCCGAGTACTTTCCGTAGATCACCACGTCGCCGGCGGATACGTCCATCGCCGCCCGCTCGCCGCTGTCGAGCAGCTTGCCCGGGCCGGTGCTGAGCACCTTGCCGCGCTGCGGCTTCTCCCGTGCCGTGTCGGGAAGGATAATCCCACCCATGGTCGTTTCTTCCGCCTCGCTCGGCTCGACCAGCACGCGGTCGTCCAGAGGCCGAAACTTGATCTTGCTCCTGGTCTTCGTTGCAGTTGCGGTTGCCATCTGACAGTCGTCTCCTATTTCGCATTGGGAAGGTTCTGGATGACTAAATCCAGAGCCGCCTTCGCCTCCTTGACCCACTCGTCGTCGCAGCTCAGCTCGATAAACAGTGGGACCCGTCTCACCTTCTTGTCGCCGGCCGGAACATCACTCGCAAGGACGTTTTCGTTGCGTCCCCGATCATCCGTCGTGTACAGCTTGTATCTGTTATCCTCGTACTTCTTGTAGACCAGCCGCATTTCAGTCAGCTCCTGGGACGATCGTTCGATGAGCAGGGATCCTGACCAGCCAAAGTTCTTCCTCTTGCCCCTTGGTGATCTCCTGAAACTGCCGGGCGATCTCGCCGATTCTCGCCTCATGCGTCGAGCGTTCTTTCGCCGTGTCCCCGCCGGCGTCAAGCAGCACGCGAATAACGGCCGTTCGCTCCTCGTACACCTGGTCCGCGCCGCGAAACGCCCCGTTCACCTCATAGATCGAGAATCCCTGGAGCAACGGCCGCGGATGACTATAAAGCTGCTCGCGCAGCCAAACGTACAGGTTGGCCAGGTACTCCACCCGCGCAGGAACGTAAACCTCCAGGATCTCGACGCCTTCCATTGATCGGCCATTCGCCATTCGCCATTCGTCAGTAGTCCATGTCCTCGTCCATGCCCGGAGGCGGCCCGGTTTCCTCGTCCTCCTTCGGCTTCTCCGTAATGCACACCTCGGTGCTCAACAGCACCCGCGCTACGCTGCTGCCGTTCTCCAGGGCACAGCGAACGACCTTCGTCGGGTCGATCACCCCGTCGCGCATCAGGTCGCCGTACTCGCCCGTGTCCGCATTGAACCCGAACGGCCCGGATTTCTCCAGCACCTTGTGCACCACCACGCCCGCGTTGTGCCCCGCGTTCGCCGCGATCTGCCGAAGCGGAGCCTGAAGCGCCTCGCGGACGATCTTCACGCCCGTCTGCTCATCGCCCCGCAGCTTCAGCGCCTCCAGCGCCGAAATGCAGCGCAGCAGCGCCACGCCGCCACCGGGAACGATGCCCTCGTCCAGCGCCGCCCGCGTCGCATGCAGCGCGTCCTCGATCCGCGCCTTCTTCTCCTTCATCTCCGTCTCGGTCGCGGCACCGACGTTGATCTGCGCGACGCCGCCGGCGAGCTTCGCCCGCCTCTCCTCGAGCTTCTCGCGATCGTAGTCCGACGTCGTCGCTTCGATTTCCGACGAAATCTGCTTGATCCGGGCCTGGATATCCGCCGTCGAGCCGGCGCCCTCGATGATCGTCGTGTTGTTGGCATCGACGCGGATTTTCTTCGCCTGCCCCAGGTCCTTGATCGATACGTTCTCCAGGTCGACACCGATGTCCTTCATGATCGGCGTCGCACCGCTCAGCACCGCGATATCCTGAAGCATCGCCTTGCGGCGGTCACCGTAGCCCGGCGCCTTCACCGCACACACCTGAACGATCCCCCGAAGCTTGTTCACCACCAGCGTCGCCAGCGCCTCGCCCTCGACGTCCTCGGCGATGATCAGCAGGGGCCGCTTGGCCTTCGCCACTTTCTCCAGCAGCGGAACCAGCTTCGGCACGTTCGCAATCTTGTCCTCGTGAACCAGAATGAACGCCCGCTCCAGGGCGCAATCGACGGCCTGCTGATCGGTCACGAAGTGCGGCGAGAGGAACCCGCGGTCGAACTGCATCCCCTCGACGACCTCGATTGACGTCTCCGAGGTCTTCCCCTCGTCGACCGTAATAACCCCGTCCTTGCCGACTTTGTCGAAGCAATCAGCAAGGAGCTTACCGATCGCCTCGTCGTTGTTCGCCGAGATCCTCCCGACGTTGACGATATCCTCGCGCCGGCTCACCTTCACCGGACGCGACATCTCCCGGAGCTGTTCGACGACCTTCTCCACCGCCTTCGCGATCCCGCGGTTCAGCGCGAACGCGTCCGCCCCGGCCGCCACGTTCTTCAGCCCCGCCTCGAAGATCGCCTGCGCCAACACCGTCGCCGTCGTCGTGCCGTCCCCGGCCACCTCGCTCGTCTTGCTCGCCGCCTCCTTCACGAGCTGGGCCCCGAGGTTCTCGTACTTGTCGATCAGTTCGACCTCCTCGGCCACGGTCACCCCGTCCTTGGTGACGGTCGGGCCGCCCCAGCCCTTGTCGATCACGGCGTTGCGCCCGCGGGGCCCGAGCGTAGCCTTGACCGCGCTGGCCAGCTTCTCGACGCCCTTCCGCAGCGACTGCCGTGCGTCCTGCTCATAGGCCAATTGCTTGACCGCCATATTGCCCTTCTCCTTTACACCAAATGGGAACGACTGTTCGAGTGCGTCCACCGCGGCCCGCCGACGTAAGTTTGCAACCCGCCCGCAGCGCGGCTGCCGAACCTAAAGCAAGCCACGGGCCACGCCAGCCACGTCAAAAAAACCGTCGTAAGTGATTGCTACGAAATGAGTTACAGATGTCACAGGCCCCATGGAATGCTCCTCCCCTTCTGCCAGCTTGGCAGCCCTCACCCGTTCGCCGCACCCCAAGTGCCAAATTGACAGCCGCCCATGGTGCCAGGATCCTCTCTCGCACCCGGTCCCGCCCAATCCTGGTGCGAAGTCCCCTTCCTGCATCCGATCCGCTGGCCGCCGTAACGCCCACCCACTAACCTCGACGCCCACAGGAGCCGACCACGATGCCGCCAAGCCAACCGATCCGCGTCCGCCGCGCCAGCCCCGCCGACCTCGATTGCATCGTCGAGTTCAACGCTGCTATGGCCGTCGAGACGGAAGGCAAGTCGCTCGACCGCGACCTCCTTCGCCAGGGCGTCGATCGGGCCCTCATCGACCCGGCCCGCTGCACCTACTTCGTAGCCGAGTCCGCGGGCCGCGTCGTCGGCCAAACCATGTTCACCCTCGAATGGAGCGATTGGCGAAACGCCTGGTTCTGGTGGATCCAGAGCGTCTACGTGCTGCCCGAGTTCCGCGGCCGCGGCGTCTTCCAAGCCCTGTACGAGCACATCCGCCACGAGGCCCGCCGCCGTGACGTTTGCGGCATCCGCCTCTACGTCCACGACACCAACCACCGGGCCATGCAGGTCTACGAGAACGTAGGCATGACCCTCAGCCCCTACCGCGTCTACGAGGAGGCATGGTCGACTGGCAAGGAGGTCGACTGAACACTGTGTGGCACGGGCGCCCTGCAACGCTGACGTGGCGTTGTCCGTGTACGCGGATGACCGCGTGAATTCCGCCGCCCGTGAAGCCCTGCCAGATGCGCCAACGAGCAAGACCGGCGGTCGGCCACGAGCAGGTCGCCGACGTACAGATGCGCGTGCAACTCTGCGACGCGGGTCAGGACGTGAATCCGCCACGACGATGCCACGACGTTCAGCAACATCCCGGTCTGCGCATCGAAGCGGCGTGATCGTGCGGCGACGGCACGGCTGGAGACCTCCCCACTTGCTTTGCCTGGCGACGGGAATCGCGCTGTCCGCCACCTTGTCGGCGGTGGCCGTGCCCCGGCTGCACTGAGGGCAGCGGCGTACCCTGTCTGGGCTCCTCAACGCCGCGGAGGCGCAATAACGCCCTCGCCGAAGGCACCCGCCCGACCGCGCGGACTGAAGTCCGTGGATCGTTGCGCACTACACCTCTCTGCTCCCGGCGTTCGGGATCATCGCTTCGGGCATGGGAACGGCCACGACGCGGCCGCGGGCGCAGACCTGATCGGCGGCGCGGACGGTGATTTCGACGACGACCTTGCGAGCGGTTTTGTCGACGATACGGCCGCGGGCCTCGAGGGGGACACCGGTTGGCGTGGGACGAACATAATCGACGGTCAAGGATGCGGTCAGGAAGCGGAACGGGGGCGACGTTCCCGGGGCACGGCCCGCAGCGCGGTACGCAGCCAGCGCGGCGGAGCCTGTGCCGTGGCAATCTACCAGCGATGCGATCAACCCGCCGTAGACGTAGCCCGGAATCGCCGTATGCGCGGGCCGCGGAGTCAAGACCGCGACGGTCTCCTCGCCGTCCCACGCACTCCGGATGTGCAGCCCGTCCGAATTGAGCCGTCCGCAGCCGTAGCAGTGGGCGAGATCGTCCGGATAAAAGTCCTGGACGCATTTGCCGGGGCCGGTGGTCGGTTCGGGCATGGTCCGCGTTCTCCTCGCGTTGCCGCCACAACTCGTCATGGTCCGATTCGTGCGGTCAGCATACCGCAGGGGACCATGCAGGGAAACGCTCGTGATGGGTCGCGGCATCGTGAGACCTCGACGGTTGGAACACGGTCATCGCACTGCCGGCCCCGCGCCGCTTCGGGGCAAGCCCATGCACCACTCGGAAGCACAAACACCGAACCGAATATCGGCATCATCCGGATGGCAGAGGTTCCGTCGAGTTACCGACCCGGCGGCGGGGTTTCGTGATTGTCGAGGCAAAGCGTGGAGCCGGCTTGACTTCGGGACCGGCGCCGCCAACAGTGGGTTGAGGCACTCGCGGTTCTTGTCGCGGGACACCGTGCGATTGGGGGCAATTCGGCACGGCGCCGATCGGTCAAGCACAGGCTTGTCGTTTTCTGGCGCACGCTCCCCATCCAGGCACGCAACTATCGATTGGGGGGAAAGCCATGACTCGACGAGTCATCGGCCGCACGTGCGGCGCGATCACCGTTCTTTCGATTCTCCTTGCCGGAGGCGGGCCCACCCGGGGCGCTGACGCCGCAGCCGGCTCCGAGCCGTCCGTTATCTTCGACAACACCGGCGTCAACGGCGGGCTCAGCGCATCGGGCGCTTCGCCCGGCTCGCAGTCGGACACGTTCGTCCCGTTCGAGTCCGGCGCCGCGGACGACTTCACGCTTCCCGATAGTCCGCTGTGCCGTTGGTCGGTCACCGGGGTCCGCTGGACCGGTGTGTACTGGGACACCTGGCCCGGCAACATCAGCGCGTTCCGTATTATCGTCTGGCCCGACGACGGCGGCGCTCCGGCCGGCGGCGGAGCCACACCGAATCTCGCCGAAGCACTGAAGAGCTACCTGGTCGCAGGCAACGCAGGGGAAACCTCGCGCGGCGCCGGGGTCTACGACTACGAGGCCCAGTTTCCAGAGGCGTTCGAGGCGTTGCCGGGTGTCCGCTATTGGATCGAGGTTCAGGCGGTGATGGACTATCCGCCACAGTGGGGCTGGCACGTGACGGCGAACCGGCAAGGCGCCGGCCCGGTCGAGTATTTCGACATGCTGCGCACGCCGGCGTGGACGCCGATTGCGGACCCGGGAGATCTGGCGTTCGCGCTGCTGGGGAGTCCGGCCGACCTGGCGTGTGACGACGGCGACGCCTGCACGACGGATTCGTGCGTCGCCGGCCAATGCGTGTTCGAACCGGTGACGTGCGACGACGGCAGCGCCTGCACCGAGGACTCCTGCTCGCCGGAGCAAGGATGCATGTTCACGGCGATCAGTTGCGACGATGACGACGGCTGCACGGCGGACGCCTGCGATGCGGTTACGGGCTGCACGCATGACAGCGTGCCGTGTGACGACGGCGATGCGTGCACCGAGGATTCATGTTCGCCGCAAGAGGGTTGCGTGTTCTCGCCGATCGGTTGCGATGACGCGGACGCGTGCACGACGGATGCGTGCGACCCGGTGAGGGGCTGCACGCACGAGGCCGTGCAATGCGACGACGGCAACGCGTGTACGACGAACACTTGCGACGCGGCGAACGGCTGTGTGACGCAGGACGTGTCCTGCGACGACGGCGACGCGTGCACGACCGACAGGTGCGATCCGGCCGCCGGTTGCCTTCACGAGCCATTGTCGTGTGACGACGGCAACGCCTGCACCACGGACACCTGCGACCCGGCGAGCGGATGCACGACGCAGGAGGTCTTCTGTGACGACGGTGACGCCTGCACCGCGGACGCCTGCGATCCGCAGATGGGCTGCACGTCCACGGCCGCCGACTGCGACGATCAGGACGCCTGCACGGTGGATACCTGTGATCCGGCCGGCGGGTGTGTGAGTACACCGATGGACTGCGGCGACGGTGACGCGTGCACGGTTGATCTCTGTGTGGACGGCGAGTGTGTGCATGTGCCGCCGCCGGACTTCGATGGCGACGGGATGGTCGGCCCGGCCGACTTCGCGTTCGTCGCCACGTGCATCGGTGGACCGACCGTGGCCGCGGAAAGCGCCTGCTCCTGTGCCGATTTGAACGGCGATGGGCGCGTCGACTTGGGAGATTACGCCGTATTGCAGATGCGCTACTCGGGGAACAAACCGTAGGGGCGTCTGAACTTCCCGGCGGGCCGCACTGCCGCGGTCCGTCAAAAAGGGGCCTAGCTCATGATTCGATCCAAATTCACCTGGTTCTTTCGGGGACGGCTGCGGCTGGCCGCGTTCGCAGCGGTGATGGCCGGCGTCGCGGGCATCGTGTACGCCCAGACCATCCCCGGCACGGCGGTTTCGAGCGACCCGTTCGAAGTGCACGGCCTGCTGTACTCGGGCAGCGCGCCGGGAGGCTTCGCGCTGGGTGACGCCTGGGCGCAGGGGACGAGCCATTACGGCGTATTGGACGACAACGGGCAGCCCGCTTCGGACGCCGATGGCGCGCCCTTCAACGCCTCGCGCATGGTCGATCCCAACTGGGGCAACATGGGTGACGGGTTCGACGGCACGCTCTTCGACGGGCGGAACAAGAACGGCGACTCAATCGGCGTCAGCGACGCGCCCTGGGCTTGGGCCGGGGGCGGCGGCAGCCCGCAGAAGAACGACATCACCAACGCGTACTTTCACACGCGGGTGGATCCCGCTACCGGGGACCGCTGGGTCTTCGTCGCGGCGGAAACACGGTCGATCAACGGCGACAGCCACGTCGACTTCGAGTTCAACCAGGCCGGGCTGGCGGTGCTGGGCGAGACGGAAGGCGAGATCGTGGGGCTCGGGCCGGACGGCGGCCGGACGATCGACGACTTCATGATCAGCGTCGACTTCGAACAGGGCGGGGAGCACCCGGTGGCGATCATCCGCGCCTGGGACGGAGTGGAATTCGTCGAGGTCTCCAAACCCGGAGCGGTGTTCAGCGCGACGAACGTGGACGACATTCCCCACGGAGCGAACGGAACCTGGAAGCACTTCACGGCCGACGGCGCCGAAACCAGCGTTCTGACCCATCTTCAGCTCGTGGAAGGAGCGGCGAACCTGACGGCGCTGGGCATTCAAGTCAATCCGTGCAGTACGGACGCGACCTTCATCGCCAAGACGCGCTCCTCCTCGTCGTGGACGGCGGATCTAAAGGACTTCGCGGTCGTGCGGTTCCCACTGGAGCCGATGCCGGAACTGAAGATCACGAACCCCCAGGAGGTCTGCACGGGCGCGACGTTCGATGTCTCGGTGGAGGACATGACCGGGCTGCCGAACACGACGCTCCTCTGGAGCCTCGAGGGATGCGGCCAGATCATCGGTGATGCGACCGCGGCGGCGATCAGTGTTCAGGCGGACCTTGCCTGCGGCTGCGACATCGTCTTGTCGGTCGCCGCGGAGGGCGGGATGTGCCGACATGAGGTGATTGCCCAGGCGACGATCGCGGTCGGCGACGACTCCCTGCCGGCGCTGAGTGACGAACCGGACGACGTCACCGCAGAGTGCGACGGTATTCCCGCGGCAACCGTGGTCACGGCCACGGACGACTGCATGAGCCCACAGGTGGAGTTCGTGGAAGACACGGCCGCGGGGACCTGCCTCGGTGATTCGGTCATCACCCGCACCTGGAGCGCGGCCGACGACTGCGAGAACACGGCTTCGCACACGCAAACGGTTACCGTGCAGGACACGACGGCGCCGGTGCTGGCCGGCGTGCCGGCCGATCAGTGGGCAGCCTGTGACGACATTCCCGAAGCGGCCGTGGTTACGGCCTCAGACAACTGCTCGGACGCTCCGGTCGAGTTCGCGGAAGCGACGACCCCGGGGGCGTGCACCGGGGAGGCGTTGATCACACGCACCTGGACGGCGACGGACGCGTGCGGCAACGAGGTCTCCGAGCCGCAATTGATCATGGTCTACGACGATGTGGCTCCGGTGATGAGCGGCGTTCCGGCGGATGCAGCGTACGAATGCAACGCGCTTCCGGATCCAGCCGAGGTCACCGCGACGGACAACTGCTCCGACGTCGCGCTCGGACTCGACGAAGACGCGACGCCCGGGGCGTGCGACGGAGAGTCGACGGTGACGCGAACCTGGACGGCCGACGATGACTGCGGCAACCGTGCAACGGAGCAGCAGGTCATCACCCTGGTGGACACGACGAACCCGGTTCTGGTCGGCGTGCCGGCGGACGTGACCGTGGAGTGCGATTCGATTCCGGAGCCGCCGCAGGTGACGGCGACCGACAATTGCGGCGAGCCGGTGGTGGAGTACATTGAAGACGTCGCCGCGGGTCCGGGGGCCGGGAAGGCGCTGATCACGCGGACCTGGACGGCAACGGACGACTGCGGGAATCAGACGTCGGCAACGCAGCGGATCACGGTCATCGACACGACGGCGCCGACGCTGATCGGGGTCCCGGCCGACGCGACGTACGAATGCGATTCGCTTCCGGCACCGCCGGAGGTTACGGCCGAGGACAACTGCGCGGTGCCGACGGTTGCATTCAACGAGACCACCGAGCCGGGCCCGTGCGAGGGCACGCTTATCGTGACCCGCACGTGGACCGCGACCGACGATTGTGGGAACCAGACCTCGCAGACGCAGGTGATCACCCTGGTGGACACGACGGCGCCGGTCTTTGACGAGCTTCCGGCGGATCTGACGGCGGAGTGCGACGCGATCCCCGACGCGCCGGCCGTCACCGCGACGGACAACTGCTCCACGGCCCGGGTCGACCTGGATGAGGTGGAAGAACCCGGCGACTGTGCCGGTGGATCCCTCGTCACCCGGACCTGGACGGCGACCGATGCCTGCGGGAACCAGAGCACGCACGTGCAGCTTGTCACGGTTGTCGACACGACGGATCCGGTGCTCAGCGGCGAGCCGGCGGACGAAGTCGCCGAGTGTGACGACGTGCCCGGCCCGGTCACCCTGACTGCCACCGACAACTGTGACCCGGACGTTCCCGTTACGCGGGGCGATGAACAGACGCCGGGCATTTGCGCCGGTGACTACACCGTCCTGCGCACCTGGCTCGCCCTGGACGACTGCGGCAATGAGGCCGGTGTCGATCAGTTGCTCACCGTTGAGGATACGACCGCGCCGCAAGTCCACTTCTCGCCCAACCGTACGCAGTTCATCTGCGACGGGCGGCCGGTGGAGTACCGGGCCACCGCGTCGGACAACTGCGTCGACGCGGCGCTCACCGTGGTGGACGTGATGGGGATCACGATGAACAGCAGGGACCGGGTGACCGTCACGGAGTCGCCCGACGGAACCGTGCGGATCACCGCCACGGGCCCGGCGATCATCCGCGGCACGCTGTTGGCGACCGACGACTGCGGCAACGACAGCCTGCCGTTCGAGGTGGACGTGCGGACGCTGCTGGGCCTGGAGGCCTGCTCGCAGGGGTTCTGGCGGAACCACCCGGAGCGCTGGAGTTCGACGGGCTACTCGCCGGCGATGCGTTTCGTGGGTGCATTCGAGATCACCGACCTTTCCTCACCGGAGATTCCCTCGAGCTTCAGCCCGAGCCTGACCTTGCTCGAAGCGGCGAACATGACCGGCGGCTCGTTCGATCAAACGCTGCTGCAAGGCACGGCGGCGCTGTTGAACGCGGCGTACCCGAGCATGGACTATCCGCTGACCGTCGAGCAGGTGCTTGCCACGATGCAGGCCGCCTTCGCCGGTGACATCAGTTTTGACGAGGCGCACGGCTTCTTCACCACCGCGCAGGCTGCCGAAGGCGAATGCGGCTGCCCGGTGGACTGAGTCAGCAGGCCGGGGCGACCGCTGCAAGGGGCCGAGCTACGCCGGACACCTCGCCAGATCCGGGCTTGGAGCACGAGCGACGGGCCCGTCCTCGCGTGCCAGCGATGCGTTGTACGCCGCCGGCCCATCCGCCCCCGACACGCGGTCCTTGCGTTTGACGACACCCCAAGCCGACCTCGCACCGGCCCCTGGGGCCCTGATCGGCCTGTCGGGCCCGCCACACGGACCTCCGGTGCGGGGAGCCCGCGCAGCCGCGGCCCCCTCATGGTCGTCGTGGTACCACCCCCTCCCCCGCCCCGGCACACCGGTGCGAATTACCGTCCGGGACCCGCTTGACACCGCGCCTGGCCGCCCGTTACGATGATTAGAACTAGAATTCTAGTTTTGCTATGAAACCGCGTCCAAGCTCATCCCGGATCCGGTGGGTCCGCCCGCCGCGACAGAAACGCAGCGAGCGAACCCTGCACCGGCTGCTGGACGCGGCCGAGCGGCTGCTCGACCGGAAGACCTTCGATGAGCTCACCGTGCAGGACGTCGTCAAGGCGGCCAAGTCGTCCGTCGGCTCGTTCTACGCCCGCTTCGCCGACAAGGAGGCGCTGCTGGCGGCGCTCTACGACCGCCATCAGGAGGAGGCCGGTGCGACGGTCTCGGCGGCCGTCGATCGCGAGCGCTGGCGCGGCACGCCTTTGCCCGAAATCGTCCGGGAGATCGTGCGTTTCACGCTTCGGCTCTACCGCAGCCACCGCGGGCTGCTGCGGGCGCTGGTGCTCCGCGGGCACGCCCGGCCCGACCCGCGGTATCGCGACCCGAAGCAGCGAAGCAGGACGGCCATCGCCGAGGTCGGCGCGCTGCTCGCGTCGCGGTCCGAGGAGATCGGCCACCCAGACCCGAAGCTCGCGGCGTCGTTGGGCTATCTGTCGGTGCTGGCGACGGCGCGGGAGAAGCTCCTGTTCGGCGACAGCACTGCGAGTGCGGTCGCGGTCTCAGACCACGAGCTCGAGGAAGAACTTACCCGGGCCTACCTGGCCTACCTGCATGTGAAGCCTCCGCGCGGTGCGGCGCGGAAGAATCCGACCCGGCGAGCACACGGAAGGAATGCGTGATGATGAAGCATCCGTGCGGTGAATGCCGCGCGACAGGTCCGCGGATGATCGGCGGCTCGATTCTCGTGTTGCTCATCCTCTGCGTCGGCGTGCGCGCAGAGGAAGCAGCGCCCGCCACGGCACTTCGCGAAGGACTCGCCCTGGAGGCGGAGTATCGCTACGACGCGGCCCGGGAACTCTACGAGGGCGCGCTGGCCCGCCTTGAGAACAACACCGAGGTTCAGTTCCGACTCGGGCATCTCTACCTGCGACGGCTTCGGGACCCGGAACGGGCCCTGCCCCAACTCGAACGGGCCTGCGCGGCTGCCCCGCAGAACTGCGAGTGTCACCTGCTCCTCTCCGAGGCGCTTGCGGGCCTCTTCATGCGCAGCGGGGTGATGGACAAGGTCGCCCTGACCCTGAAGGCCAAGAAAGCTCTGGACGACGCCGTCGCCTGCGACCCGCGGTCGGTCGATTACCGGAAGGCGCGAATCCAGTATTACCTGGCCGTCCCCGGTGGCGGCGGATACCAACGCGCTCACCAGGAGGCGGACGAGCTTGCGGAGCTCGATCCCTACGCGGGGCAACTGGTGCACGCATCGCTGTTCAGCTACCAGGGCGACAAGGCCGGCGCGGCCGAGAACTACCAGGCCGCGATCGAACTCAAACCCGACGATCCCATGGGCGTGACGTGGTACGGCAATCACTTTCTCCGCAACAAGGACTACCAGAAAGCCGTCGGGCAATTCGAGCGGGCCGTCGCGCTCGATCCGGATTCGGCGGACGCACATCATGACCTGGGCCGGGCCTACTGGAAGAACGGCAGGCTTGAAGACGCTGCGGACGCGTTGAGACATGCGCTTGGAGCGGCGCCCGGCTCGACTGAGATCGCTTTCGACCTCGGTCGGGTTCAGCAGCTCCTCGGCCGGACCTCCGTGGCGCTGGAGCTCTACCGACGATGCCTGGTTCTGGATGATCCGCACGGCGTGGCGGCGGGTGGGGCCCGGCGCGCTCTGGCGGAGCTCGACGCCGAAGGTGCGGGCGAACCCGAGACGGCCGAGAAGGTGCAGGAGGCATCACTCCGTTTCTTCGCTCCGGTCACGCTGGCCTATCTCGTGGCGTGCGCCGGGTGGATGGGTCTTGGGCGATGGCGCCTGGTGTCGTGGCCGAGGGATCCGTTTCCTTCCTGCCGGCGGCCGTGGGTGGAGCTGGGATTCGCGGGTGTGGCCGCAGTAGGGCTCTTTCTGCTCGGGCTGGCCTATCGCCTCGACTATCTTGTGCCGGGGGGTGAGGGGGCGCTGTGGCACCTGAGTTGGGCGCTCAACAACCTCATCATCTACTCGCCGGTTTTCATCGTGGTCGCGATTCGCCGGCAGGGCCTGGAGTCGATCTTCCTTTCGACAAGGGAGCTTGGACGGAAGATTCTGGCGGGCGCGATCCTGGCGGTAGTAAGCACAACGGTCTTCCTCGTGCTTCGCGGGGAGCTGGGCACCTTCCGGGCAGTGGTGGGCGGCATTGTCGACCCCGATAACGCGACCAACTTCCTTCCGGTGTTCCTCGAGGGCGTGGCGCTGGCGTTTCTGTTCGTCCGGGTACGGTGGGCGATGGGGTTGTGGCCCGCCGTACTGATCCCGGCTGTGCTGTTCGCGGCGGCGCACATCCCCCGGCAGCTCGCGGGCGATAGCAGCGGCGGCACGATCGCCGCGTTCTTCGTGCTCAACACGCTGCTGCCGGCGGCGATCCTGTACACCGTGTTCGTAAGCCGGGATATCATCTGGATGGGACTCGTCCACTACGTCATGGACATTGCGATCGACGCCTTTGGCTGAGTCGCGACGTGGGCGAGCCATCCGTTCATCGCGCCACGCGGTCCGGGCGCCGCTGGACGGCGGGTTACTGTCGGTTTCCGTCCTTCGCGTCGGCGTCAGTGGGTCGCAGGCCCGCGAGATATTCGCCAAGCCGTTCCTCGAGGACGGCCGTGTCGTTGCCGAAGACGCGTTTGAACGCGGTGTCACCGTCGAGGCCCTGGTCCAGGTGGCGAAGGAAGGTCTCGAAGTGCGGGCGGAACTTGCCCTGCTCGGCGTGGATCAGGAAGTGGCACAGCAGCCAGGCTTCGCTGTACTGGACGACGCCGCGGTCGTCCTGCATGTTGTCATTCCATTCGGTGCGGGCCAGACTCATGAGCCGATCGATCGGGAACAGGGCTTGTTTGCCGCGGGCCGCACGGAGCAGCGCGACCCGCCAGGCGGGGGTTGCGCCGAGCGTCAGGCGACTGGTCTTCTCGTCGAAGACGCCCTCCTCGAAGTACTCGGCCAGGCCTTCGTTGAGCCATGGCGGCAGGGCTCCGCCGACGACGAAGTGGGCGAACTGATGAAAGCACTCGTGCTTGAGCGTGGCGTCGAGGTGGTCGCCGTCGTAGGTGTAGACCATGTCGTCGGCGGTGCAGTGGATGCCGCGGGCGTTGACGTTAGGCTCACCGCACGCTCGGGCCACGGCGGCGAGGTAGGCCTCGCGGGTCGCGTAAACCTTGACGGTCGGCTTGCGGCGCACGACACCGCGGAAGCCGCGGAAGCGTTCAGCATATTCCTTGCCTGTAGCGTCCATGAGGTGGCCGATGTCGGCGGCCCGCTGGGGAGAAAGGTCGGTCCGGATGATGTAATAGCGAGACTCGTGGACGCGGAGGTCGGCGTCGGCCGTCGGTCCGAACAGCACGGTCAGGGTGATGCAGGTGGCGAGTGGCACGCGGTTGAGTCCCTTCGCGAGTTCGCTGCCCGGCGGGCGCTTGGCGGCCGGGCCGCGCAAGGCGGCGGTGCTTAGTAGAAGACGGTTAGAATCAGATGCGGCTCGGCGTGTTTGCCCTCGAAGATACCGATGGTCGAGGTGGCGAACTTGATGGTGATGTTCCCCTGAGTGTCGACCCAGTCGTTGAGCTGGTTGTTCATGAACTCGAGCGCCGGGCCGCTGAGCTTGGAGTGGAAGGTGCGGCAGCGTGTGCTGGAGATGGCGCGGGGGTCGAGCTGGCGGCCGTACTTCTCGTCGTCCCACCCCTTGGACTGGCCGAGCGTCGAAGCGGTTGCGGAGCGGATCCGGCTGGAAGAGAGATCGACGTGGACGTCGTCGTCGCCGTTGGAATCGAGCTCGATGGGTGCGAACTCCTCGGTGACGCCGGATTCGGCGGCGTCGTGCGACCGTTCGTATTCCGAGACGCACACCGAGCACATGAGCTTGCCGCCCTCGTAGCGCGCGATCCCGGAGGTAACGTGCTGGCGGTAGACGCTGGCGCCGCATTCCTCACATGTTCCTGCAAGATCGTCGGACATCGGATCGGCTCCTGACGGGTTGCCCCAGTTGTTCCTCCCAGATCGTAGTCGCGGGCCGCTTGACCCGTCAAGCGGTACGTTGCCGGAATCCCGTCACGATGGCGACGCCTGCGGAGGTGCCGAGGCGATCGGCACCGGCTTCGATCATGGCCAGCGCCGCGTCGGCCGTCCGGATGCCGCCTGCGGCCTTGACGCGAATCGGGGCGGCGTGCCGGCGAAGCAGGCGGACGTGCTCGACGGTCGCGCCGCCGCCGGGATGCAGGCCGGTCGACGTCTTGACGAAGTCGGCCTCGCCCTCGGCGCAGCAGCGACAGCCCAGGATGATCTGGTCGGCGGTCAGGGCGGTAGTTTCGAGAATAACCTTGAGGACACCGTTCGGCGCGCGGTGGACAACGTGCGCCAACGCTTCAATCTCGTTGCGGACGCTGCGGGCATCGCCGGAAACGAGCGAGCCGACGTGAATCACCATGTCGATCTCGCGGGCTCCGTCGTCGATAGCACGGCGGGCCTCGTCCGCCTTGACCTCGGATCGGTTGCACCCGAGCGGGAAACCGGCCACGGAGACGATGGCGGGTCCGTCGGCAGGTGTCAGGCCCGATGATGCTCGGGCCAAGCGATCGGCGACGCGGCGGACGAACACCGGATGCACACAGATTCCGAAGAAGCCGTGTTCGATCGCCTCTTCGCAGAGGCGGTCGATTTGTTCGGGGTGGGCCTCGGGGATGAGCAGCGTGTGATCGATCATCCGGGCCAGATCCTCATGCGAGAGACTCATCGCGACTCCATGACGGGAAGATAGCGGGCGAGCAATCGGGCGAGCCCGTCGTCGCGGCGCAGGTATGCGGCGCGGGCCCGCTCGGCGAGCGCGCCGAGGGCCGGAAGGCGCGTGGCGCCGCGGTCCATGGTTCCAACCCCACGAGCCACGTCATCGAACGTCAGCTCGTCGCGCCCGTTCGATGCGGCGTGACAGCGGGCGAGCCAACCGGTGACGGCGAGCGACAGCCACAGCGCGGTGAGGCCGTCGAGAATCGACCAGCCGTAGTAGCCGCGCCCGAATGCCGAGCGGGCGGAGAGCCGCGCTTGCACGTACCGGTGCAGGAGGTTGTGCACGTCGTGAACGTCGCCGGCGGCCGGCCCGACGGCTTCGACTCGGTCGAAGGTGGCGCGGATGTCGAGCTGCGGAAGTGCTGGGACCTCACCGTGTCCGCGCCAGAACCGGCGGGCGGTGCGGAGTTGTCGCCAGCGGTGCAGCAGTCTTCGGGGCCCGAGGCCGCGCATCTCTGCCAGTGACACGTGCTCGGCGTGGGCGAAGACGAGCTGTCGCAACATGCCGGATTGGCGCGGACTGGGCGGTGCGGGCCGGTCCCGGAGCTCGGCGGGGAGGGCGTCGAACAGAATGTCGAGCAACTCGGCGAACCGGGCTCCGCGCACCTTGTCGAGGGTAGCGCCGGCGAGTGTGGTGGTGATCCGGGCCGCGCCGATGAAACGGTCGGCCAGCGGCCGGCCGTTGTGGTTGAGCCATCGAGTGAGATGGCGCACGAGCTGGTCGAACTCCTCGTGTGCGGCGCGAAGACCGCGTACGAGCTCGACGCTGCCGTCGTCGGGGCGCTCGTCGGCGGCGTGGTCGCGGAGCAGGTCTTCCAAGCCGCGTGCCGACTCGGCGAGCGGTTCACCCTTGGATGCTGCGGCTGTTGGACAGTCGAAACGGAGGGAAGCCTGCCAGGCGCCGCGGACGGGTCGGACGGAGAAGGGGAACATCCGGCAGGCGACTGGTTTGGCGTTGATGCCGTGTTGGCGGTGGATGGCGCAGAGGCCGTCGGGGTCGAGGAAGACACAGGCCCCGTCGTCACGCTGGTTGAGGACCCACTGGCTGCCAAGGCGGACGTAGGCGGGCCGGTCGAGGCCGCGGGCCAGGTCGAGGTTGTCGATGGTCTGCCGGTCCGAGTCGAAGAGGTGAACCACCAGCTCGCGACAGCAGCGGGTGCAGGAGTGGCAGGACCAGCGCTGGCTTGGGATGTGCGGGAGCAGGACTGGGAGCGATCGTGAGCGGTTCATTGGGGCATTGGTTCCCTCATCGGAATCGAGTGTACGCGGCGGGCTTCGGGTTCTCGACCGGGCTGCGCCGGTGGGTTCGTTGGCTTCGTTTTCTTAGCTCGCCTTTTGCCGTTTTTGCTGGTCATGCGTGACCGCTGTTGTCAAACAAAACGGAGCCGCCTTGCCAGTATCAAGGGGAGTGACAAGACAACCCTGGGTGCTCGAGCAAGGAGGCTCGCGTGTTCAGTATACCACAAGCGGCGGAGCCGCTCGTAGGGGGGCTCTCGATTGCATTCGCTCACCGGACGTTTCAGCGCGTCGTGCTGCTGATCCTCGGCGCGGTTCTCTCGCCGCGACGACGAACCGTCACGGCGACGCTCTGGCCCGGGGGATTTCCGATCCGGGGACACTGGAGCGATTTTCATCGTGTGTTCTGCCGCACCGGGGCTAACTCAGATCGGCCGAAACTCCATTTCACGCTGAACCACTGGATTACCACGAGATCAAGGCACCACGAACCCGGCCTCGACTTCCTCTTCATAGCTTCAACCGGACCCCACGCTCGCGCCGGAGAATCGCCCGGGCTTGGCGTGGCCCACACGGCTCAGGTCATGAGCTTCGTTTGCTCGGGCGGGATCACCACTGCGTTGCCGATGGCGACGTCCTCGCCCTTTTCGTTGCGGCAGGCCACCATCAGCCGCACGCGCCGGGGGTTGATGATCTCGGTCACCGTGGCGGTGGCCGTGACCGTCGTGCCGAAGTACACCGGCTTGAGGAACCGGACGTGCAACTCGACGAAGATCGTGCCCACGCCGGGCAGCTCGCTCCCGAGTACCGTCGAGATGATCCCCGAGGTGAGGATCCCGTGCGCCACGCGGTCCTTGAACACGCTGCGCCGGGCGTACTCCTCGTCGATGTGCAGCGGATTGAAGTCCCCCGAAACGTGCGCAAAGCTGAACACGTCCTCTTCGGTAATGGTCTTGGTGAACTCCCCCGTGTCGCCGACCGCGATGGTATCACGGGTTTTGGGAATGAGTCGTTGCATGGCTTCGCTCCTGATCGGCCGCCATTGTACCATGGGTGCCATGTTCGAGCACCCGCCGCACGATCCGGCGCCGGCCGGCGGCGGGCATCGCCTCGATGGCAAGGAGTATCAACCAGATGAGCATCCGGATTCGACTGGCCGCCGCGCCCGACGAAGTCGAGCGCTGCTTCCCCGTGATGCACGAGCTGCGTCCGCACGTCGATCGCGAGCAGTTCCTCGGCCAGGTCCAGCGGCAGGCGGACACCCACGGCTATCAACTCGCGTTCCTCGAAGAAACGGGTGACATCCGGGCCGTTGCCGGATTCCGGACGATCGAAATGCTTGCCTGGCGTCGGGCCCTGTACGTCGACGACCTGGTTACGGCCGCGGCCCATCAGGGGCGTGGGTTCGGCGGCCGCTTGTTCGACTGGCTCGTCGCCCACGCCCGCAGGGAAGGCTGTGTCCAGTTGCATCTCGACAGCGGGGTTCAGCGCCACGGCGCCCACCGCTTCTATCTCGTCAAAGGTATGGACATCACGTCCCACCACTTCGCGATGAAACTGTAGGAGGGGCGCGTAATGCGGAGAATGCGCAGCACCGGCGGCGAGGACGAAGGCGCTGATTCGGCCCCGCACGCCGGCCGACGAAAACGGCTCTTCGTGCCCGGCGGGACGAATCAGTCCAGCAGGTGCTCGATGAACAGGACGCCGCGGTTGGCGGAGTTCGGCGCGGTGCGATCGTTGAACGCATAGCGGCATTCGTCGTGGGACAGCAGGTCGCCGATCAGGTCGAGATCGCAGGGCCGGCCCGCGTAGGCGTCATAGCCGAAGCTGCGCCCCGGCACACGCACGTCGTGGATCATGATAAGCTTCGGCCGCTTGACGGAAAGAAGCGGGGTGAGCTCGTCACGCAGGGGCCAGTAGGTGTTCCAGTGTGCGTCGAGGTACACGAAGAGGGGGTAGTCCAGTTCCGGAAGGATTCGTTGGATGACCTCGGGGGAGTTCCCATGAAGTGCCGTTACATTGTGGTACACGTCGAACCGTGGCGTGGTCTGTTGGTAGAGGGCCTCGTCGAACTCGATGGTGTAGACCTTGGGGAAGAGCTTTGCCAGCCCGACCGTGGTGTGCCCCTTGAAGGTGCCGGTTTCAACCGCGCAGCGGAAGCCGTGCTTGTGGTGATAGCGGACGACGCGCTGGGCCAGGAACGGATCGACGTTGAACATCGCCCAGCCGTCAGCCTGCGGCGGGCTCACTGTGGCGGTCCCTGACATCATGATTGCGGCACCTCGATATCGTGGCTGGCACTCGCCGTGTTCTCTTCATCGGCCCGCGGCGTTTCCAATCTTGCGGCGGGTTGGCTATCCAGCTCGATCCGCCTTGAGGGGGTACCCGAGCACGTCAGGCAACGGCCAAGCCGCGGCCCCAGGCTCCTTGACGCATCCGAAACGGCGAAATAGAAGACATCCGCCATGTTCGACGCATTGAGCAACCGGTTGGGCAACATCTTCCGCGGGCTCAAAGGCCGCGGAAAGATCACCGAAGACAACGTCGCCGAGGCCATCAAGACCCTCGGGCCCACCGACCTGACGGTCAGGATCGTCTACGACGCGTTCGTTCGCCTGAGAGGCGCGGTGGAACTGCCGGTTGATGTCCCACGGGACGTTACCTAGCATGAAGGTGCGCGAGGCGATCAGGATGATCGAGGCCGATGGGTGGTTCCTTGTTGCTACGCGTGGGAGTCATCGCCAATACAAGCACGCGTCGAAACCAGGGCGCGTGACGGTCCCCGGGAAACCCAATGACGACCTCGCCCCAGGCACCGTCAACAGCATCATGAAACAGGCCGGTTTAAAGGAGGCGCGTTGATGAGGTATGCGGTCGTGATCGAAAAAGCGAACGGAAATTACTCCGCATACGTACCCGACCTGCCCGGCTGTGTGGCGACCGGACGGACCCAGGACGAGGTCAACGCGAACATTCGCGAAGCGATCCGCTTCCACCTCGACGGCCTGCGCGAGGACGGCCTGCCGATCCCCCAGCCGGAAGCGCTCTGTGACTACGTGGACGCATGACGACGGAGTCGCGCCGAGGTGCAAGCCGCCCGGTTGGTCAGGCGACCACCGTGACGGCCGCGACCTCAAGGGAGCGCCCCTGCGCGTCTGAGAGCGTGTTTGATACGTTCGGTTCCGGATCAGAGCCGAGACCGTGAGGGAGCGGTTGGCCCCTGAAAACGCGCAAACGCTGGCCG
>Ga0326597_10001221_pt1 | contig 42102 bp, 39 predicted proteins | sample RVTome_12_FD_203789 | JGI IMG/M metagenome (GOLD analysis project Ga0326597, IMG submission 203789) | Soil microbial communities from uranium-contaminated site in the Upper Colorado River Basin, Wyoming, United States - RVT100D185 | ecosystem: Environmental > Terrestrial > Soil > Contaminated >... | reverse complement strand
ACGCGGAGATCCCGGCCCTACGGCATCAAGATAGACTCCCAGGGCGCCCCGTGGATCGCCTGCAACGGCAGCAACTGCCTGGCCAGGGTCGATCCCAAGACCATGGAGATTCGCGAATACAAGATCCCAGACGAGAAAACTACCGTGCGGCGGCTCGATATCGCCGGCGACGGCATGATCTGGTACGTCAACTCCGGCCGCGGCAAGCTGGGCCGGTTGAACCCGAAGACGGGCGAGATCAAGGAATGGCCCTCTCCCAGCGGGCCGAGGTCGCACCCCTATGCCATCGCGGTCATAGACGGCATCGTCTGGTACAACGAGTCCCGCATGAGGCCGGATGCGCTGGTCCGCTTCGACCCGAAGACGGAGACGTTCCAGAGCTGGCCCATCCCCTCCGGGGGCATCTATGCCGGCATCATCAGGCATATGCGGCCCACCCGGGACGGCAACCTGCTGATCCACCAGAGCAGCACCAACCGCATCATCCTGATGACGCTGAAGTAGCCCTACAACGAAAAAGGGGGACGTTCCTTTTTTTCCGGCTCAGAGGGGCTCACGAACCACGGCCTTCGAACGCGTTCTTGTTGATCTCCAGGCGGTTGCCGAGCCACAGGGAGCGGACGGTGTGGTCGCCGTAGCCGTCGCCGGAGTTGGTGCTGGGGTGGACGAGGACGTCGAGGCCTTCGCGGTTGAGCATCAACCAGGGGACGATGGCGCTGAACTCCTTGGGGCTAAACTCCACCTGGTACATGCCCTTGGTGTGCGGGCCCACAGGCTCGTCGTGCCAGCTCCCCACGACGGCGTTGAACTTTTCCAGGCTCTTTCTGACGTGGGCGGCTGTCTTCCGCGTGCCGGGGTCGTAGTAGACGTGGGCGTGGTACTTGCCGATCTTGGCGGGATCGTTCGCCTTGGGCTTTCTCCTCTTTGCGGCCATTGAGCTACCCCTTGGGCGACATGCCCTTTTCCTTGAGCTCTTTGATGGCTTCGGGGGTTTTCTTGAGGGAAGCGACGCCCATTCCCTTGAGGACATTGGGCGCCTTGGTGAACTGGACGTTGTCGTAGGGGACGACTTCGATGCGGTTTCCCCAGGGGTCGAGGAAGTTGAGGCGGTCGAGGAGCCTGACCTCGAGCTTCGTGAGCGCTTCTCGCACGGTCTCGCGGTCGTCCACGACCAGGCCGAAGTGGCGCTTGGTGTCGGGGCTTTCCGTCTTCCCAAGGCTGAGTTGTATGAACTGGTCGCCGAGATCGATGAAGGCGTTGCGCTCGCTTTTGCCGCGGAGCGTGAAGTCGAAGATGGCGCCGTAGAACTCCAGGGCCTCGTCCAGGTCCCCCACTTCGAGGACCACGTGGTTGATTCCCAGCGCGCGGGCTTTTTTCTTACCGGAGGTTTTCATCCGATGGCTTCTGCTGCCCGGCCACGTGCCCCCACACCACACTCCACCCACCTCCGACCCCTTTTATCCCTCCCGCAACCTTTTGGCAAGACGCGAAGGGGCAGAGGGACACCGCTCATTCCGCCAGTTTGAGGATGGCATTTTTAAGCCGTCGATGCTGGTTGAACAGGGAGACAAAACGGGCCTCCCATCGCCCGCCCTTGGCGCGGACGACCTGCACAAGCGCCCTTTTATCCGCGGGGCTCCAACCGGAAATCCCCGGCAACGACAAAATCAACGGGCACCAGCGTTCCCATGCCTGGCGCTCCCCCGCCGGCCAGCTTTGCCGGGACCGCACGTCCAATAGCCGGTCCGCCTCGCGCGACAGGACGCGCAGACCCTTTTCGCGGTCGCCGCCGAAACGGTCCGCCAGCAACCGGGAGATCTTGAGCCCCAGCGTTCCAAGCGGGAGTTTGGCGAGAACGTCCCGGTGCTTCCGGTCCAGGTAGAAGAACATGGGCTGGGAGGAAAGCTTCCGCAAGGTTGAAAGCGTGGAGCGGCGCCGAGGGTGACGACTCAGTTCACCCAGCTCCGACCGTACCAGCACTCGCACTTGCCGGTCCTCGGGCCGGAAACCGAGTTTATAGTAGAACCACCAGGCGCCCGAGTGGAGTCCCTCGCTGTTGTCGTGTCCCAGTTGATAGGGATCGATGGAGAAAGTCCGGGCGTCGAAGAGGTAGCGCGCCGCGGCCAGGGCACGTCCGAATATGGACGCGGCTTCGGCCCCCCGGTAGGTCTCGAACACGTTGTAGTTGATCTCGGCCGAGTTAAAGAGCGTCGTGGCGCCGAGGTATCCCAGGGGCACGCCGTTTTGCAGCGCCAGGAAGCCGTAGACGGCTTCCAACAGATAGCGGCGTTCGGGAATCTGCCCGATGCAGGCAAACTGGAGCCCCTCGCCGCAATCGACCAGGCTGACGCCGTACTGGTCGCCGTAGGCGAAGGCGTCCAGGTCGCGGGCGTGGGTGATCATGCCCACAACCGCCATATCGATCAACCTTCGGCCTTCCCGGGGCGACAGGGTCGCTACCCGGACGGGCGGCTTTTTGATCTCGTTTTTCAGATTGGGTCGCGCGCGGGAGAACGGCCGTTGCCGGAAGACCACGGGGGCGCCGGCATATTTCGCCACGGTACGATTCGGAGTGCGGGGACCCGGGGCAAGCCGCATCGGGACATCGATATCATCGTAGAGCTTTTCCTGCGCCAGGGAACCGGCCTTATAGGCCGCAAAGCGCCGGACCACGAAGGCCGCGTCCGTTTCGCCGGGTCCCTTGAGACGCTGGAGCCACTCCTCGGGTGCATAGCACAAGATTTCCAGAGCATAGATCTCGGAATACGGCAGCAACGCGGGGAGGAGCCCGACCAGTTTTTTCTTGTTGTCGAAAACGACCCAGTCAATCGTAAGGTAATCCGGGAAGCGCCGTATCAGCCAGCGGGCCGTGACCCAGAAAAAGGCATAATAGATATCCGTGCCGGCGATACCCGTATCGGCAAGCGCCCGGTTAAACCGTTTCAGGTCGCTCCGCTTGGAAAAACCGCCAAGCATCCGCTCGACCAGGTCCAGTACGGGCTTGCTGTCGGGATAGGCGTGGAGGAAGGAAAGCGTTTCGTGGAGCCGGTAGACTTCCCCTGCGCTCCCCAGCGGCCGCCCGGCCAGGGGTTTGAGGAGCTCCAGTTTTTTGTCGCCGGCGCCTTCGCCGTAAGTAGCCTTCAGCTTCTCCAATCGGGCCAAAAGAGCCGAGGCATTCGCGCCTTTTGCGCCCCTTGAGATGCTCACCCGATGCGGCCTCGTCTAGCGCCCCTGCAGCTCCCTGGCCATGTCCTTGGCAAAATAGGTCAGGATGAAATCGGCTCCCGCCCGCTTGATGGAGAGAAGGACCTCCCGGGCGATTCTCGCCTCGTCGATCCAGCCGTTTTTTCCCGCGGCCCTGATCATGGAGAACTCGCCGCTCACGTTGTAGGCGGCCACGGGGTAACCGAACTTCTCCTTCACGCGGTAGACGATATCGAGATAGGCCATGGCGGGCTTGACCATGATAATGTCCGCGCCCTCGCGGATGTCCATGGCCACTTCCCGCAGCGCCTCGTCCGTGTTGGCCGTGTCCATCTGGTAGGAAAATCGGTCGCCGAACTGGGGCGAGGACTCGGCGGCCTCCCGAAAGGGCCCGTAAAATCCCGACGCGTACTTGGCCGCGTAGGCCATGATGGGCACCTTGCTGAAACCGTTGTGGTCCAGGGCGTCGCGGATGGCCCCTACCCTGCCGTCCATCATGTCCGAGGGGGCCACGAGGTCAGCACCGGCCTTGGCGTGGGTCAGGGCCTCCTTGGCCAGGAGCTCCAGCGTGGCGTCATTGTCGACGTCGCCGTCCTTAATCACGCCGCAATGGCCGTGGTCGGTGTACTCGCAGAGGCACACGTCGGTCATGACCAGGAGCCCCGGAACTTTCTCCTTTATCTTGCGCACGGCCGTCTGGACCACCCCGCCGTTGGAATAGGCCTCCTTCCCCAGGGGGTCCTTCTTCTCCGGTATGCCGAAGAGCATGACCCCCGGGATACCCAGCGATGCAACCTCCGCGCACTCCTTCACGATCACGTCAGCCGACATCTGGGAGACCCCCGGCATGCTGGAGACGGCGCGCTTGACGTTACGCCCCGGGCAGACGAAAAGCGGGTAGATAAAATCGCTTACGTTCAGGGTGTTCTCCCGAACTAGCTCGCGTAGCTTCTCGTTTTGCCTGAGGCGTCTGGGACGGTATTTTGGAAAATCCATGGATCCCTCCGGCCGTCAACGGGGCTTGTTGAGCGGCCCGGTGCTGAAGTATTTCACGATGGCCTCGATGAGACCGGCGACGGTGTACTCCTCGGCCACGACGCTCACTTTCATCCCGCCTTCCTCCGCCGTCTGCCGGGTGATGGGGCCGATGCAGGCAACCGCAACACCTCGGAGCAGCTCCTTGCCGAGGGCGCCGGGCAGCAGGTCCAAAAAGTGCTTGACGGTGCTCGAGCTCGTGAAGGCCACCATATCGACCTTCTTTTTCGAGAGCAAATCGTTAAAAACACCGGTACTCACTTTCGCCGCCAACGTTCGGTAGGCTTCCACCACGTCCACCTCCGCCCCCCACTCCCGAAGGGTCTGGGGCAGAACCTCGCGGGCCACGGCCGCGCGCGGCAGGAGAAAGCGTTTCCCTTTTACCTCTTTCGGTTTAAAGCCCTCCAGGATCCCCTCGGCGCGGAACTCCGCGGGCACGAGGTCTACCTCGAGCCCCCGGGAGGTAAGGCTCCGCGCCGTCTCGGGGCCGATGGCGGCCAGACGCGCTCCCTTCAGGTCCTCCGGTTTCCCGCCGAGGCTTGCCAGGCGCTCGAAGAAGGCCTTCACCCCGTTCACGCTGGTGAAAACGATCCAGTCGTACCGCTTGAGGTTCCGCACGGCCCCGTCCAGGGGTCCGTAGTCCTGGGGCGGAACGAGCTCAATGGTCGGCAGCTCGATGACCGCGGCGCCTAGCCCCTCGAGGGCTCTCGTGATGGAGCCGGCCTGCTCCCGGGGCCGTGTGATCATGATGCGCCGTCCCGAGAGCGGCTTCTCGCCTTCCCTCAGCAGGTGATCGGCCCCCCTGGCCAACATCCTACGAGCCAGCTCCTCGCCTAATTTTTCCGCTTCCCCGACGGCACCCGAGATTTCGTCCCGTATTGCCTTCTTACCAAGGCGGTCCGCGACCAGGCCGGTGAGCTTGAGGCTTTTGCCCTTGGCGACCCCCCGCGCCCCCACGGGCACCTCGCATCCCCCGCCGAGGCCCTTCAGGAAGGCCCTTTCCGCCCACACCTCCACCGCCGTCGCGGGGTCGTGGAGAAACGCGATTTCTTTTTCCACGGCGCTGCCCGCGCGGGTCTCAATGCCGAGGGCCCCCTGGGCCACGGCGGAGAGGCAGACCTCCGGCGGCAGATACTCGCCGATGCGGCCTTCCTGGCCGAGGCGTTTCAGCCCCGCCGCGGCCATTACCAGTGCGTCCACCTCGCCACGCTCGAGTTTTTTGAGCCGCGTGTCCACGTTGCCCCGGATGGGACAGACCTGGAGGTCGGGACGGTATTTAAGAATCTGTGCCTGGCGGCGCAGGCTCCCCGTGCCGACCCTGGCGCCGGCGGGGAGGTCTTTGAGGGAGCCGCCCTTCGCGGTGACCAGGACGTCCCGCGGGTCCTCGCGCGCGGTGATCACCGTCACGGCGAGCCCCTCTGCAATTTCCGTGGGGAGGTCTTTCATGGAATGCACGGCAAGGTCGATTTTTCCTTCCAGCAGGGCATCCTCGATTTCCTTGACGAAGATCCCCTTGCCCCCGATGGCCAGGATGGGGCTCGACAAAAAGCGGTCGCCGCTCGTCTTGATGACCACGGTTTCCACCCGCCGGCCGGGCGCACGGCGTTCGAGCTCCCCCTTCACCCAGTTTGTCTGGGTCAGGGCCAGGGCGCTTCCACGGGTGCCGATGCGAATGCTCTTGGTTATCTTGGGCAATGGGCGCTTCCTCAAACTCGCTTTATTACGGACTCTGGACCAAGGGGCGAGACTGGAAGGCCGAGGGCACCGACGCGCACAGGTTCCGCGACTGAATGATCCAGGCTAGATCTCCTCCTCGTCCTCGTCTTTTTCCTCGACGTTGAAAAGCCTCTTCAGGGCGTCCAGGTAGCGCGTCTCCTCCGTGGGCTCGCTCTTGATGCGCACCAGTGGAGAATGGAGGATCTTATTCATCATGGCGGAAGTCATGTCCTCCAGGGCCCGGCGGTCCCGGTCCGAGAGGTCCTTCAACGTGGTGCTGAGCGACTTGAGGAGCTCCTGCTGGCGGATGTCCTCGAAGCGGCGCTTGAGCGCCACGATGGTCGGCACGTGCTCCAGGGAATCGAGCCAGCGTAAAAAACCGCCCACCTCCTCCTCCACGATGGCTTCCGCCTTCACCGTCTCCCCATGCCGTCCCTGGAGGTTCACCCTGGAGACCTCGTCCAGGTCGTCGATGTGGTAGAGATAGGCGTTGTCTACCCCGTTGATGGCGGGGTCGAAGTTCCGCGGTACGCCGAGGTCGATGAAGAACATGGCCTTTTGCTTTCGCTCCTTCAGCGCCTCCGCCACGGCCTCCGCCCCGAGGAGAAACTGGGGCGACTCCGTGGAGCCGATGACGACGTCGGCGAGCTTCAAGTAGTTCTGGAAGTCATCGAAGCGAATGGGGCTCGCGCGGAACCCCTCCGCAAGCTCAACCGCGCGCTCGAAGGTGCGGTTGGTGATCATCAGGCTGGTCACGCCGTTTTGAACCAGGTGGCGCGCCACGAGCTCTCCGATGCGGCCCGCCCCGATGACCATGACGGTCTTCCCCTCGAGGCGGTCGAAGATCCGCTTGGCCAGGTCCACGGCCACGGAGCTCACGGAAACCGGGCGCACGGCGATGCCCGTCTCGGTGCGCACCCGCTTGGCCACGGAAAAGGAGCGGTGGAACAGCCGGTGCAACACGCTTCCCACGGTGCCCGCGTCCCGGGCGGCGAGGTAGTAGTCCTTCAACTGGCCGAGGATCTGGGGCTCTCCCACCACCATGGAATCGAGGCTGGCGGCCACGCGAAACAGATGCTTCACCGCTTCGCCGTCGGACAGGGCGTAGAGGTGCTCCTCCAGCCCCGCCGCGTTCCCGGCGGCTTCCTCGCCGGCGAGAAAGCCTTTGATCTCCTCGACCACGGCGGCCTCCGGGACGGAAACGGCCAAAACCTCCACCCGGTTACAGGTGGAGAGAATCAAGCCCTCCTCCACCGAGGGAAGGGCCATCAAGCGCTCCAGGGAGTGCCTGAGGGCCGCGTTCTCGAAGGCCACCTTCTCCCGGACCTCCACGGGCGCCGTGTGATGGCTCAGGCCCACCAGGGTGACCTTTTTTTTCATGGCTATTCGAACCTGCCGGTATGTCGCCCGGGAAAGAGAAAGTCCCCCAGCAGGAAGTAACTGAGCACCACGGCGAAGCCCACGATGGTCCAGAGCGCCGCTTTCTTGCCGCGCCAGCCGCCCGTGATGCGGCCGTGGAGCAGGGCGCCGTAGAGGAACCAGGTGATGGCGGAGGATATCTGCCGGGGTTCCCACGACCAGTAGTCCCCCCAATGGACCCGGGCCCAGAGGCTCCCCGTGATGATGCCGAGGGTCATGAGGGGAAAGCCCCAGACGAGAAAAACGTAGTTCAAGCGGTCCAGGGACTCCAGGGAGGAAAAATGCTTTTGCAGAACCGTCACTTTCTTTTTCTTCAACTCGTTTTCCTGGAAGAGGTAAACGACGCTGACACCAAAGGCCAGGGCGAACACCGCGTTGCCCAGCAAAGCCAGGGTCACGTGAATGGGCAGCCAGTAGGTGCGCAGCCCGGGGGGGATATCTCCGGCCTGGGCCCCGAAGGTGAGCGCCGAAAGCGCCATGAGGACAGCCAGCGGGGAAATGAAGCACCCCAGCACCGTCAACCGGTACTTGAGCTGCACCAGCAGATAGACCCCCACCATGAGCCAGCTGTAAAAGGAGAGGGCCTCTCTGGGGTGGGTCAGAACGGGATAACCGGCTTGCAGAAAGCTCGCGGCCAGGGCGACGCTGTGGACGGCGAAACCCGCCAGTAAAATAAGCGGCGAGAGACGGGTGTACGATTCTTTGACGACAAAGAGGTAGAGGAAGAAACTCCCCGCCGCGATAAGATAAATAAACGCCGTGATTTGGAGGAGGACTATTCCCATGGGTAACAAGCCATTATACCCCAACCCCGACCCCGCTCAAAGGCGACGCCTTGAGTCGAGCCGCTGTTGCTCCGGCTACTTGTTCCGCTTTGCCAGGAGGATCTTACGCCCCCGCTCGGCCAGTGCGGCGAGGAGGTGTCCCATCTTTGGGTGCTCGGGCTCCAGATCCACGCGCAGGCCGAACTGTTCGAGGGCCTCGGTGCAGATGGGTCCGATGGACGCGATCAACGCATTGCCCATGGACTGGCGGAGCAGGATGTCCATATGGTCTTCCCGGGCAAGCTGGAAGAGATGGTCCACCTGGGTGGCGTTGGTAAAAATCACGATGTCCGCCTGGCGATCGAGGATGCGCTTGAGGGCGAAGCGCAGCGGGCCCGTGTCCTCGGGAAGCGCCCACTTATACACGGGAACGCGCACGGCCCGGGCGCCGCGCGCTTCCAGGCCGGCGAGGAGTTCCTTGTTCATGACCCCGTATTCCTGCACGGCGACCCGCTTGCCGCGGATTTCCGCCTTATCGTCGATTTCCGCAAGGATCTCCCGCCAGGTGTTGGGCTCGGGGACGGTGATGGCAGGGAGAAGCTTGAGCTCCTTGAGCACGGCGGCTGGCTTGGGGCCCCGCACCACCAAGGCCGTTTTCTCCAGCGCCGCGGTCACTTCTTCCCGTGAGTACTTGGGCGCCACGGCCTCGATCAATGCCCGCAAACCGACCCCGGTGAGCAGGATCAGATAATCGATTTCTTCCCGTTCAAGCCGGGCGATGAAATCCACGGCGCCGCGGTTCTCCTCGAGGGGAACCTCTCTCATGGAGGGCCCTATAAAGGGTACGCCGCCGTAGTTCCGGATGAGCTCGGCCATCTCTTGCGCGCGCCGGCTTTCAAAGGAGACCACCCGAAGCCCTTCAAGGTTGAATTTCTGCCGGGACTCCATGGAACAGCCCTCCTCCTGCCGCACCCGCCGCAAATTCGCCGAACCAGTTGAGCTCCTCTCTCAGCCGGACCACCTCGCCGATGACGGCGAGGGCCGGCGGCTTCAGGGCCGCCCCCTTCTCGCAGATGTCGGCAAGGGTGCCCGTGACGGTCTCCTGGGACTCGGTGGTCCCCGACCGGATCAGGGCGACGGGGGTCTCGGCGGCGCGTCCATGGGTCAGAAGCTCGGCCACGATATGCGGCAGATGGGTAAGCCCCATCACGATGACCAGGGTATCCACCGCCGTGGCCAGCCCTTTCCAATCCACGGAAGGGGAGCTCTTGATGGCCTCATGGCCCGTGACCACGGCAAAAGAGGAAGAGACCTTTCGAAAGGTGAGCGGAATGCCGGCGTAGGCCGCGACCGCCGTCACCGAGCTGACCCCGGGCACAACCTCGAAGGGGATGCCCGCCGCGGCCAGGGCCTGCGCCTCTTCACCGCCTCGTCCGAATACGAAGGGATCGCCGCCCTTGAGCCTGACCACGCAGCTTCCCCGCCGCGCATGATCGATAAGTATGCGGTTGATCTCCTCCTGGGGCAGCAAGTGACGGCCCCTCTCCTTGCCCGCAAAGATACGGGTTGCCTTGGCGGCGGACATCTCGACGAGAAGCGGGTTGACGAGGCGATCGTAAACGACGACGTCCGCGGCATCGAGGAGATCCCGCGCCCTCACCGTGAGGAGCTCCGGGTTGCCGGGACCCGCGCCCACGAGGTAGACCTTGCCTCCGCCCGTCGAATCATGGACGCCGGGGGTGAGCGGGAGAGCCTCATGGGCGCTCCGCTCGAGCTCTTCCCGTAGGCGGACCTTGGCCTTGACGGCCTCGCCCTCGCGAAGCAGGCGGCGGACGTCGCCCTTCAGGGCGCGTTGCCACGCCTCCGCGCTGGGATGGCAGTACGCCTCTCTAAGTTCTTGTCGCACCTCGGCCGCGATGCGCAGGAGGTCGGCGTAGTCCCGGCTCAAGTGACTTTCCAGTTCCTCCCGCACCAGCCTGGAGACCGCGGGGCTCGCTCCGCTGGTTCCCACAGCCACCGTGAGATCGCCGCGCCTTAAAACCGAGGGGATAATGAAATCGCAATGGGCGGGATCGTCCGCGGCGTTGATCCAGATTCCCCGGCTGCGCGCCTCTTCGGCCACCGCATCGTTCACCTTCCCCTCGTCGGTGGCGACGAAGACAACCTCGTGACCGGCCAGATCGCCGGCGCGGTAGGCGCGCGCCACATGGCGGATCCTCCCCTCGCCCAGCCAACCCTGAAGCCCCGGAGTCAAGCGGGGAGCAATAACCCAAACCTCGGCGCCGGCAACGAGGAGGCTCTCCACCTTGCGCTCGGCGACGTTACCGCCGCCCACCACCGCGCAGCGGCGTTTGGAGAGTTCAAGAAAGATTGGATAGTAACCCACGGCTCACTTCGTCGTGTTTTAAGGAACCCGGCCTCCCGATGGAAAGATCGATCCTTCTAAGCGTTGAAAAACACGCGGCATTTTACGAATTTGTATCCCTTCGGCCCGCCCAAGTCAACTGGGGAAGCCAACCGCCGCGCTCAACGCGATAACGTGGGCTCTAGGCGGGCCACGGGAATTATAGCGTGCAGCGCAGTCCCACTGCGAACAGGCAGGCTGCCAGAATCGGCCGGACCACCCGGTCCGGAAGGCGGGTCCCGAGACGTCCCCCCAGATAAGTGCCGGGCAGGGCGCCCACGAGCAAGGCGCCGAGCAGCGCGTAGTCCACGTGACCGATTTGCAGATGGCCCAGTCCCGCCACGGCGGCGACGGGAACCGCGTAGGCAAGGTCGGTCCCCGCAATGGACATGACGGGAAGCCGCGGGTAAAGAAAAAGCAGCATGGCGACGCCCAGGACCCCGGCGCCCACGGAGGAGAGACTCACCAGGACGCCCACCAGCACCCCGGCAAGTACCGTGAAGGCCTTGCGGTGGCGGCGCAACCGGCTTTCCATGGGAGAGGGCCCGGTGATTTTCTCGGCGGGTCGCCTCAGAGACTTCACCGCCAGCACGGCGGACGTCAGAATCAGCGCAACGGCCAACACGAGGGTGATGAAACGATCATAGTTCACCCCGAGGGATTTTATTTGCGCCAGGAGGAACACCGTCAAAATCGCCGATGGGACGGATCCGGCGGCCAGCAGGCGGACGATCTTCCAGCGAATCGTGCCGTGACGGTAGTGGACCCATACACCGGCGGATTTGGCGACGGCCGCGTAAATCAGGTCCGTGCCCACGGCCACGGAAGGAGAGATGCCGAAGCCCAGCACCAGGATGGGGGTCATAAGCGCCCCCCCGCCCATTCCCGTCATGCCGATGAGCACTCCGACCAGGAAGCCCACCGATGGTAGCGCAAAATCCATTGTTATCCCGCTTTCAAAAATCCGGGCATTCTACGTTCCGTATCACCCGTATCTCGGTTCCTTTCGATGCAGCGCTTCGCCTCCGGTCTTAGAGTCCCTCGCGGGTCCAGGCGGAAAGAATTTGATCCACTTCGGGGCGGGTGAACTCTTCCGGCAGCGGGTCGCCGCGACCCAGCATCTCGCGCACACGCGTTCCGGATAGCGCTACCCGATGGGAGGCATCGTGGGGGCAGGTTTTGGCCGAGGCCACCGCACCGCAGCGACGGCAGTAAAAGGTCTCGGCGAAGAAGACCGGCGTGATATCCAGCTCGCTGCGCTCGAACCGGCCGAAGAGATCCCAGGCATCGTAGGGACCGTAGTACCCTCCGAAACCCGCGGCATCGCGCCCCACGATGAAGTGGGTGCAGCCGTAGTTCTTTCTGACCAGGGCGTGGAACACCGCCTCCCGGGGACCCGCGTAGCGCATGGCGCCGGGGAACACCGACAGCATCGCCCGGTCCCGGGGAAAATAGTGCTCGATGAGCACCTCGTAACAGCGTAGCCGAACGTCCGACGGGATATCGTCGAGCTTGGTCTTCCCCACCAGAGGATGGATGAGCAGGCCGTCCATGAGCTCCAGGGCGCACTTCTGAATGTACTCGTGGGAGCGGTGAATGGGATTGCGGGTCTGAAAGCCCACCACGGTGCGCCACTCGAGCTTACGGAACACCGCCCGGGTCTCCACCGGGTCGAGTCTGTACGACTCGAAGGACGAGGGGAGCGGCGGCCGCTCCAGCAAATGGACCCGGCCTCCCAGCTGTACGTCCCCGCGTTGATGCAGGTACCACACCCCGGGATGCCGGTCCTCGTTGGTGCGGTAAACTTCCATAGCCTCTTTTTCCTTATCGTAGGTGTACTTCTCTTCGAGCTTGAGTACGCCCACGATCTCTCCCGTGGAGTCCAGGAGCGCCACGTCCTCGCCTTCCTTGATCTCCGCGGCCTCCTCGGAAAAAACCGCCAGCGTGATGGGAAGGGTCCAGGGGATCCCCGACGAAAGGCGCATCTCGTTGACCACGCCCTCGTAGTCCCGCTTCACCATGAATCCTTCCAGCGGACTCACCGCCCCGATGGCCAGGAGCTCCAGATCCGAAAAGGTCCGCGCGTTCAACGCGATCTTCTTGAGCTCCCTGGCCCTGGCCCTGACCTCTTCCCGCTCCTGTCCGCTCAAAACCCTGTTGACCAGCGACCCGCCGTGGGGCCGGATCTGTCCGACTCGGCTCTCCTCCGTGTTCATACTCGCTCCTTCAGGCTGTCTTGACGTGAAGTCCGCATTCCTTGGATTCCGGCGTCTCCCACCACCAGCGTCCCGCGCGGATGTCCTCGCCGGGCTTGATGGCCCGGGTGCAGGGCGAGCATCCGATGCTGGGGAACCCCCGGTCATGAAGCTTGTTGTAGGGCACCTTGTTCTCGTGGATGTAATCCCAGACCTGCTTTTCGCTCCACGAGGCAAGGGGATTGAGCTTCACGATGGAGCCGTGGGCGGCGTCGATTTCGATTTTTCCCGTGTCCGTCCGGGTCACGGCCTGTTCGCGCCTCAGGCCCGTGATCCAGGCCTTGAGCCCCGACAGCGCGCGGTTCAGCGGCTCCACCTTGCGGATGCCGCAGCATTCCTTGCGCCCGTCGATGCTCTGGCGAAAAGAATAAAGGCCCTTTTCCCGCTCGAGCTTTTCCACCGCCGCAGCGTCGGGAAAGTAAGATTCGATTTGCATGCCGTATTTCTCGCGAATCTGTTCCATGACCTCGTAGGTCTCTTCGTTTAGCCGCCCCGTGTCGAGGCTGAAGACGCGGCCCTTGGGATCCACGCGCCACAGCATATCGATCAAAACCACGTCCTCAGCGCCGAAGCTGGAAGCCAGGGCCACGTCCCGGGAAAACTCCTTCACGGCCCAGGCCAAAACTTCCTCGGCGCTTTGCTCCTCAAAATCGCGATTCAACTTGTTCAAGTCCAGTGTCTGTCCGCTCGATGCCATTTCGTATCTCCTTTTTAAAATACTCTGCTGAGAAGTAATTGCGGTTAGAACGATCCCGCCGCGCCCAGGTTGCGGAGCAGCGTGGCCACGTCGAAGGCCCCCTCCGCCTTGATGTGGACGGAGAAGCGCCGACCGGAATCCGGCTCGCGATGCAGGGTGAAGGGGCTTCCCGGGTAAAGCTTCCCGGCAAGGCTCTCCAGATCGGGACGGAGTTCGTTGAAGGTCTCCTCCGTATTGGGAGCGAGGAGGCGGTCGTTGACCAGGAAGAGCGCCTCGGACCCGGAAAAGCCGAACCGCCCTTTCAGAGACGGTTCGTCTTCGATTTTCCGGCAGGTCTCCAGGGCCGCTTGCAAGACGCGGCGGAGCTTTTCCCCGTTGGACCCGGCCAGCGGCTGCTTATGATTGTAGAGCAGGCCGCGCCGGTTCCCGGTTTCGTCCAGGGCGATATTGGCCTCGTGGGCGAGGAGCAGTATCCCCGGTCCCCCTCGCATGTGCCCGTAGTCCGCCACGTCGTGATAGTCCCCGTCGGTGGCCTGGATCCACGAATGGAAGATCGGGATGAATTCCGTGAGCGCAACCCCGTCCGGTTCGGCCGCAAAGATCTTGAAATTGATCTTCTGGAGTTCCATGGTCCGCGCTTCGCTCAGGGAGCGGCCCGGCCTCCCATGAGGCGCTGATAGCAACTGTGGGCCGCGTCGATGAATAGCTGGGCTTCCTCGATGCGCTGGTGGGCCAGATCTTCCGTCATTCCGCCGTTGCCGCCGTTGCCCTTCAGGGAGTCGCCCGCATGGAAGAGAAAATCGGCGAACTTGCTTCCGGCGTACTTGTCGTGGAACACCTTGGTGTCGTAAAAACGCCGGCGAAACTCGTCCAGGATCTTTTCTTCGTCGTCCGGGATATCGGCGTTTTGCGTCTTGATGAGCCCCTGGGCCGCGTGCAGCATGGAGAGATAGGCCATGCGCGCGGCCTTGGAGAAGTCCCGGCCGTCCAGGAGGACCTGCGACTCGAACAGCTCCCTCTCGCTTCCCGCCAGGGTAAACTGGGCCTGGGAAACCACCTCCCCCGCGCACTCCCCGATTCCCATGTCGCTAAGGGTGAACTCCCGCGGGTCTCCCCAATCGCTGTAAAGGGTTCGGTCCTGGTCATGGGGCGGAACCCGGATGAGTTCATCCAACATGCCCTTGACCTCTTTTTTGCCGATTCGGCTCACGAAGGCCTGGAAGCTCTCGCCCTTCTCGCGCTCCTGCACGAAGCGTTCCGTCACCCGCGTGACCACGTCGGGGATGCGTTTGGACGGGACCGCGCCGATGGCGAGGCCGTAGGAGCCGCCGTTCTCCTTCCACTTCCCGCCGAGGACGACCTGGAAGTGCGGCACCGTGTAGGAACCGACGTTGCGGCTGATGCCGTAAAAGCCGATGTCCGCCACGTGGTGCTGCCCGCAGGAATTGAAGCAGCCGCTCACCTTGATGCGCAGGTCTTTCACCGCCTGGTCCAGTTCGAGGCTCTTTTCGCTGAGCCGAGTCCTGAGCTCCCGGGCCAGTCCCCGGGAAGAGGCGATGCCGAGCTTGCAGGTGTCCGTACCCGGGCAGGCGGTAACGTCCACGATGGTTCCCGCGTCGGGCTGGCCCAGGCCGATGGCGCCGAGGGCCGCGTAGAGCTCGGGCAGATCCCCTTCGCTCACCCAACGAAAGAGCAGGTTCTGCTCCACCGTGGTGCGGACCGTGCCGTTGACGAAGCGCCGGCTGATAGCCGCAAGCCCGCGGAACTGGTCCGCCGTGATGTCCCCCAGGGGTAACGTCACGCTCGCCGTCACGTAACCCGGCTGTTTTTGACGATAGACGTTGGTGGCAACCCAGGCGTCAAAGCCGTCCGGTTTCCCGGCGCCGTTCTGCGCCGAACCCTGTCTCAGCGGCTTTTCCCAGGGCTCGCGAACCGTGGCGAGGAAGGCCGTCCATCGCGGGTCCGGCGCGAGCTTGGCGCGCTCCTCCAGGACGATTTTTCGGAACTCCTCGATGCCCAGCTTGGCCACAAGGAATTTAACCCGGGCCCGCGCCCGGTTGCGCTTCTCTCCCAGCCTGGCAAAGACCCGGGCCATGGCCTGGGCCACGGGCAGGAGTTCCTCCTCGGGAAGGAACTCGTCAAAGAGCTTGGCCTGGTGGGGAACCGCACCCAGGCCTCCTCCCACGTAGAACTCGAAGCCCCGTTGCTCCTTGCCGTCCACCACCCGGATCCTGGCGATGGCCCCCATGTCGTGCATGCTGGTCAGCCCGCAGGCCTCCCCTTTGCAACCGGAAAAGGCGATTTTGAATTTCCGGCCGAAGTCCTGGGTGTCGGGATGGCCCAACAGGAACCTGGAGCAGGCCATGGCGTAGGGCGTCACGTCGAACACCTCGGTGTTGCACACCCCGGCAATGGGACAGGCCGTGACGTTGCGCACCACGTTGCCGCAAGCCTCCCTTGTGGTAATGCCGACGGCGGCAAGGCGGCGCATCACGGTGGGCGTGTCGTCAATATGCACGTAATGGAACTGGATATCCTGGCGGGTGGTGACGTGGGACACGCCGTCGGAGTATTCCTCGGAAAGATCGGCCAGCGCCTCCATCTGCTCGGGCACAAGCCCACCGAAGGGAATCTTGATGCGCATCATCCCCGGAGCGTCCCAAACCGTTTCCGGTCCCTTGGTCAGATTTCCCGACGGCAATTTGAGCTTCTGGGTCTTGAAACCGTCGTGCCTCTGTCCGTTGTCGTAGCGCTGTCCGTAGACTCCCCTGCGCAACCGGGTCTCGGCAAAGACCCGCTCGTCGATCTTTCCCTGCTTACGGAGTTCGATCTGGGTCTCAAAGACGTCAATCTCCTCCGCCAATTCAACGGGCATGCGGTGGGCTAACTTTTCCTTCCAGGTCTGCGCTTTTTCCATGAGATTCTCTCCCCTTAAATCAGGAGCACTCTCCAGATAAATCATTAGTAAATGTATCGGAAATATATGTTATGAATCCTTTTAACCTGTTTTTCCAGTACTTGTCAAGTCCCCCTGTTATAAAAGGACGGCTAGCCTTTTGAGTCGCATAGGCCTCGGCTGGAGGGCGATTTTATGACCTATAACATCGGCAAAGTCGCTTTTTTATAATAGGAGACTTTTAGAGTCAAGGTTAGGCGCAAAATACCATTGCGCTTTCCTCCCGGCCCATGGACTGGAGCAACCGGCGGGGCTCGTGCTTGAGGGAAATAGTGGGGAGGACTAAAGACCGCGGATCAGCGCTTGGGAATCTTCAGCTGCTGCCCGATGGTAATCAAATGGATGTCGGAAAGGCCGTTCACGCTCTGAATCTCACGAATAGAGATGCTGTAGGTCTCGGCAATGTGGGACAGGGTCTCTCCTCGCGCCACTCGGTGGTTGACCCAGGGACCGTTGACGATCTTCTCGTACGCGCCGGTCAAGGTCTCTTTCCTGTCGGAAGGCACCTTCACCCGATACCATTTGGGGATCATATGGATGCGCTGATGCAGGGCGGGATTCCAACCGAGAAACTCCTGGCGGGAGATTCCCGCAAACCGCAGCAGGATGGAAAGGGGAATGGGCTGTTCCAGATCGAACTCGTGCATGTTCAGGGGCAGGTCGTATTCGATGTCGGGAACGTAATCGCGGTCGCGGCCGGCGACCTCCACGGCGGCAATGAATTCCGCATAGAAGTTTTTCGATGAAACCCCGAAACGGCGGTTTCTGTAATTCTGGATGATCTCCGCGATATCGGAGGATCCCACACGGGCCACCGCCCGCTGGATGCCTGCGCGCCCGTGGTTGTACGCCGTGATGGCCAGGGGCCAGTTGCCGAAGATCTCGTAGTTCTCCTCCAGCATGCTGGCCGCGGCGCGGGTGGACTCCAGGGGATCCTTGCGCTCGTCCACCGTGGAGGTAATGCGCAGGTAACTCTTGCCCGTGTGATGCATGAACTGCCACATGCCCACCGCTCCGGCCCGGGACCGCGCGTTGACCTGGAAGGCGGATTCGATCAAGGGCAGATAGGCAAGCTGCACGGGCAATTCCCGTTTGCGGAAGATTTCCTGCATCTGGTCCAGGTAACGCTGGGACTGCTGCAACCCCTGGACAAACCGCTCCTTGACGCCGCGCTGGGCCGAGACCTGCCCCACCGACTTGAGCCGGTGTTTGCGCACGATACCCTTGCGTTCGTTGCCCATGAGCTGGCGGAGGTTGCGCCTCTTGCCGACGTTCACCACCTTATATACTCGGGTGGGGTCCCGGGTATCGTAGAAAACCAGCTCGGAGGTGCTGTAACGGGTAAAGATTTGTTTCCAGAACTCTACCGAGCTTTCCAGTTCCGGAGGAACGGGAAAGGGGTGCTCGCGGTAGGCGGCGGCTCGCGCGTCGGTGGTCAGCAAGGCAAAGAGAAATGCCAACGTCACCAGTGCGGGCCTGTGGCAAAGAATATTGAACATGGAGCAATCGATGGTTCAGGAGATGAAACTATATTATCAATTCGTCGCCAAGGGTCAAGCAAAAACCGCATCTATTTCAGCCGTTTTTAAAGCCTTTAATCGAATTTCCCGCATAAAGTCAAACGCTCCATCTTCCCCAGGGGCCTGAGCCAGGGGTCGAGGCCTCCCGGCATGGCATTGCCAACCCCGCTGGTGAATGATAGAAGGGTGAGATAGCCGGGGGTAACTGGCAATGAAACTCTATTCCTGTTCCACTTGACCCTTCGCCCACAGGACAAGGATTGTCCTGGCGGAAAAAAACCTGAGCTACGAGCTGGTGGAAGTGGACCTGAGCCACAAGCCCGAGGAGCTGTGGGAAAACAACCCTTACGGGAAAGTCCCGGTGCTCGTGGACGGGGATGCGGTGGTATACGAGTCGGCCATCATCAACGAGTACCTGGAGGAGAAATATCCCGAGGTCCCTCTCTTCCCGAAGGACCCCTTCTTGAGGGCCCGGGCCAGGATCTGGATCGATTTTTGCAACACCCGGCTGCAGCAGGCCGCAAGCGACTTTCGCCACAAAAAGGAACCCGAAAGGGTTAAGAAGAATCTCGATGAGTACCTCCTCATACTGGATCGCGAAATGACCCGGAGAACGTACATTGCCGGGGAATACTCCCTGGGTGACATCACCTACGCGCCCTTTTTCGTGCGCCAGGAGCGGTACGGAGTCTCCATCGGCGCCGACCTGCCCCACGTCAAGGCATGGATGGACCGCGTGCTGGACCGGCCCGCCGTGCGGGCCACGTTATAAAACAAGCCCTCTGCACCTCGGCTGGGGGCCGGCTCGGGACGCTTCCAACGGTGAAGCGGCCTGGGATTCACGGCGCGCCTGCCGGGTGTCAATCCCCGAAAAAGAGGAAATCCGATTGTCGGGTGCCACGGCCCGGCTCGAAGAGCAGCGGCGCGGGCTTCAACCCATGCTCTTGGGAACGGGCCCGGAGGTTTCGGCCGCTTTAGGTTTTTCGGAAAGGACGCCGCCTGGACGCGGCGGTATCAACCAAAGCCGCGCCACGGCCTGCAAGAAAGGTCGGAGAGATGGGATACGGTGGAAGGAGTCTCCACCGGCGCAAGCAAGCAATCGCTCGTTTCAACACGGTTGAGGAGAAACGGGTGATTCCAACCATAGTTGGCATGGCCACACGGGTTACGATACGCCCGCAAGGTCCGTCTTGATCACCTTCCCGTTCTGTTCCTCTCGAGCCAGGAGTTGCATGATAACTCCCTTGCTGAAGCGCCAGCCACCGCCGAGCTTTTTCCCCGGTATGGCCCCTCTACGAGCAAGTCTGTAAACGGTCCTCACATGGACCTGCAGCATGCTCGCCACTTGTTCCGCCGTGATGATCTCGTCCATTCTCAAACCTCCATTTCCAGGCACGTTCCTCAATGGCATTCCAAACAATCAATCCTGCAAAATCCGCGCAGGCTAACACACTCCCGGGATCTATCCGCCCTCCAATCAAATGGGAACCTGAGCGGTATCCGCCCCGTTCCTGAACCGGCGCGGCACGGCGAAAGAGAAGCAGCTTCCCTCGCCCTGGTTGCTCTCCACCCAGATCTTGCCTCCGTGCAGGTCCACAATCTCCTTGGCGATGGTCAATCCCAAGCCGGTGCTGCTTACGGTCTTGACCGTCGGGGCGGCTCCCTGCTCAAACTTTCGGAATATTCTTACCTGGTCCTCCGGACTGATCCCCGGCCCCGTATCTCTCACGTTGACGGCGATGCAGGGTTCCGCCGAGATCTCCGGGTCCTGCCACTGGTCGATGATTTCTACGGTAATCCGGCCGCCTTCGGGGGTAAATTTGATGGCGTTGCCCACCAGGTTGGTGACCACCTGGGTCAGACGGTCCGGGTCCGCCTCCATTTTGATAGCCGCCCCGGGAAATTTTTCCTCAATGGTCACGCCTTGGCCCTCGGCCAGGCTGCGCACGGTTTCCGACACGTGATGAACCAGGTCGTTGAGATCGAAATCGATGGGTTTCATATCCATCTTCCCGGCTTCCAGCTTGGCCACGTCCAGCAGGTCGTTGATCAGACGGGAAAGACGGTTAATGTTGCGCTGGGCGATGGACAGGAACTTGCCCTGCTCGGGGGGCACGTCCCCCACCACGCCGGTCAGGAGGAGACTCAGGGATTCCTCGATGGCCAGCAGGGGGGTGCGCAGCTCGTGGGAGACGTTGGATACGAACTTCGATTTCATCTCCTCCAATTGTTTCTGCTTAGTAATGTCACTCAAGACCGAGACCATACCCACGGTGCTTCCGTCTTGATTTTCGATGACGGCGGTGCTCGCCTGGAGGACCTTACGGGTCTCATCGTTGACGCTTCTGAGCTCGATTTCCTTGGTCACCGGGTCGGCATCGTCCCGCAGGGGCCCCTTGGCCATGGTCAGCAAGTGCTCCCCCTTCAAGAGCTGCGAGATTGGGAGGCCTTTGCCTTCTCCAAGTTGCGCTCCCAGGAGCCTTTCCGCGGCCGGGTTGAGCAATTGCACTTTCCCCGAATTATCCACCACCACCAGACCTTCGCCTACGTTTCTGATGATGTTGTTCATTCTTTCTTTTTCGTCGAGAGCGCGTTGTTTTTCTTTCTCGGCAACGGCCACGGCTTCCTTCACCCGTGCCGCCACCTCCTCATTGAAACTGTCCCGGATGCGACGAAGCTCTTTGAGTTCCTCCGGGGAAATATCCATCCGAGGCAGCGCCCTCGGGACCCGGGGCTCGCTGGTGGCGGTAAAGAGCTCATTCAAGTCCTTCTCGGCGACCCCCATGGAAAGGAGTTTCTTTTTCAGGGGCTCCTCCAACCGCTCCCGTGTGGACCGGCTGCGCAGGAACTTCGCCAGCGATTTCAGGTCTCCCCCGCTGTCCACGAAGGACTGGACGAGGAACTTGAGCTTGATCTCATCCACGCACCGCTCCAGGATGGCCACCATTTCTTTGCTGGCCTCCTGAAAGATCTCCGTCTCGTCGACGTCCTTCTTTACTTCTCTGACCAGACGGGAGACCGGTAAGGAAAAATCGCGTCCCCCCTGGATGAAGGGCGGCGCGAGCCGGTCCTGAAGAAACAAGCTCATGCCTTCCACAACCCGGCGAAGGTCGTCGATGCTATCCGGCTGGCTCACCATCTGGCTGGCAGTGTCCTGGGGCCGGGTCTCGACCTCGTAGGTAAGCCTCTCGATGTCATAGTCCACGATCCCCTCGAACCCCTTGAGAAAGTAGCGGACCAGCGTCTCCGTTCTATCGATTTTGAGAACGCGCTCCATGGAGCCGCCGCCGTTGCCCACCCCATCACTGATCTCGATGACCGGCGTGTCCATTCCCACTTCGGAGAGCCCTTCGGTCGCCACTTCCACCACCTGGATCGCTTCGTCCAGTTTGGTTACAACCTCATCGTCGTCCCCTACCAGCTCGTAGTGCGCGGTGCCCAGGCGCACGTGCTGAAGGGCTTCCTGTTCGAAGACCTCCTTAAAACCGCCCCTTTCCTGTAGGATCTTCGGCGGCAGGGCCATGAGGCTCAACAGGGTAGCCATTTCGTCCACTCCAAGGCCCCGTTCCATGATCAACCGTTCGATTTCGAGCCGTTTACACTCCGTTAAAAGAACGTTGACGCCGGTTTTCTTCGTGTCCAGGGAGCAGCTGTTGACAATGACGGCCCCCTCGGCCACGCCGATGGACAGCTCGCCTTCCATCCCCAGCGCCTCCTCGAGCTTGGCCGAAAGCTTTTCCAGCGCGCCCTTCGCCGTGGGGTGGTTGGGCGAATAGAGGCGGATCTGGTGAACCACGAAGGCGAAGAGCTTGACGATCTCGCCGTATAATTCCTCGTTCCGCTCCACTTACTCCTCTCCTCCATGGCGCACGGGAAACCAGAAAGTGAAGGTCGACCCCTTGCCCACCTGGCTCTCCACCTTGATCCCGCCGTCCAGAAGCCCGAGGGTCTGCTTGACGTATCGCAGTCCGAGCCCCATGCCGCCGTAAAGCCGGGTATGGGAACTATCCACCTGATGAAATGGATCGAAAATAACCTCGAACTGCCCCTCGGGAATTCCGGTCCCCGTATCCTGGACCTGGCAGACAATACGCTTTTTTTCTTTTTCCAGGGAGATCCGCACCGCGACCACCCCCTTCTCGGTAAACTTGATGGCGTTGTCGATCATATTGCGGAAGATCTTGACCAGCTTGGACTGATCGGTGAAGAGCGTCGGAATTTCCGGGGCGATCTCCCATCGCACATCCAGTTTCTTCCTCTCGATGTCGTCCCCCAGCAGTTCGCCCATCTTCGCTTTCACGTCGTGAATGGTCACGGGCTCGGGATGAACGGATTCCTCCCCGCCCTCCAGCTGCGCCACATCGATGGCGTTTTCGATCTGGTAGAGGAGCCGGGCGCCGCTGGCCCGCACGGTAAGCAGGCTGGTTCGCTGTCTTTCGTTGATTTCCCCGAACATCCTTTCGGCAAGGAGCTCGGTGTTGGAAAGGATGACGGTCACCGGTGTGCGCAGCTCGTGGGAAATGACGCTGAGCAGGCGATCTTTGATCCCGTCGGATTCCTCCAGCCTCAGGGTCAATTTCGTCAGGTCGTTGATGCTCTTTTTCAGCACCGAGAGAAGGTGGGCGTTCTCAATGGCGACCCCCAGCACCCGGCCGATGGCGCTCAGGAGCTGCACTTCCCCCTCGCCGAAGCGGCTGCGCTCCGGGCTCGCGACCATCAGCGTCCCCACCACGCCTTCCCCCGCGAGCAGAGGAACGCCGAGAAGGGAGTTCATACCGGCCCTTTTCAAGTGCAGGTTGCTGCAGGCGGGGTCCGTCTGGATGTTATCCCAGACAATGGGCCCCTTGAGCCTCACCACCCGGCCCGCGCTTCGCTCGCCTATTTTGATGCTGGCAAATTTTTGCGAGTACTCCGATGCAAAGCCCTTGGAGGCCATGAGTTCGAGCTCTCCCGTAACCGGGTTCAAGAGCCTCAGATTGCCGTGACCCAGGCCGAACACCTCCAGGACCTTGGACAGGGCCGGCTCATAGATATCATCGGAATTTTTGGGGATCATGAGCAAGTCCGCTACCGTGGACAGAGCCGACGATGTTGAGAACTCGAGCGGCTTCTTGGCAACCGATGACAGGCGAAAGGTATCCATAGTGATTGTGAGATAATGCCCTGGTAGCTAGCGGAATTTAAGCAATTTCCATTCCAGGCACCTCTAAAATCACCTCTTAGGCATGTAATATCAGGCGCTTACCGGACGGCAGCAGGGCCATAACCAGTTATTTTAGAAACCCGATGGGGCACAATAGGGCCAAAGTTTGCGAAATTTGGAACATCTATGACCCTTTTTAAAGGTTTAGGTCACTGCGGGGAGAGCCATGAATTCACGAGCTTACGACGGACGCGACAGTCGCCGGAATTCATCCGGTTACGGCCTGCGGGGGGGGCACATCGGAGCGCAAAGCTGGGAGCTGCAAACGGAGGAGGAACGGAGAGCTGTTGCCTTACGGCTTTTGCCTGGAGGACGCCCGTGCCCCGGCTTCAAAAGAATCCTCGGGAAGGAAATCTTCGAGCCTGACGGTATCGCCTCCCATGGGACTCAAGCGTTCGAATTCAAAGCGTCGCTTGGGATCGCAGGTCGGCGGTTTGGTGGCATCGATCATGAGTTTGCCGCCCACCCGGTGCCACCCCGGGCTCCCCGGCGTGCCCACCTGAGGGCAGGAGGGATCCATAGCGTGGACTTTGCTTCCGGGAATGATAACGACGTCCTCGGCCGGATTTACCCGCGTGGAAATTGCCCACAGCAGGTCGGCGTAATTGAAAATGTCCACGTCCTCATCGACGGCAATGACCACCTTGGGGTGCTGATATTCGCCGGACAGCGCCGCAAGCAGCACGTTTTTCGCCTCGCCGTAATAGCGCGGCGTCATCTGGACCACAACACCGAAAATCCCCGGCAGCACCAATACGTTTTTGACGTCGGCATAGCCTCCCACGGTGCGGACCCGGCGCAGGATCTGGCCCGACATGGGAACCTTATGATAAACGCAGCCTTCCACTTCCGCCCCGTTCTGGATGTTTTTGAAAATGGCATCGCCGCGCATGGTCACTGCGTTCACCCGGAGTACGGGGTTTTTGCCGGCGCCCGCCAGGTAGTAGTCCTGAAACTCGCTGAAGGGCCCCTCTTCCTCCCGCACGTTGGGCAGAATTTCCCCTTCGATGACGATCTCCGCATAGGCGGGCACTTCGATGTCCACGGTTTCGCATTTCACCAGTTCCACCTCTTCCTGGAGAAGGGCCGAGGCGATTTCCAGCTCATCTTTGCCGTAGTCCGTGCTCGTGGCCGCGGCGAAGTAGTACATGGGATGATGCCCCACCATAATGGCCACGGGCATGGGCCTGTCCTCCTTTTCGTACTCCTGGAAGTTCATCCAATTATGGCGGGGATACAAAAGCACCCCGGTTTTGCGCGGGCCTTTCAACTGGAGGCGGTGAAAGCTCATATTTCTTTGGCCGGTAGCAGGATTTTTGGCGATCATCAATCCCGAAGCAATGAACGGCCCGCCGTCCCTCTTGCCCGCCTGGTGGATGGGCATTTTGGTAAGATCCACCTCATCGCCTGTCAGGATCTTTTCTTTCACCGGGCCGTCCTTGACCAATCGCGTGGCTCCCGCCTGGGCGGAGCGCCGCACAAACTCGGGAATCATGTCGTTGCGGCGGCATTGGAAGGCAAGGGGCGCCAGTTCGACGTTCCCCGGGGCCTGTCCGATGGCTCGCCAGCCGGGAAATCCCGTTAGATTCTCAAAGAAAAGGGCGCGGTCGCGCGCCTGGTAAAGCAGCGCCCCCATCTGGGTTCGGGGATCCACACCCTTGCGGATCCGCGCCAAAAGGCCCGCCCTGTCCAGCTGATCGATCCATAAACGCATATCCTTGGCCATTGATCCTCCCTAAAATTCCATGGAGCGCATAGACGGGCCTCTTCCCCGCGGTCGTCGAATAGTGGATCGGGGCGAGGGCTCCCGCCGGGCGAGGAAGGTCTTGTTCGCGCGCGCCGGTTTTGTCGGACGGGACGGAACGGTCCTTAACCCTGAAAACCGTTCATGTAGGGGAGCCTGGAGGCGACTTCCTCGACCTTACCCATATTGGCGTGCAACAGAGAAGTGGAATCCCATGCGCCGGTTACCAGGGCGTTTCGGTGCGTCTCCGGCAGGTCGATGCTGATTGTATTTTGCCCATAGGACAGGGTCTTCGCTTGCAGGTCCAAAGCAAAGCTCGTGCTGGGAGCGGATTCAACCGCCCGCATCAGCTCTTCCATGGCCTCGGCGGGCACCGTAACGGTGGGGATTCCCAACATGACGCAGTTCCCGGCGAAGATGGCGGCGAAGGACTCGCCTACAATGGCGCGAAGCCCGAAGCGCTGTATGGCCTGGGGAGCATGCTCTCTGGAGGAACCGCAGCCGAAATTATTGTTGACGAACAAAATGCGAGCGCCCCGGAAATTCGCATCGTTGAAAGGGTGGGGCTTGGACTTCCCCGATGCGTCGAACCGCTCGTCGTAGAAGGGATACTCTCCCATGCGGGCAAAGGTTACCTCTTTTAAATAGCGGGCAGGCAGGATGCGGTCCGTGTCGATATTGTTGCCGCGCACGGGAATCGCCGTCCCTTGAATACGAGTGACCCTGAAATCCGCTGCTGCGCTCATCGCTGCCCTCCTAAACGACCTCGCGGACGTCGACAACCTTGCCGCTTACGGCGGCCGCCACGACCATGGCCGGGCTCATTAGCAGGGTGCGCCCTCCGGGGCTCCCCTGCCGCCCGATAAAATTGCGGTTGGAGGAAGAGGCGCAGATTTCCCGTCCCTTGAGCTTGTCGGGATTCATGGCGAGGCACATCGAGCAACCGGCTTCCCTCCATTCAAAACCCGCTTCCTTGAAGACCCGGTCCAGTCCTTCCCTTTCGGCCAGGGATTTTACCTCCGCCGAACCCGGCACCACCAGCGCGCGCACCCCGGAATGGACTTTCTTCCCCCTGGCGATCTTCGCCGCCACTCTCAAGTCGCTGATCCTCGAATTGGTGCACGACCCCACGAAGGCCACGTCGATTGGCGTGCCCGCCACGGGATCGCCGGGCTTCCACCCCATGTGCCTGTAGGCCAGGGCGGCCCCGTCGGGATCGGAAAGCTCCTCGGGGCGGGGCAGCTTCTCGGAGATGCCCACCGCCTGCCCGGGGTTGATCCCCCAGGTGACCGTCGGCTCGATCTTCGAGCCCTCGATTTCCACCACGTCGTCGTAGCGCGCATCGGCGTTTGAGGCCACGGATCTCCAGTAGGCCACCGCAGCGTCGAAGGCCGCCCCCCTGGGAACGAATTTCCGGCCCTTCAGGTACTCGAAGGTCGTTGTGTCGGGATTGACGTAGCCGACGAGCGCCCCGCCTTCGATGCTCATGTTGCACACGGTCATGCGTTCTTCCATGTTCATCTTTTCGATGACGGACCCCGCGTACTCGTAGGCGAATCCCTTGCCCCCACCGACGCCAAGCGTGCGGATGATAAAGAGAATGACGTCCTTGGCATACACCCCATCGGTGAGGCTGCCGCTCACCATGATCCGCCTTACCTTGAGCTCGTCCATGGCCATGGTCTGGGTGGCAAGGACGTCTCTCACCTGGCTTGTCCCGATGCCGAATGCCAGGGTCCCGAAGGCCCCATGGGTGCTGGTATGGCTGTCGCCGCACGCCAGGGTCATGCCGGGCTGGGTGAGCCCGAGCTGGGGGCCGATGACGTGGACGATGCCCTGGTTCTCGCTATCCAAGCCAAAGTACTCGATGCCGAACTCCCCGGTATTTTTCTCCAGGGTCCGGGTCAGTTCCTCCGCCTGGGAGTCAAGGAAGGGGCGCCGCCGATTATCCGTCGGCACAATGTGATCCACGGTGGCGAAGGTTCTCCGGGGGAAGGCGATCTCCATCCCCTTCTCGCGCACCATGTCGAAGGCGGGAGCCGTGGTGATCTCATGGATGAGATGGAGACCGATAAAGATTTGCGTTTGCCCGGTGGGGAGCTTCGCCACGGTGTGCGAGTCCCAGATCTTGTTATACAGAGTGCCTTTAGCCACGTTAGCCACCCTTCCCTTCGCATGCATCCTAGCTCTCAAAGCCGGTGAGATCAAGCTGGCGCAGGGCACAACCCCCAGCCCTCCATTTTCATGGACGCCATAGGAAAATGGCCGCCCCTTAGGCTATGATGAGGGCCATGAAATCCTGGTCCCCCCTACCGCTGCGCCTGGCCATAGGCATCGTGTTTTCCACCAAGGGATGGTGGGTGCTTTTCGAAGAACTGGGAAAGCGAAGCGACGCCTTTGCGGAGTTCGGCGCGCCTTTTCCCTTGATCGTAGCCGTTGTGTTCGGTCTGGTGGAATTCCTGGGGGGACTCTCCCTTCTCTTGGGGCTCTACGCGAGGCAAGCCTCGGCCCTCCTGATCCTAATAGAAGTCATTGCCATCGGTCCCGCGCACATGCAAAGGGGATTTGTCCAGGGCTCCGCCCTGAACCTCCTTCTCATCGGGGGGCTCCTCTCCGTGATACTCTCGGGGAGCGGAAGACTCTCCGTAAAACAATAGTTATTCAGGCTCCTTGTGCCGGAAAATGAAAAACCGGCATGAGATTTGAGCCCTACCGCCAAAGGTGCCAGTACCGTTGTTTGCCCCCCCGAGGAGCCACTCCGCAGGGGCATTAGATTCCCCCCTGGTATGGGCTTTGCTCCTTTCTCCCTGGAGCAACGGAGAAACGAATACTAAGGAGGGCTACGATGCAAAAGGTTCTTCCAGGGATCATCTTGGCCGCCCTGTTGAGCGGTTGCGTTGTTTACGTGCCGCACAATGAACATCAAGGTGTCCCTCCCGGGCATGGCGGAACACCGCCGGGCCACGGGGGCATCCCTCCCGGCCAGGCCAAAAAAATGGGGCCCCCGCCCGTGCGGGTCGTGGGAATTCCGAGCTTCGTGCTCCTTCCCGGCACCATGGTGATGGTGATGGAGAATAGCGCCGCCGCGGTTTTTTTCGTGAACGGTTTTTACTATTACGCCCACGGCGACTCTTGGTGGGTAGCTACGCACCAAGAGGGACCCTGGCGAACCATCTCCAGCCGCAGGCTTCCGGAGGGATTGAAGGGAAGGTCCGCGCTAAGGCTCAGAGCCGAGGCTTTGGCGATGAAGCGGCACGGTACACCTCCGGGTCACAGAGGGACTCCTCACGAGCGCGGTAAAAATTCTGGGCCTCCGCCCGTGCAGGTCGCCGGGGCTCCAAGTTTTGTCCTTGTTCCCGGTACCAAGGTTATGGTCATGGCGGACAGCGACTCCGTCGTTTTCTATTTGAACGGGTTCTACTATTACTCCCACCGAAATTCGTGGTGGGTGGCAAAGCACTACGAGGGTCCCTGGCGGGCCATTGCTTCCCATAGTCTCCCGGCGGGATTGAGGGGAAAGTCGCCGACGAAGCTCAGAGCCGAAGCCCTGGGCAAGGAACGTCGCGGGCGAAGGTCCTAGACGGGCGGGCCGGGCATTGCCCGCCGGCCTAGACGGTTGAGGTGTACTCCTTGGTAAGCTCGCGCAGCTCGGACTCGTCCATCTCCTTGATTGGTTTTGCAGTTTCCCCACCGGCGCCCCGGGCGTTCTCGCAGAGCTTGCGCCACGCCACGATGGACAGATCGGGTCGGAAGAGCCGTTCCGGCGGCGCGTCCATAGCCGCGATCATGACCCCGTCCTGGTTCGTGAACAACCGCTGGTTGATCCATCTCAAATAGGTCCAGTACCGGATTCTGAAAATGAACCTCTGCCAGGGGGAACCGAACTTGACCGCCAGTTGCAGATAGCGGTGGTGGTGAGCATCGGTGGCCATAAACCAGGAATAAATAGACCAGTCGGTCTGGTTGACTCTCAGTAGAGTGGGGAGACGGATGGAAATCTTCACGGCCATGCTGCGTCCCTTCTTCCACCACTTCCTCAACGGCCACTGGCCCAGACCGGGGTAATTGGAGGTGCGATAGACCTTGTCGGCCACGTAGGTAAGCCAGGTGCCGTCGTCGCTGGTTTCCACATGGTTGCGGGTCCAGCCCGGCAGGTTGTGAAAGAGCCGCCACAGGGAGTTGCGGTGCAGGTACCTGGGATGGGCCTCGTCGATGCCGTTTTCCGCACCGTAGCGCCAGTTGCCTTTCCTGACCCGGACCTGACCACAGACAACCGCATTGGAGGCGAAGATCTCCTCCGGGATATCCTCTTCCACGGGAGGCGGCCGGTCCTCGCCGATGTATACCCAGACCAGGCCCAGTCTCTCCTCCACCGGGTATGTTTTCACCCCGGCCTTGCCGCATATGGGAGAGTCGGGTCCGTCGGTCAAGGCCGCGACGACGTTTCCCGATTTAAGGTCGTAGGTCCAACCGTGATAACCGCAGGTAATGGTTCCGGGAAACTCCTGGCGGGAGACCGTGCGCTGCCCGAAGTACCCGGCGCCCAGGGAAAGGGGAACACCCCGGTGAACGCAACGATCGTTCAGCGCATAGACTTGCCCCCGGTCACGAATAAACACGATGCGTTCGCCCAGCAGCATGACGGGCACCGGCTTTCTCCCCACGTGGCGCGACCACATCACCGGGTACCAGTAATTCCTAAAACCGAGCACGGCCGCATTGTAGCGAGGCCAGTTGCCCCAGTCTTGCCGTCCGGTGTTCTGTTTATCCGATTTTTCCATAGCACCTACCTCCCAAACCCCATGGAGGCCCATATCACCATATCAAATTTATTGGTCAAACCAAGGATATTCAGGCGAGAATTTCGCTTCGACGGGAATAGACCTCTGGCGGCTGCCTGCGCCGCCGCAGGCACACTCGAAGAAAAGAACGGGAAAAAGGGGTATCGAGTCCGGCTTAGCCGACGGAATGGAGTCGCCGCGCCCGCTGCGCACCGACCTTTGCTTGCAGGGCGCTCAACTCGAGGAGCAGTTGGACCATCCTGAAGAGCTCTTCTTTGACCACCGGTCTGTGCAGCAGGAGGTCGGCGCCGGCCGCAACCCCCTTGGAACGCTCAAGCGACAGGTGCCCGCCAAGAAGCAGAATGATAGGGACCTGGGCGTTCCCCTTCGAGGAACGAATGGCACGGCACAAGTCGAAACCGTCCATTTTTCCCTTCAGGTAGACGTCCACGATCAATAGGCTCACCTCATGCTGCTCCAAATCCCGCAACGCGGTTTCGGCGTCGTTGGCCGAACAAACGGAAACCGGCCCTTCGAGCTCGTCCAGATGGCTGAGCAGCGACCTAGATTGATTGAGAAAACCCTCGACAACAAGGATCTTCGACGCCTGTTGTTTATTTGTTGCTTTCATCCTCGGTCACTTTTACCGGCATAACACAGGTCCAAAGGAAAAGTATAGATCGTAAATCGCCTTTCTGGATTTTTTTCGAAGAAGAAAGGCAATATCCATGCCAGAATATGACGCAAGTGCCGGCTGCGCCGGTTAATTTCCATCACTGCCTAATCTGCGGGTTTTGTCTCAGGGCCATAGAACCAGGTGAGTAAGGCGCAAAGGACAAGGAGGGCGGAAACGGTGACAAACGTAGCAGTGAGCCCTGCGGTTTCCGCCAGGAAGCCCAAAAGGAGGGGCGCCAGGATCGAGCTTGCGTGCGTAAAAACAGACCAGATTCCCAGGAACGCGCCCCGGTTCCGGTCCGGGGCCAGGTCCATGGCGTAAACCTGGGAGGTCCCCATGGTCATACCCGACCCGATGCCGTACACGACAACCATGGCAACGATGCCCGGATAGGCGGAACTTCGGGCAAGGCAATAGCCGGAAATGCCGAGAATCAGGAGACCAGGAACAAGGGTCCGCCTGCGGCCATAACGGTCCACCAGGATCCCGTTGGGATACGAAACCAGGAGCGTGACGACGCTCGCCAGGGTGATCATATAGCCGATATCCGAGGCGGCGAAGCCCGCCACCTGCTGCACGTACAGGGGGAAGAGAGCCGAAAAGACCCCCTGGACCATCAACCCCATACCGAAAGTTGCCAGGGATATGACCAGGACACCGCGGGTAAGAAACACGGAAAAATCGAATTTCTCCCCAACGGCTTTCTTCCCCGCGCTCCCGGGAGACACGGGTTCCGGTCTTGTTTCCTTTATCAGATAGATAACAATGGCGAGAACGGACAGTTTGGTCACTGCATTGAAGAGAAAAATTGACCGCAGAGTGAAAAATCCCGTGAGCACAGCGCCGACGAAGGGGCCCGCGATGTTCCCAAGGCGCACCGACATGGTCCGCACGGCCACCGCCCGGCCGCGGTTTTCCTTTTCCGTCACATCGGCAATGAGCACCGAGGAACCGGTGGTCCAGACGGAAATCCCCAGTCCCCCGATAAACTCCCAAAGCAAAAATTCCAGATAGCTCGCGGCAAAGTACTCGGCCAGGGCGGTGACCACGCGCAGAGCCACTCCCGCCATGAGAAGCGGCCGGCGGCCCCAGCGGTCCATCAAGAAACCCGTGATGACTCCGGAGACGAGACGGGCCGCAGCGTTTGACGAAAAAATGAAGGCAACCAGGAATACCGGCACTCCGAAAGAAGCGGCGAAGAGCGGCCGGGCGATATTCATCCCTCCCATCCCCACGCTCCAAAGGAAAAACGTGGCGAATAGAGGGACGCCCTGGGGCCCGAGTACGTTAATCCCCATGCACCTGCCCCCACGCTCTGTGTGCGGCGGGTCCTGGTCCCTGCGGCGTCGTCAAGAAATATTTCACGGGTGAATCTTTCAACGGGTGTATCGGTCTTCGTCCCGCCTAGCCTTACCGACGAACCCCCACCGATGTCAAGGATGGTTGGACTTCGATTCGTTGGAGTTTTAGAATTTACGCGGCGACCCGGGCTCGCGGCTCGCTGCGGGGCCGGCGCGACCTCGTAGCGAAGGAGGCAATGGCATGAGCTCCCGTCAGAAAACCGATATCACACGAAAGCCAAGGTACGACAGAAAAGACACCCCCCATCTGAGCGAACTGGTGGCGGCCATCGAGCGCAAGCACGACGCTATCAAGGCCCCCCTGACCTTGACCCTGGAAGGGCACACTCTCGTGGTGGAACCGGGAGTGTTCAATCCGGAGTTTTCCATGATGGGCAGGCTTCTCGCCCAGGCGATCGCCATCGGTCCCGGGGCAACGGTGCTCGACCTCGGTACGGGAACGGGGTTCCAGGCTATCGTGGCCGCAAAACGGGCGGGCCGCGTGCTGGCCGTGGACCGGCAACCGGAGGCCGTTCGCTGCGCCCGCCAAAACGTGGAGATGAACGGCCTGGCAGCTATGATCGAGGTGCGTCAAAGCGACCTGTTTTCCTCCATCCGGGCGGGGGAACGATTCGATGTGATCCTATTCAACGTCCCCTTCCCTCCCTGGAAGCCCGAAACCCCGTGGCAAGAGGCGAATTTCGACGAAGGGCACCGGCTGCTTGAGCGGTTTATTAAACAGGCGAAAGGCTTTTTGCATCCCGGCGGCCGCATTGGAATGACCTGGTCCGACATCGGTGACACGGACTACTTTCATGCCCTGCTCGACGCCGAAGGCTTCCACCGGCGGGTTGTGGTGAGACGGGAGATCCAGGGAGTGGGTCAGTACATTTACGAGCTTTCCCCGAAAGGGCCCTCGGCCCCGGGACACTAGGGACTCTGCCCCGCGAAACCCATCCGCCGTGCTTCACCTCTTGCATTTGCGGGTGGCGATGGACGATAAGAAGGAATCGACCGAACGGACAGACGCTCGAGGAGGCATTTCATGCGCGGAACCACACCGAGACGCAATCAGGGCATGGCGGACCCAGTCCTGGCGTCCATGGTGAGGTCCATGGGCTTGGACCAGGCGCCGTCCCAGGCCAACCGCTCGCCCGAAGTGGCGGCGCACAACAGGCGCTGGATGGAAAACGGCCGGCACCGCGACGGTCCCGTTAGTCGCGATAGGATCGAAATAAAGGACCGCAGCCTGATGACGGCCCACATCAAGGCGAAAGCAGGTTGGCTATAAAACGCCTAAATTCTGAAAGCGTCCGTGGAAAAGGTATACTTAAACGAGATTCGTCCTGACGGAGAGGTGAGCACGGTGGGCCTCTACTATTCCCGCGAGGAGGCCGAGGCCATTGTCCGCAAGCTAAAGAGCCTGCCCGAAAAACGCTCCTGCCGCTACGAGATCACCGCTGTTACCGGGGGGCCGCCGGGCTAGGCACGGGCGCGCCGTTATCCTTACGGGGGATCGTCAATCGTTACTGGCAGGGAGTGGGCGGATCAACAATGGATCCGGCCCCGGAATAGGACCACGTATCCGCACCGCAACTGGCATGGGTTGCGCTGAAGTTGTACCCGTTACCCACAAGGGTAATGTTCATCACCACGTTGTTGCTCTGCCGAAACCCGTTGCTCAACAGAATAGGGAGAGAGACCGTATAAGTCCCGGTTTCGGTAAAATAGGCCTCCTGGACTATGGACGCGTTTTTCAGGTCCGACTTCACCGCGGCAACGAAACCGCGCCTGCGGTACGCAGCGAACTGGGGAATAGCCAGGGCGACCAGAATTCCCAAAATGCCAATCGCGACCAGAAGCTCCAGAAGCGTGAATCCTTTGTTAGTTAGCCTCAATATTCTTATCACCTAGCTTCGTGGGACTGCGCCCGTGGAGTCCAAACCGCGGGCCGGTAGCTCGCCGCATTGCCGGGGCCGGCAACAAGATACGTTACCAATATTGCTGGGTAAGAACAAGGGAAAGCAGGCGCATGGGCCGTTCCCCTTGAAGCCCTATATCTGTTGGGATCGAACCGGTTTTCCCGCCCGGACATCCTCGCAAAACTTCCGCGCCGCTTCGAAGAAAGCGACCCCCGCGGGCCCGTACTTGGCACGAGGGTGATCGAGCTCCTCGGCATTAAAACCCACCACGCCGTGAGTCACGCCGATATTACCATCGCAGTCGTCGCCCGCACCGTGCCCGCTGATGGTGGGCACGACCATCTCTTCCGTAACCCGCTTGGCCAGATCGGGGGTAATCCCCGTGAGGAGCAGGGAAAAACAACCCGCCGCCTGCAGCGCCCGGGCATCCCCCCACACTTTGTCCTCGGCGATTTTCGCCCCTTCCGTGCGGTAGTCACCGCTCACCAGGGCCACCTGGGGGGTGAGCCCCATATGGCCCATGACCGGGATGCCCGCCTTGATGACGGCCTCCACAGTGGGCGCGTATTCCGCCCCGACTTCCAGCTTGACCGCCTGGGCCTCCCCCTCCTGGATCAGGCGCCCGGCGTTTCGAACCGCCTCTTCCGGGGTGACCTGGTAGCTCATGAAAGGCATGTCTCCGATGACTAGGGCGTGTTTGGCCCCCCGGCTCACGGAGCGCGTCATCAGCACCATCTCGTCCATGGTAACCGAGTTGTTGTCCTCGTGGCCGAGAAGGTTTCGCCCGCCGCTGTCACCCACCAGGATCATTTCCACCGGAATGCGGTCGATAAGACGGGCCATGGTGAAGTCATAGGCCGTCATGACCACGATCTTCTTGTGCTCGCGCTTCATGCGCTGGATATCAGGAATCGTTACCCTTGGCATAAATACCTCGCATGTAAGAAAGTCCTGCGGCCTTTCCTCTTTCCCTGTCCGGAAGCACCGCAATCACCGGTGTTCCAGTTCCCAATAAGCCACCCCCATCCCCATGACACCGCTGTAAAATGGCTCGTAGGCCAGGACTCTGGCAGGGGTGTCCTCCACGGCTCCCAGGAGGGTGATCCAACTTCGCATCTCGATATCACCGTTATCCAGCAGGTCCTTCGACGTGAGACGCCCCAACTCCACCCCTTTCCCTTCCGCCATGAGGGCAATCGCTTTACGGTCGAAATCCTCGCTGATGGAGCCCAGTGTAAAAGGCCCCCGGTAGTTTTTCCATGGGTAGCCCGCGGTAAAATGGGAAAGGCCGCCGGAGCCGTAGATAGCATACCTCTCGGTCCTCGGAAAGGCCTCGACGATCTCCTTGATGGCCCGGCCGAGAGCATAGCACCGTCCGGGGCTCGGGGCCGGACTGTGAATGGCGTTGACGAAAACGATGACCAGGGGGATGGCCGCTTCGGGGTCCAGCCGGTTCATGATCTGGTTGTGCGCGTGGGAAAGAAGCTCCGAATCGGGGAAGGACCGGCAGAAGGACACGTCGAACTCCCGGTCTACCAGGCCGTCCAGGATGCTCTGGGACAGGCCGGCGTGGCAGGTGTACTTGGCCCCCCGCTTTCTCGCCCCCGTCTCGTCCCGGTAGGTGCTGTAGACCCCGTCCCCGACGTAAACCGCGAGCTGGGGCACATTTTGCTCGGTGAAGTTCTCGTCCTGATCGTCCCCGATAAGAATTAACGCGTCCGGCCTTTTCGCCTTGAGAGTCTCCTGAAAAAAATCGAACCCCGAGTTGATACGGGCGTAGCGGGCCTGATTTCCCTCCAGGGTCTCCTCCGCGACCTTGGGATGGACGGGCGGCTCGGTTCCATAGCGGCGCTTGTAGTTTGCGTGGGTCCGCTTGCGCATGGCCTCCCAACCCGTGGGATGCACCAGGGCATAGGCGTGCGAAGACGCCATTCCCGCTACCAGCTTACCCATGGTTTTCTATCCCCCCCCTGTACTGCGTTTCCTTGCTTCATTGGTACCCTTCGTTCCGTTTAACGACGCCATTCAATGGAGCCCGTCGATTCTTTTCGATTTCATCCCCCGTTGCAACCCCCGCCTTAAAAAAAATCTAGCCTCGCATACTCTACACGAATAGCGTCAGTTAAAGACCTTCTCCCATCGCTTGAGGATGTCGGCGCGAAACTCGGGGCTGTTGGCGCACACCGGAGGGAAGTCCTTGATCCAGTCGTACGGCCGGCAGGCGTTGATGACCAGGTTGTGGGCGGTGTAGGGTTTTCGCCCCTCTTCCTTGTTGGGATCCGAGCGGTCCTCCGGCCGCACCCGGGGGTCCAGCTGCCAGACCGCGGTCCCGGGTATGACCTGAACCCCTTGCTCCGGCACGCAGCGGCTCGCCATGGCCCACATGACCTCGTCGCTGTTCGAGACGTCGATATCGTCGTCGCAGATGATCCAGATCATGTGCCCGTTGTACTGGTCCCCTCCGGGAAGGAGGGTTCGCACGACGTCGTTGACGTGCCCCGGGTACATCTGGCGCATGGCCACGACGTTCAGGTGCGGCTTGGACAGGCCAAAGATCCGCACCACCCCCTGGATCCCCGCCTTTTCCAGGCGTTCCATGGCGCGCATGTTGTCGCCGCTCAGGCTCGCGAAGTACTCGCACCCCACGGGCCGCACCGGGGGCGCGCCGAATATGATCGGGTCGTTTCGGTGATATACGGCGGCAACCTCGATGATGGTCTCCGGCCGCCTGCCGTGGGCGTAGTAGCCCGTCCACTCGCCGAAGGGGCCTTCGGGAACCAGCGCCTCCCTGGGCGAAGGGATAAATCCTTCGATGGCGATCTCGCCTCCGGCGGGAAATGGCAATCCCGTGAACTCCCCCTTGACCACGGGATAGGGCGAGCCGTGCAGGTAGCCGGCGACCTCGAACTCGGATACCCCCTGGGGCGCATGATGGATTCTCGAGCCGGAAAGCGCCGTAAGAATGGGTTCCTGCCCCACGGAGACCATGACGGGGCACTTCTCGCTGCGGTCCCAGTACTTTCTCCGGATTACGTCCCCGTGTTTCCCGTGCTCGATGAAAATGGCGCAGGTGCGCCGGTCGTGCACGGAGACGCGATAGGCCCCCGAATTGACAAAGCCCGTATCGGGGTCCTGCTGAATCACGCAGACTCCCGTACCGATGTACCGCCCGCCGTCGTTTTCATGCCACTTGGGCGTGGGAAACTTGAAGAGGTCCACGGCGTTTCCCCTGAGGACGTTTTCCAGAACGGGAGCCGATGTCACGGTTTCCGGGGGCACCGGGCGAAAATCCCGCATGATGGCGGCGCTTCTTTCCGCCAGGGCCTGGGGAGAGAGCTCCGGAGGAAGCCCGAAGGCGATGGCTGTCCGTTTGGAGGTGTTGAAAAGATTCGAGGCCACGCGATAGCCCTTGGGGTATTCCCTGATCTCGTCGAAGAGCAGCGCAGGCCCCACCCGTTCGGTCATGAGCTCCGTAATTCCGCCGATATCGTTTTCCCAATGGGCTCCCAGGACTTTTTTGAGCTCCCCCGCCTCCTCCAGTTTATCCAAGAACTCGCGCAAGTTGTTCCACAGCATAACGGCTCCCCTTACAAATGAATTTTCTTTTCAATCCTCGGGCCGCTCCAGGCCCGGTCTTTTTCTACCGCGCCGACAGCGTCTGCCAACCCCGCCCCTCGGCCACCAGCCCCTCGCAGTATTCCCTCCAGCTCATCCCTTCGGGCAGAACGCCGTAGGTCGCCACAATCTCGGGGAAGTGGTTTTTCTCTGGATCCCGAATCACATGGGGCGGTACCCCGCCCTCCTGTACGGTTTTCACCGCCTGGTGTAGTACTTTCCGGCAGACAACGATGGGCATATCGGTGGTGACCAGGTTCTCTTTCGTTCTGTCTTGAATGGCACCCGCACCCTCGATAACGCAGGTATCCTGCGCGGCGAAATACTTGGGCGAAATGCCGCTGTAGATCGTCGTCTTCATGGCCTCCCGGTCCTGGCGGTAGCGGTTGGCCTTGTTCGCCACCGGCATATAGGTGGGCGGCGGGGACAGTTCGCTCCTGCGATTTTCTCCCCGGCCAATGGGTTTTTCCCGGCTATGGGCGATGATGTATTTCCAGTGGTGGGCGTCGTCGATGGGTACGTGCCAGTTGACCCCGCCGCCGGGAATAACGGTCAAGTTCGGAAGGACGAAGGTCCCCACCCGGATGTAGCTCCCGCCCTTTTCCATGGCCCGGGACTTGCAGATTCTAACCCCGAATTCGAGGAGCTGGGCGTCGGTGGACTCCATACCGGGGTCGGGCCCCCTCCCCGACATGACCCCGGGGTTTCCAAAGCGGTCCATCACCCGCTGGTATTCCTCCGGATCGAGCCGCTCCAGGTCCCGCTTGACGAAATGGACGAAGTTATTGTGGATGAGGTCGATGTTTCCCTCGTTGCCCTGCAGGAAGTTGCATTCGGAATAGAGCTTGTGAATCGTGCGGTGGTCTTCGGGGACCGAAAAGAACTCGTAGTTGGGGAGGAGCGGCGGCTCTCCCCGCCCCATGTAGGCGAAGATGAGGCCGCCGCGCTCCACGCAGGGATACGCGGGATGGCGGATGGCGTCCCTGTGCTCTCCGCCGGCGGGCTCCCCCGGCTGGTCCAGACAGCGGCCGCGAAAATCGTAGAGCCATCCGTGGTAGATGCAGCGCAGCCCGCCGTCCTCCACCCGGCCGTAGCTCAGGTCGGCGCCGCGATGGGAGCAGTGCAGGCCCAGGAGACCCGGCTTGCCCTCGTCGTTCCGAAACAGGACCAGGTCCTCCCCCAGGAGCCGTATGGGCAAGGGGGCGCCGCCCGGAGGAAGCTCCTCCGAGATTGCCGCGGGTTGCCAGTACCGGCGCATGAGCTCGCCGCAGGGCGTGCCCGGTTCGATTCTAGTTATCAGGTCGTTTTCTTCGCTGGGAATCACGTCAGCGCACCTCCATGCGAGCCCACCCGGGGTGTCCGCGCGGGTAATGGGAAGCTTTTGTTATGCCCATGTTTTCCATGCCAATCAAGGTTTTTCTTGGGACCTGGCCACGCCGGGTGGGCTTTCACCTCACCCGCGTCGATCGCCTTCATGAGTCGCCGCGGCAGCGTAGTAAATTTCCGGAGTGCGCGTCAACTGCGGCCGGCCTTCCTCAAATAAAACTACCCGGGAATTTAGCGGAAGGTTGGAGCATAGCAACGAGGCGGCGGGGATACCTCGAGGGTCAAACTGCCACAGGTGACGATGGCAGCCCCGGCAAATCACCGCGAGTCGTGAGGCCCCTCCCCGGACTGTATCGAAATGCCGGCATCGGCTCCTGATCGCGTTGGCGTTCGTCCAGCCGTTCAGCGGTAACCGGAGCTACATCGGGACGCTGTTGCGCGGCGCTGCAGCCTGCAAGCGCAAAAAACCGTGAAAAAACAATGCCTAGTTGATAGCGTCGCCCCTTTTTCCACTCCATCGCAAAATCCCACAAACGGCTCGGAATACCAGAATTAGAATACCAAAACGGGGCACATTCCCATATTCTTGCCTCTAACAAATAGGCTCGCCTTGGTCTAACAAAATTCGACCCGTTAAAGATTAGGTGGTTACAAGCCTGGCATTGGTTTTGCCATTAAACAAATATCGGCGGGTCGCAGAATGAGAATGCAAAAAAAGATCCTTGTTGTGGACGACGACCTAGATCTCTGCTACATCCTGCAGACGCAATTGAGCCGGCTGGGCTATGATTCCATTACGGCCGTCAACGGCCGGGAAGCTGTGGATCTAGCCGTTTCTCAACGGCCGGATCTCATCGTGATGGACATCGTGCTCCCCGTGATGGACGGCCTGGAAGCCACCCGCCTCATCCGCGAGCACCCCGACACGCAGTCGATTCCAATCCTCGCCATGACCGCAAAAGCCACCAGCCAACTCAAGAGAGCGTGTTTACAAGGCGGCTGTAACGATTTTATTGCGAAGCCATTCACTACCAAGCAATTGACTGCAATTATTGAGGCGATGTTCGAGGAGAGAAGTAGTCAGAGAAACAGCCTGGAAGCCGTTTCAGCATAGCCGGGTGGAGCGTTCTACCAACTTCTAGTGCGCCCACCGGTCAAACGTGGTGCAGTCCTACATCTCGGCCCGCTACCAACCTGGCAATTTGCAGGCTTCCTCTGCCCGGTCAGGGACCCGCAATAAAACTCAATCGGTCACTTTCACGCCCCGCCAGAAGGCGACGTGGTCTTTTATCGATTTGGCCGCTACCTTTGGCTCCGGATAGTACCAGGCCGCGTCCTCGTTGGTCTTGCCGCCGACATCGATATGATAGTAGCTGGCTTTGCCCTTCCACGGGCAGGTGGTATGTTTGTCGCTTTCCCGAAAATATTCCTTCTTTACCGAAATCGGCGGGAAATAGCGGTTCCCCTCGATGGAAACCGTCTGGTCGGACTCCGCCAGGACCGCGTTCTCCCAGATTGCTTTCATAAAAACACCTCTCACCCCCTAGGGGGCGCCGCGCCGGCTACTTCTGCAAGAACTGCAAGACTTCCCTGGGATGCTCTTCGGCGTTCTGCACGGGGTTCCACTGGCGCGAGACTTTCCCGTCGGGACCGATGACCACCGTCGAACGAATGGGTCCTTCCACGGTTCTGCCCTCGGCGTTTTTTCTCTCACCCCAGGCGCCGTAGCTCCTCATGACCTGGGCTTGCGGGTCGGACAGGAGCGTGAAGGGGAGCTTGTATTTGGAGATAAACTGATTGTGGGAGTCTATGCCGTCCCTGCTCACCCCCAGAACCACCGCATTCGATTTCGTTACCGTACCGATGGAATCGCGAAAGCCGCAGGCTTCCTTCGTACAGCCGGGCGTATCGTCCTTGGGATAGAAATACAGGACGACGGTTTTCCCTTTATAATCCCCCAGCGCATGCTTCTTGCCGTCGCTGCCGTCCAGATTGAAAGCCGGCGCGTTTTGCCCTTCGAGACTACTCATAGTTTAACCTTCCCTTCGGTTCCTTACCTATCACGCCGGGAGAACGGACTTCAAGGCCGGGCCCAGGAATTCAGAGTCAACGCCAAGCAGAGGAAATCCTCAATTTTCCGGGGTATAAGGAAAATGCAAAATAGTGTAGTGGGGAAGGACTAACCCGGCGACGGTTCAAAGACTGTCTACTATGAGCGAGATCTTCAACGGGCTTCTTCTGGCCGGCGCGGCCCTCCTGGCATCCACCTTGGCCGCCGTGACCGGCTTCGGCGGGGCGGCGGTGCTGCTGCCTGTTTTGATCGTTGCGTTCGGGGTCCGGGACGCCATCCCCATTCTTACCGTGGCGCAGCTTATTGGCAACGGGAGTCGAGTCTGGTTTAACCGCCGCGAACTGGCGCTCCCGGTGGTCGGGTGGTTCGCCCTCGGCGGAGTCCCGGCGGCACTTGCCGGAGGCGTTCTTTTCGCGCGCGCCCCTATGTCATTTCTCAAGCGCCTGCTCGGTTTCTTCCTGCTCCTGATCGTGGTTTACCGGCACAAACGCAATGCCAGCGCCATTAATCCAACGCTTCGCAGCTTCGCCGTTATCGGGGCCGTCTTCAGCTTCCTATCGGCCTTGCTGGGGAGCGTGGGCCCCCTCATGGCTCCGTTTTTCCTTGCCTATGGGCTCGTCAAGGGCGCCTATATCGGCACCGAAGCCCTGGCGACGGTCGTCATGCATGTGACCAAGCTCGTGGCCTATGGCGGGACCGCTGTCCTGACATTGAAAAGCGTCGGGGCGGGGCTTGCCCTGGGACCCATCATGATCCTCGGGTCGTTTGTTGGTAAGCGGATCGTAGACCGCCTGCCTGAACATGTATTTGTGTGGTTGATCGAAGCAACCTTGGTGATTGCGGGTCTCGGATTCTTGATTCACGGGTAGTAAAGCCTGCGGCCAGGCATGGGGAAAGATTGATAGCCAGCTGCGAGGGTCACTCACGGAAACCTTCTCGAGGCGCACCGCAATATAAAATCCTTCAGATTACCTAGGGCAGGCACCGCCAACCCATCATCGCCAGCTAGAGATCCATTTCTCGCCCCATCGGCCCACGACTCGATCAAACACGTGGCTTATTTAACTGTCCGTAAAACCCAGGGCGGTTCAACTTGACCCTCTATTCGCGGCCGGTTTCCATGTCGGGCTGGACATCTAACCCTAACTGAGTTAATACTCCTTGCATCTGCTGTCGGTGTTTAAGTTTCGAGCGTCCAGTAGGGACACCTCATGTCATAGGGGACGTTGCGGCTTTTGTGGCTTTTCTTATCTCCGTTCCAGCAGCTTTCCCCACCGTTTGCCCTCTAGCTGCCCACGGCGCACCGCCTTGTATACGGACTCCGCCCTCACACCGAGGGGAACCGCCAACTGCCGTCCACTTCGCCCTAAATACTCCACCCACAAATACGCTATCCCCTCCCGCACACGGCACAGCTCCGCCCGCCGTCCTCCCCCCTTCACCCCCTGCACACT
>Ga0326597_10001220_pt1 | contig 42104 bp, 39 predicted proteins | sample RVTome_12_FD_203789 | JGI IMG/M metagenome (GOLD analysis project Ga0326597, IMG submission 203789) | Soil microbial communities from uranium-contaminated site in the Upper Colorado River Basin, Wyoming, United States - RVT100D185 | ecosystem: Environmental > Terrestrial > Soil > Contaminated >... | reverse complement strand
CGACGATTTCCAGAGTCGGACCGCTTCACGCTTAAATTCGTTGGTGAACCGTTGCCGCTTCGCCATCAGACACCTCCACGGGTTATTGTCCCCTTTTGAAAGTGTCCACGCAAACAGGGCTAGCTCATTCTGGTTTTCTTGCCGCATGAAGTACGCGTCATCTATCCAAATTCAGAATGTCCCCGTTTTGTACTTCCAAGGACCGTGATCCGGTTCAGGCGATTCTGGAGGCGACGGACGGGCGCGGGGTGGACGTGGCGATCGAAGCGCTCGGCACACAGGCGACATTCGAGAATTGCTTGCGTGTGCTGCGGCCCGGCGGCGTGCTCTCAAGTCTGGGTGTCTACTCAGGCAAGCTCACGCTGCCGCTCGACGCCTTCGCGGCAGGACTCGGCGACCACGCCGTCGTCACGACCCTCTGTCCGGGAGGAAAAGAGCGGATGCGCCGGCTCATGAACGTGCTGGCCTCCGCACGGGCAGACCTGCGGCCGCTGGTGACCCATAGGTTCACGCTCGATCAGATTCAAGAAGCCTACGACCTCTTCGCAAACCAGCGTGACGGCGTGCTCAAGGTCGCGATCACGCCGGAATGACGGCCGGCTCGGGCCAGTTGACGGTCACCTTCGTCGCCCGCAGCGTATCGCCGGGGCGTTCGGCTGCACGGGGAGCGCGACACATGACAACTCCCGTCATCATGCTCGCTTTAATGATGATGCCCTACCTGGTCGTCCGCATATCATCAGCTCTCATGCATCGCGATCATGATGTTCGGGGCGCTGCCGCCATTGGGCTCGGCATGTTGTTTACGTTCACGGGAATCGGACACTTCATTCGAACTGAGCCCATGGCGCAGATGCTGCCTCCATGGGTCCCTGCGCGGATGCTCCTCGTGTCTTTGACGGGGGTCTTGGAATTTGCAATCGCAGTCGGTTTTTTCGTGCCAACGTCCAGGCGATTCACCGGATGGGTTGCTGCCGTCGTACTCGTGTTGTTCTTCCCAGCAAATATCTACGCTGCGATCAACCATGTTCCGATGGGTGGTCACGCATGGGGTCCTGTGTATCTTCTCCTTCGGGCTCCGCTTCAGGCTATCATCATGTGTTGGGTATATTGGTTCACGATCAGGCAGCCTGACACGGCGCTCCACACCGGCGCGCGCGGCTGAGCGTCAGAGCGTTCGGCTGTACGTGGAGTAGGTCGGTTCACATTTGTCAATCGAAGGGAGAAGAAACCCATGACCACGTGTTAGAAAAAGCGGGCACATGGGTTAGAAAAAATGGTCTGGGTCAGCCCTTAGATTTCGTTCATCCCCTTCGCACTTTGACACGTCAATCACTCGAAAAGTACCAAGTCCTTGCCTATCTGGCAGCGATTGGCTGCGGGTTGATAGCCGGAATGCTCTCACCGGACCGGGCCAGCGCGTTGGAGGTGGTGCGTTGGCCCATCCTCGCACTGTTGTTGTACACGACCTTTACCCAAGTACCGATGGCGCATCTGCGCAACGCTTCTGCTGATCTCCGCCTCGTCACGGCCACCGTCCTCGGTAATTTCCTGGTGATACCCGTAGTCGTCTGGTGCCTAATGTCACTCGTTGCCGATGAGCCGGCGATCCGCTTGGGGGTGCTCTTGGTGCTGCTGGTGCCGTGCACAGATTGGTTCATCACCTTCACTCATCTGGGCGGCGGCCATCTATCGGCGTGCTCAACCCGCTCCGATGCCTCTTGACTCATGCACCCGATTCCTTAACAGTGCCGCGACGAACTTGTACGCGGCGCGAATGTGGTCTTGTCACGTATCCCGGAAGGAGTATTTCCGATGTCCTCCCGTCTTCCCATCGTGCTCATCCACGGCTACTCGGATCACGGCAAGTCCTTTCAGCGGTGGACCACCCTGCTTCGTGACCGGGGCTATGACCCGACGTTGATCCATATCGCCGATTACCAAACCCTTACCAATGAGATCACGATCAAGGATCTGGCCGAAGGTCTGGACCGGGCGCTCCACGATGAAGCCAGGCTCAAGGACGAGCAGCCGTTCGACGCCATTGTCCATTCGACCGGCATGCTGGTGATTCGCTCATGGCTCGTCACCTATGCCCATCGCAGGCAACGCCTCAAGCATCTGATCGGCCTCGCTCCCGCCACGTTCGGATCGCCGTTGGCGCACAAGGGACGGAGCTGGCTCGGCGCGATCTTCAAGGGCAACAAAACGCCGGGGCCCGACTTCATGGAAGCCGGCAACGGCGTGCTGGACGGGCTGGAACTGGCGAGCGCCTTCACCTGGGACTTGGCGCATCGCGATCTGATCGGGGACACGACCTTTTATGGGCCGACCAAACGCACTCCCTATCCCTTCGTGTTTTGCGGAACGAACGACTATGGCGGCCTGCGCAGACTGATCAACGAAGACGGCACCGATGGAACCGTGCGCTGGGCGGGCTGCTCGCTGGATACCCGCAAGATCACCCTCGACTTTACGCGAGATCCCGATATCAAGACTGACCGGGACCGCCTGCAGCTCGGCCACGCCGAAAATCTCGAGACGATGCCCGTGACCCTCATGCCCGGTCTCAATCACACCACCATCCTGAGCGATCCTTCCCCCGGCCTCGTGGACCTGGTGACCCGCGCGCTGGAGGTCGAGAGTCTGGCCGATTTTGAAGTCTGGCGGCGGCGGGCGGCGAAGGTTCATATGAAGACAGCCGGCGAAGTGGATCAGTGGCAGCAGTTTGTCGTGCGGGCGCTCGATGAGCGCGGAGATCCGATTACCGATTACAACGTCCAACTCTTCAGCGTCGAGCAGGGGAAGAAGACCCGCGTACATCGTAACTTTGCGATCGATGTCCATGCCTATCGGGAAGACAGCAGTCTGCGATGTTTCCATGTGAAAATCTCCGACCGCGATCTCCAGGAGCTGCCCAATTTGTGGGCCCAAGTCATCGCGTCAACCGGTTCGACCTGGGTCGGCTACCGTAGCGTTCACCCGGACCCCTTGGGGCAGGCGGAGACCGATGAAGAGCGAGGAATGGTGCAAATTCAATTGGACCTGTCCCGTATGATTCGCAAAGCCAGTCCGATCAAGTTCTTCTATCCGTTCACCACAACCTTGATCGAACTGCGGCTGGATCGAGAACCCTTGCCGTTGACCAGGCCCAATAAGCTGTTCCGGTTCGTCCCCGGTTCACTCTCATAAACCTGATGCGCAGAACCCACCGCACGACTGCCAGTATCTTCCCATGATGGCGGGAGAATCTCTGCAAGGCTATTGTTCGTTGATCAAAGATGATGTCCGGAAGCGGAAGGGGTATAGACCTGAAGGCATGTAACAGGGTGGGCACGGTGGGCGATCACCACGCAACTGGTGAGACCGCCCACCGTACACCATTGAGAGCCTGCGCTCGTTCAGAAGTCGCCGGTTTTTACGTACGGATGGCTCCAGAGCGTCAGCTGTAAGAGACAGGACTTCACCCAGGCGTTGTACATCTTGACGACATCCTCGGCCGAGTGACCCTTCTTGGCGAGAAACGGTTTCAGCGTAAATGTTACGGGAAATATGAGCGCAAAGAGGTCGCGAAACGGCACGATATCCGTCGAAGCCGCGCCATCGGTGCGGTTCTTCTTCGTGCGATGGTGGCGGAGGCCGATCTCGTGCTGATAGTCGAGCCACTTCTGATCGTATACAGCGCCGGCGGTGTCGAGGATCCACTGGGCGAAGCGCTTGCGGACTCCCCCCAGGTAATCACCAAGCGGCTTGCCGTCGTTTTTCCCGGTGAACGACGCGAGCAGATGAGGGTTCGAGCCGACGAATCCATACCAGACGTCCAGGATGGCTTCGACCTGATCCTTCACCACGTCATGCGAAAGGCGCAAGTACTTCACGTCCTCATCGCCAAACAAGGCGCTCTTCTTCATCAACTCGAAATCGGCGAGTGTCACCGGGGACCGCGCGACCGCAGGGGTGCCAAAGGTGTATCCGGGGATAGTCGTTTCGCTCATCGGTCAGTTCCTTTCATTTCGTTGTGGAACCCCACGGCTTCCTAGCCGTGGCTTCCTGGGTTAGTGGGTGAATGTTATGTAGAGAACCAGACTGCTGTCAAGACGGTGTCGCTCGTGAAGCGTCTCTCGCAAAGAACGACAAAGACGTCCCGCCTCCTCGCGCTTCACGGACAACGAAGAACGTCCAGTGGAGGATTAGGCGGTAGTCGCCGCACTCTTCACGAAGTCTGCGGACCGGACTGTAGTGCGGCGACGGTCGCCTTGTCGAGGCGTTTCACTTTGCCATTGCCATCCGTGGCCGCTAACCGCGCCGAGCCTTCCACGACCACTCGCCCGCTGTTTTTTTCCCTCACGACATGGGCAAATGTCAATGATGCCATACTCAGATCGTCGACAACCGTGTCGATCACCAACGTGTCGCCGTACCGAGCAGGAGACCGATAGTCTGCTTCCGCGTGCACGACGACAAACACCGTCCCTTCGTTCATCAGTCCGGCGACGGACAGCCCCCGCTCTTCGAGATAGTGCGTTCGCGCCCGCTCAAAATATTTCAGATAGTTGGCGTAATACACCACGCCGCCGCAATCGGTGTCTTCGTAATAGATTCGTATCTCCATAATGTTATCAAGTTGTTACGATGTACTATCGTTGGCTTACAACAAACTACAACTCTCCATGTCATGTCTTGTTTTCCAATCTGAAACAACCCGACGGTAATACACCACTGTTTGGAAAACAACTGTGAAAAAGTAGTTGTCGCCCCCCCTGCGCCTTGACGGTCCCAGGGCTCAGCGCCATACTGCGCCCCATGCGCGTCCTATTCGTCATGATTCTCCTGCCTGTCCTCAGAACCTCGTTTAGACGTATCTGTGGCTGAGCATGGCGGTGACGCAGGGCAACAAGATCGCCGTGCAAGAGCGCGACAAGGTTGCCATGAAAATGATTCCCGCACAGATTGCAGAGGCTCAGCGACTCTCGCAAAGGAACAAGACTTTGAAAAAGAAATACAAGTACTGCGATGACGATGTTTATAAAAATTATGCCTACCGAGCACTTTCTTCACAGTTTGAGAATCTCCAGAAGTTCGAATCGTTCTATTCTTCGCTAAATGATTGCAATACGAAAGATGAATTCCTTCGAGTTGGTTCATCGTACCTTTTTTTCGTTAAGAATGGGGACTGGCATGTAGATGATCCACAATCAAACCCTGTAATTGACTATTTTACTAACTCCTATAAGCTCGTCGCCTTGTTTGCAATAATTGAAAGCCTCTTTGAGAAAAAGAACATTGATTTCTTTTGCTGGCTCTCAGAAAAAGATCAAAAAAGCGTATTCCCAATCAGAGATAGGTCGCAATTGAGGAAACTGTACGATGAGTACAAACGTGAGTACGGCTCGATCAGGCGTTGCAAATCGTTTTTTGCTAATTTATCTGCACCAACGCAGGACAAGCTACGCAAATCAATAACCATCGATGGAACACCGGTCAGTTCAATCGATACGGTGGTAACGATGATTTACGAGGTTCGTAGCAAATTTGCTCACGAAATTGATGCGACCTTGGAAATAGGTAATTTTATGTGTTTCTCAGGGGGAAAAGACAAAAGAATCGTCTGGAAACTGCCCATGCAGCTTTTGCAAAGCTGTTTTGAAGAAGGGGTTATGACGCACTTTCGGAATGTAGCCGTTATTCGACGACGCCCTGAAGCCTAGAAACATAACAACCACATTGAGAGGCAGCAACTCACGTAGTCCTGACTACCTCTTACGGGAGGCATCCCAATGGCACGACTTCTCCTTACTTCTATGGGCTCAATCACTGTATTAGTTATTTGCGTTTTATTACTCGTCGGATGTAGCAGTCTCATTATTCACGATGACGATAATATAGCGGTTGTAGCCACTAAGGTGACTGTTCGGACAGTAAATTGTGCTCTAACAATTTTCATGGGATGTGTAAGCGAATGGGGTTTCATGGAAGGCGCCAAAAACGCCTCCATGGTGTGGGTCGGTAGGGGCGATATAAACGGCGATAATTACAAGTGCCAGCAAGAAGCATCCTCCAATTCTTCCGGAGCAACTGGGTATGTCTATATGCCTATTGGCAAGAACGCAATGGTTTTGCCCATGAATAGTGGCGGAGGAACACAGATAAATCAGCAACTTTACCATTCATGTATGAGAGCCCATGGTTACGCGCTGGTGGATCAGTACGAATATAACAAAGGCTCACATTGTGCACCCTCAAACGCAACGATAGGAACACGGATGAGGATTCCAGATGGCAAGATGGTGAAAGTCAAAACTTTGTATGGAAACTCTCCTAGATGTTCAGACCCAGCAATCCCGATTCTTGTAGATGTTGATGAGGTGGGCGAATGAGAACGTCTGTCAGTGCCTCGCATTCAACAGGTGCCGAATTTGATGCAACGAGGGGGTCTAATGACTTGGCGGATGGTTGCCGAATCTGATCTCGCCTCCCTCAGCATTCCACGTCAATTCCTTTCATTCTCGGACGCATATCTCGATTCTGCTTCACGCCTGTGCACAGTCTTGAAACGATCTCCCAGGAAATCCAATTATGCACGTGGCTCTGTCGTGCTGTATCTTACGTTTCACGCCATTGAATTGTTCCTGAAGGGTGCGATTCTTGAGCGAGAACCAAATGAAAAGCTCGGACACCACAACATTCAAGGTCTCAGTAATCGATATAACAATTTGTATCCGGGTAAGAAATACAAGTTTCATGCACCCTTCATCAGCAGAGACGAGGCTGACCTTAGCGACTTTTTTAGTCCCTTGGACTTGAAAATCTTTATCAAAGAGAGCGAACGGAAGAATCCTTTGGACCAGCGCCATCGCTATCCTGGAAATAGGGAGGGGCAAGCATGGGATGGTGCGGTTGGCTTTGAGCCGGAATCATGTCTTGTCGTAATCAAGAATTTGAAAGCAGATATTACACGGCTAACAAATCTTATTTTCCCAGCAAACACTGTGTTACGAGGGACGCGCAGGAAGGCGGCAGGTGGAGTATGACTTTGAATCAGGAACTCATCATTTTTGAACTTGGGAAACCCAAAGGGAAGTGTGCGGAACGAGGCCCGCGTGCCTCGGCCATCTGCGCTGGCATGCGGGTGAAAACTTATTCTGAGGGGAGTTGTGCTACAGACTTGCCTTTCAGGCCATCTCCCACCAAGCTTGCAAGGAAATTAACAAAAGGCCGAATATCCTGCTGAACGCTGGCGCTTTCAAGAGCAGCCATATAATCCTTGCGCTGCGTCACAGGCACAACCGTCCACGGATATCCGCCGGAAGCTAGCATTGTATTCATTAGAAACCGACCCATTCGACCATTACCATCCATGTAAGGGTGGATATAGACAAAAACAAAATGCCCCAGTACAACGCGCACCGATGCCTCTTTTTCTTCACTAAGCAGCTCAAAAAAAGTAGGCATAATGTCCCTCACTGCGTCGGCTTTGGGCGGGACGTGCATGGAGCGTCGAATATAAACATTGCTGTTGCGATAGCCCGCAAGATCAGAGGCCTGTATCAGACCCGCAGTTACACTGGGACCAAACAATTCACGATACCAGGTGCTATGGTCTTTATCGGCGACGCCTCCAGGGTTTTTCGCCTTTAAGATGCGGCGAAGGCTTTCTCGTACAGCTTGATAGGCCTGCCAATAACCGCGAGCGGCGAGAGCGTCGCGATGATTGCGGTCATTCTGGTCGAGATCGGGGTTCCATTTACCGTCGCGCACCCTCTCGATGAGTTCAGGGCTTACCCGATAACCTTCAATTGATAAAGAGTGATATGCATCAAGAACATAAGCATCTGAAACTCGTTTCAGATAGGTGTCTATATCTTTCGGCAAGCCGGGGGCGGACGGGAAAACTCCAATAACGGGTTCCCGCATGGCTTGCCACATCAAGCGAATACGGTTGATGTAGGGCGAGCGTTCCCGCACCGAAACAGCGACAAGGCTTTGCTCTGCGAACGGATTGTTCTCCCTTACCGTATAGCCCGCTGTGCGCATACTTTGGAGAATATCATCTGCTATGCGCGTCCGTCCGATATTGCGGAAAGCCGCTGCGAGACGCCCGGCGACGATGCTGTGTCCACCCTTTAGCAGAGGGCCCAAAACCTCGGATGCGTCGCGAATTATGGACAAAGCAGTCCTGGCATCCGTCGGATGTTGGGTATAGACGCTTGCGGGGCAGGCAATGAGGGCAGACGGGAGGGAAAACAACCGCAGTCCGTCCTGGCCTGCAATATCTGTTTTTTTTGGCAGGGCCGCTCGTAATTCCAATAAGGAAGTTCCATGAGGCAGATTTGTTATTTTATTACGGGCGCGAGGGGAACGTACCAGCAACTGCCTTGGGACTGTTCTGTTTCCAGCATGTAACATGAGCGATTGTTCAGGCGACAAGCTCCAATCTAACCCAAAACGGTCTTGCAGGTATGCAGAACAGAAATGCCAAAAGGACGTATACCAAGCCGTGCTTTCTCCTGTCGTGTCATCCGGGCGGGACGGAATATACCAGCCCTTCATGACTTCTTGCAGAAATCCGTTTTTGACAAGGCGTTCACGGTGGGTGCGGGTCAGTGCTCCTGAACGAATAGCAATCACATCACGTTGCTGAAGATTTCTTAACACCTCAAGCGACTCTGCGAGCTTTTCTGATGGTGTTGCCACGTCTTATTCTAGATTTATTATAAGACTCATTAGCCAATCATGTTGTATCATAATTAGCTTATTGCGTCTATCTATAATTAGCTTATTGTGCGATTCTATAATTAGCTTATAACGTTACGTGGTTATTAGCTTATTCAGCTCCTCATTTCATATTTCATATACTGGAAATCAGACCTTAGTAGTGCGCACAAGGCGATGTTGGGTGGGATTCTAGATGTCATAAGAATTTGAACTCACGGAACCCGGCATCTCAGCAACCCATAAACGCATGATTTTCCGTTAAACCCAGCTTTACAGCTTTAGGTGACATTCCTAGCTCTATTCCATGTCCTCAAGACCTCTCCGAGCACGTCGCGCTAGACGTTCAGCACCGGAAACTTCGGCAATGAGCTGTCTTGCACGCCGGTGAGCCTCAGCACCATTTCGTATAACTGTTGCACGCGCTCGGCTTTGATCGGCTCGAATCCGTGCCCCAGCACCGCATGGTTGGCAGCATCGAGCAGCGGCTTCATCGTCGGCCACTCGCGGAGAAAGGATTGGCCCAATGGATCGCCTAATCCGGCCAGGACACGACACTGTGCCTGCAAAGGCAGCGTGTACTTGCCATCAATGTCTTCGAGATAGCAGGCTCGGCAGGTTTCCTGAAGCGCCTGGGGTAACTGCTCCGGCCTCACGTCCCAGCTCTTGATTTTGTGCGACTTGAAGAGCTGGTGTTGCGCAATGGCTTCGAGCGAGCGGATGAGTGCAATCATCGCGGCCTCGGGGTCGTGCGCGACGTGTAGCCGGCGGCTCGCATGCGCCAACAGGTCCAGCGCGAGAGACTCCTTGACCTCAGCTGGGTCGAGGACAAGCCTCTCAAGGAAACCTGCATTAGCCTTGATGGGCGGAAGCACGGCTTTCAATCCCGGGGGCCCGCCCCAGAGCGAGGCCATCTCCAGCGCCTTCACAGACGTTTTTAATTTGTCCCAGGCTTGGCGATAGTGAAATCGCTCCCACAAATCGTAGCCCTCGGCCAAGTCGGCGAACGCCCGATAGGTCGGCTTCTGTCCGCCGCTCACCCGGGCTTCGACCTCACGGAACAGCCTGGCGGCAGCGGCGAAGAGGCCTCGGTTGAACAACTCGCAGCCTTCACGGCGAGACACCGCCGCCGCTTCATCCCAAGGATTCGCGTGCGTCCAGACGGCTGTTGTCCCACCCAAATCGATCGGCTCGCCGTCGGACCCTTCGCGAGCCGGAACGAGCGACACGATCCGGGAACTCCACGGCAGCGTCACCACGGTAAGAGCCCCCGCCATGGCCGGTGTCGCCCCGGTTAGATCCACGACTAATTCACCGGGCTGCACCTCCCAATTTCGCAGGAGATCGGGAAGCACCCGGGCGAGCGTCTGATAGCAATCGGCGAACGCCCCGATCTCGTCCAGCACGATCCAATCCCAACGCCGAGGCATCTGCTCGACCTTCGGCTGCACCGTTGACTCCACCAGTGCTTTACTCGCTTCCGGCACCACAAAGCACAGCGCGTCGGGCTTGAGCCGGTTGATCGAGTACACCGCAGCCTCGGCATCATCCGTCAACGCAATCACGAGCGCTTTGATAGGTGAGTCCTGAGCCATCGCGCGCGGACTATACCACCGCCCCTCCAGGTGATCAATTGACGGCTCACGACGGGCCCATCGGCTTGACGGTCACCGCAAAGACGCTTAGACTTTCCCCATCGTCTTCACGCTCTCACAGCCACACGCAACACCGAATGAGGCTTCTCGATGACCTGGTGGTATTGGATGGTTCTGGGTCTCGCCCTGCTCGGCGCAGAGATGATAACGCCCGGCGGGTTTTATATTCTCTTCTTCGGTCTCGCTGCACTGGCGGTGGGCGGCCTGGCCGGACTGGGGTTCGCCCAGGAGGAATGGCTCCAGTGGCTGTTGTTTTCCGGCCTTGCGATCCTGTCACTGCTCGTCTTCCGTGGACCGCTGCTGGCCTGGATCAAGACGGAGGACGTCGAGTCGCCGGCCATGGATTCGCTGGCGGGCGAAAGCGCGATCCCGCTCGAAGATCTGACGCCGGGTGGCACCGGCAAGGCGGAACTCCGCGGCACCACGTGGACGGCTCATAATGCCGGGCCCGCTCTCTTGAAAAAGAATCAACGGTGCAAGGTCGAACGGGTCGAAGGGCTCACAGTATGGATTACCGCAGAATGAGCGGGAACAACCCGGACGGCGAACAATGATGGAGGAGACAACCATGAGCGGCGGACTCTTCGTGGTGCTGTTGCTGGCGGTGTTGGTGCTGATTATCATCGCCAAGACCGCCGTGGTCGTGCCGCAGCAGAGCGCCTATGTGGTCGAGCGACTCGGCAAGTATGCCTCCACGCTGGACGCAGGGTTTCATATTCTCTTCCCCTTCATCGACCGCATTCGCTACAAACACTCGCTCAAGGAAACCGCCATCGACATCCCCGAACAGGTGTGCATTACGCGGGACAACGTGCAGGTGTCGGTGGACGGCATCTTGTATCTCAAGATCTTGAACCCCCAGCGCGCGTCGTACGGCATCAGCGATTATCATTTTGCCCTCATCCAACTCGCCCAAACCACCCTCCGGAGCGAGATCGGCAAAATCGAGCTCGACCGGACGTTCGAGGAACGGACCAACATCAATATCCAGGTCGTGAACGAACTTGACAAAGCCTCGGACCCCTGGGGCGTCAAAGTCTTGCGGTATGAGATCAAGAACATTACGCCGCCGAAGGGCGTGCTGGACGCGATGGAAAAGCAGATGCGGGCGGAGCGGGAGAAGCGCGCCGTGATTCTCACGTCCGAGGGTGAACGCGATGCGGCCATCAACCAAGCCGAGGGCGAGAAGCAGCAAGTGATCAAAGCGTCTGAGGCCAAGAAGCAGCAGCAGATCAATGAGGCGGAAGGCGCTGCAGCGGCGATTCTCGCCATCGCCCAAGCCACGGCTGAAGGCCTCCGCAAAGTCGCTGAAACGATTCAAGTTCCGGGAGGCCAGGAAGCCGTCCAGCTGCGCGTGGCTGAACAGTACATCGGCAAATTCGGCGAACTGGCGAAAGCGAGCAATACGCTCATTCTGCCGGCGAGCGTCTCCGATGTCGGGTCCATGATCGCCCTCGCGATGAACGCCATCAAGCAAACGGGTCCCACCATCCACGGAAAAGCATAATCGAGACAACCGCGATGTTTGACAGGCACCGGTCCCTCACCTAAAATCGCGCGCAATGAAAGATTCTGTCCTCAACGCCTTTTCAGAAAGCGCCCGCGTCAAACAGCAATTCGCCCGCGAGTATTCCGATCGTATCGTGCACGTCGCCACGCTCCTCACGACCGCCTTTCGCGACGGCCACAAAATCGTATTGTTCGGCAACGGCGGCAGCGCCACCGATGCGGCGCACATCGCGGCTGAATTTGTCGGACGATACAAGCGCGAGCGTACACCCTTGCCCGCCATCGCGCTGGCCACGGACATTGCCGCCATCACCTGCATTGCCAATGATTACGGTTACGATGAACTGTTCGCCCGCCAGGTTCGCGCGCATGGACGGAAAGGCGACATTGCCATTGCCATCAGCACCAGCGGCAATTCTCCCAATGTCCTGAACGGTATCGCGGCGGCTCGCGACTGCGGAATGACGACAATCGCCTGGACGGGCGGCACGGGCGGCAAGCTGGCCGCGCTGGCGGACTATCCATTTGTCGTTCCCTCCACCGTCACGGCCCGGATTCAAGAAAGCCACATTACGCTCGGCCACGTCTTGTGTGAACTTGTAGAGGAACAGCTCCTTGGCAAAACGTCCTAATCGGACTCCCCCGAATCGGCCCGCGCCACCTTTGATTCCGCCGATCAATGTATCGGACCTCAAGACCTATCCGTTGAAGAAACGCTACAGCAAGGTGCGGGTGTCCGACTTCGCCACACCCTGGCAGCGCGGCGGGTCTTTCATGAAATTCTGCGCCACCCTGCCTGACATCCTGGCGGTCAAGTCGCTCCGGGCCGTGGCCCGCGCCATTGCCAGCGCTCATCGAAAAGGCCGGCCCGTGATCGTCGGCGTCGGCGCCCACGTCATCAAGGTGGGTCTCGCTCCGATTGTGACGGACTTGATGGAGCGAGGCATCATCACCGCTGTGGCCATGAACGGGGCCGGGATCATCCACGATTTTGAATTAGCCTTGATGGGCCATACCTCCGAAGAAGTCGACGCCGAAATTGACGACGGCCGATTTGGCATGGCGGAAGAAACGGGACGGGTCCTCAATGCGGCAATCAGCCGTGGCGCCGCAGACGGCGAGGGCCTTGGCGAAGCCGTCGGACACTACATCAACCGGTACACCGGTCAATTCCCGAACCGGGCCACGAGCATGCTGGCGACCGGTGCACGGCTCGGTGTGCCTGTGACTGTTCACGTCGCGCTGGGAACCGACATCATTCACATGCACCCCTCAGCCGATGGGGCAGCGATCGGGGCCACCTCGCTGCTCGACTTCCGGCGCCTGGCCGCCGTCGTCGCCGGGATGGAAGGCGGCGTGTATCTGAACGTCGGATCGGCCGTAATCCTGCCGGAGGTGTTTCTGAAAGCGCTGTCGTTGGGGCGGAACCTCGGCCACCCGCTTGCGAACATCACCACTGCGAATATGGATTTTCTCTCCCATTACCGTCCGCACACCAACGTAGTCCGGCGTCCCACACAGAAGGGCGGCAAGGGCTATTCCTTGACCGGCCACCACGAGATCATGCTGCCGTTGCTTGCCGCAGCGGTGGTGGAAGAGCTGGGGTGAAACGAAACCTCGCCACATCAGCCGCCGTGGTCGTACTCTCTCCGGAAGAGTTGCACGCCCGATGGCGTGAACTGAATGCACGGTATTTTGCCGGCCTGTTGCCGCCGATTCCCATTGTCTGGAGCCGGCGCCTGACCTCCTCAGTCGGCATGTTCGCCAGTCGCGGCGGGCCGCGATCACCGCCGTTCGCCACAATGGGCCGCAGCCGCCGAGAGATTCGTCTCTCTCTCCCGCTGTTGGAACGGCTCGCCGAGCGAACGCCCTACGCGGAGCAGGAACTCCTGAATACCCTCGCCCATGAGATGATCCACCAGTGGCAGTTCGATGTCCTGAAGCGGCGGCCGAATCACGGCCTGGACTTTCTCCAGAAGATGCGGGAGATGAATCGATCGTGTGAGGTGGCCATCACCACATACCACTCGCTTCAGAAGGAAGTGCTCGCCTTGTCGCGATTTGCGTGGCGCTGTCTGGACTGTGGACGGGTCTACAGGCGACAACGTAGGACGATCGAGCCCAAGCGGCATCACTGTGGCGCCTGTCGCGGTTCATTGCAAGAGCTCCTTCCTCTCGCACAACCCTTGCCGAACCGAACCCTCTGCCGCCCAGCTCATCCGCCAGGAAAGCGGAACCCGCCCCTTCGACCGGAAAGATACAGCAGAACGCCCGAGCAGCTGATACTCGCATTGGCTTGATTCACCAGACTGACTCCAATACAAGACCCTGCTAGGCGGCTTCTCTTCCTTGTTCAGGCTGTGGGGGTTGAGTGTTCTCCCCGCCCAGTGTCTCTCGCGACAATTGGGTCCCCACGCGCTTGAATTCTTGTTCGAGTGTATCCAGCAGTTCACTGACGCGCCCGACTGCCCTCGCGTCTGCCGTTGCACGAATCTGTTCACACATCCGCGCCATCCCCAGTGCACCCACGTTGCTGGCACTCCCTTTGAGCCGATGGGCTAGATGCGCGAGTTCGTACAGATCGGCTCGGGCCAGCGCCTGTCGCATCTGTTCCACCGATTCAGGAACGTCTTTCAAGAAATGGCCCACAATCGTCATCAGAAAGTCGGGCGCTTCGTCGCCCGACAATTCCCGAATCCCGTTGAAGATGAGCGGATCGATCGCCGCCTCCTCGTCGGTTGGCCCCACACCCGTCTGTGGCGCAGGAGAAGCCAGAGGCGGGACCCATCGCCCCAGCACCTCGGCCAGGGCTTCCACCGTAATGGGCTTTGCGACATAGTCATCCATCCCCGCAGCCAGGCAGCATTCTCGATCTCCCTGCATGGCGTTCGCCGTCATGGCAATGATCGGCACGCGAGGCGTGCCTCGTCGCTCGCCGCCCGTCGTGCGTATCTCGCCGTGTTCTTCACGCTTTGCGAGCAACGCTTCACGTTCCCGTATCACCCGCGTCGCTTGGAACCCATCCATCTCCGGCATTTGGCAGTCCATGAACACGACGTCATAGGGAATACGGGAGAGGGCTTCGACTGCTTCGAAGCCGTTGGCCACAACGTCAAGCCGATAGCCCAACCGCTCAAGCAGGCACACGGCGACTTTTTGGTTGATGATGTTGTCCTCTGCTAACAGAATTCTGAGGCTGGCTTTGGCCTTCGTTTCAGCGATGGTGTGCCGGGGAATGAGCGGAGAAGGTGTGTCCGACGGCAGAGCACCAAAAGCCCCGGGCTGCTGCGTCATGACCGCGACGAGGCAATCATGCAGTTGCCGCTCGCGAATCGGTTTCGTGAGGTACGCGGCCAGTCCCGCTTCCCTCGCCGCGGTGGCATCCCCTCGCCGGCCAAACGATGTAAGCAACACCAGGTGGATGCCGGCCCAGTCGGCTCGTTCTTTCATGAGACGCGCCAGTTCGAGGCCACCCATGGCTCCCATGTCGGCGTCCAAAATGGCGACATCAAACGGCGGCCGCCCTGGATGGAGCCCCACATGGTCCAACGCCGCAGGGCCGCTGTCGACGAGCGTCGGGTGCATTCCCCATTTTTTCGTCAGCAGTTCCAGGATCTTTCGATTGATCGCTTTGTCATCCACGATCAAGGCACGGAGGCCGGCTAAGACCGCAGCGGGAGGGGCCGCACACGATGCCGCTCCCGCGTGCTTGCGCAAGGAAGCCGTAAACCAGAAACAGCTGCCTTGCCCAGGCTGACTGGTCACTCCAATCGTTCCGCCCATCATCGCAACCAGGCGTTTGCAGATAGCCAGCCCCAAGCCTGTGCCGCCGTATTTCCTCGTGGTGGACCCGTCGGCCTGGCTGAACGATTCGAATAATCGCTCCTGCGCCTCCTCAGAAACCCCGATGCCGGTGTCCATGATCTCAATGCGAATGGTGGCCTCCAGCTCTGTCTGGGCATCGACGGTCACCTGAATCACGACCTCGCCCCGTTCAGTGAACTTGATCGCATTGCCCGCCAGATTCATCACGATCTGGCGCAACCGCCCGGGATCGCCGAGCAGTTCGCGCGGCACATCGGCATGGAAAAGACAGGCCAAATTCAGTCCCTTGAACGAGGCCCGTTCGGCCAGCAGATCCAATGATTCTTCGATCGCGGTGCGGAGATCGAACTCGATGATTTCCAGGTTCAGCTTTCCCGCCTCGATCTTAGAGAAGTCGAGAATGTCGTTGATGATGGTGAGCAGATGGTCGCCACAGTTGCGGACGGTCTCCGCATACTCCCGCTGTTCGGCAGAGAGATCCGTGTCGAGCAGCAGTCCCGTCATGCCGATGACGCCGTTCATCGGAGTGCGGATCTCATGACTCATCGTAGCCAAGAAGGACGACTTGGCTTCGGTGGCGGCCTTGGCTTCTGTCAGCGCCGCATCCAGTTGATGATTGATCTGTTCCAGCTGCTGGGCATAGGCGGTGAGCGATTTCTCCGCCTCTTTCCGCGCCGTGATGTCCCGAATGAACGCACTGAAGATGACGGACTCCTCAACCCGCAGTGGAGCGATGGCCAGTTCGATAGGAAACTCCCGGCCATCCCGCCGGAGGCCGGTAATTTCGGTCAGGGTGTTCAGCATGGAGGCTTTCTCGGTCGAACGAAAGCGTTCAAGGCTTTGCCGATGGGCGTTGCGATGGACAGAAGGAATGATGGTCTCGGCGAGGTCTCGGCCGACCACCTCATGGTGAGACCATCCGAACATCTGTTCCGCCTGGGCATTCCATTCGGTGATGAGCCCCGCACTATCCATGGTAATCACGGCATCCAGCGCCGTGTCGATGATCAGCCGCGTGCGGGCCTCATTCTCACGCAACGCCGCTTCCACTTCAGCCCGTTCGATGAAGAGGCCGATTTGGCTTCCGATGGTGCCGAGCGTCGTGAGCAGGTCCACCTCCTGCGGATGGATCTCTCGGCTGAAAAACTCCATAATCCCAAAGACGTTCGCTCGGAGCCAGATGGGAAACGCACAGCCGGCATGCAGCGTGTTCATGGCCGCAGCAGGTCCGCGCAAACATCCAGAGTCCTGTAACACATCGGCTACCCAGATCGGCTCGCCGCGGGCCCAACAACGACCAGGCAGGTCGAATCCGGAGGCAACGGCTTTCTGCCGACTTGCTCTGACAAAGTCCTGAACCGTCGTGGAGGCGCTCGACCAATCCTGCGCACAGGTGAGTGCCCGCTGATCCTCTTGCACTCGCCAGAACAGACCGACGTGCCATTCCATGCTCGTCGCAATAGCCCGCAACAGTTCCGGCACCGCTTGATCGAGGGTGGAGGCCTCCGCGAGCACTTTGGCCACGGCATGTTGGAGGGCCTGCCGGCGCTCCGCACGCTTTTGTTCGGTCACGTCGCGAACCACGCTGAGCACCGATCGCACGGTGCCGTCATCGGTTGGAAGCGGCACAGACGTCATCTCAATCCAGCGGGTCCGTCCCGACAGTCCGATGATTCGCCCTTTGCCACAACTTTCTCTCCCCTCCCGCGCAGTCTCATGCGCCTCTTCGATCAATCGGCGGTCATTCCGGTGGACAAACTCCGCCACATCCCTCCCGAGGATTTCTTCTGCGAAGCCCGCATCGAACAACATGCAGCCGGCTGGATTGATTTGCAGAACTCGACGAGTGGGCCCGAGCACCAGGACACCTTCAGGTTCAGCCTCCAGAATGCTCCGCAGCTTGCGTTCACTTTCCCGTGAACGCGCCCGTTCATCTTCAGCCTCAATCCACCAGGCCTGCGCACGTCCGGCGGCTCTTATAAGCCACACCATCAGGGGCGCCACGATCACGAGACCCGCCACAACGATCATCCAGAGAAAGCGGTAGAGGGGGGCCAGAATTTCGGCCCGGTCGACTCGGAGGAGGACCCTCCATCCGGGGTTGGTCGATTCACCGTGCCCGTGCGTCACGGCATAGCCGGTGATGACAGGCACCCGACGTCGGAAATCCTCTTCTTCGATGAAACCGGGTTGCTCGACCCGACCGAGAAAGGCCGACGGTAACCCCATAGTTTTGAAATTCACATGGCCGCCTTTATGACGCATATCCGAATCGATGAAGACGAGCCCGTCGTCGCGCAGAATTTGATAGTCGACGGTTTCAAAGAATGCGCCTCGGTGCTGGAAGGTTCGGATTGTTTTCGTGACAAGTTCTTCGATCTGCGAAAGTCCCACTCGCGTTGAGACGACCCCCCTGAATGGAGATCGGCTTGGGTCAAGGGAGTCGGGCCCAATCGGAGCCGTAAGGGAAATTGCGTCGGCGCCGGCGGTGTACTCATCGGGGCGGAAATAGCCCATGTGGATGATCCCCCTCTCCTTCACGGCCAGAAACCACTCGGCGTGACGGACAGAACGTCCCACAGACGTCGCATCGGTCGCCATCACGATCCGACCGGTCGAATCAGTCATCCCAATCCACACATGCATCGGAGAGGTCAGACGAAGGGTCCGAATCAGTTCTTGTTTGAAGATCTCGTTCTTGCCACTCCGTGAAAGGCCCGTTGAGAGAACCTGGAGATCCGCGTATCGCTCCCGGATCACAAGATCAAGCTGGGCCGCGATGTCCGCCGCCACAACCACGATCGTATCCCCCGACAACGCAATGAGGTGCCGCGCCAACAGGGAAAAACTGAGCCACCCTGTCCCGATCGTCGCCAAGGTGATCAATCCGATCAACACCAGTTGACGACGGTAGGTGAGATGCCAGGAAAGGATCCTTGGATTCGAGTGTGGCTGTTGCGGGACTTCCATCATCCTCACGTGCTCCGAGCATACCGACACCCCAAGCAGGCCCGCCCATTGGACGCACCACGCCTAGGAATCCATTACGTGCTGTATCGGCCCGTTATTTCCCCGACTTGAGGCTGGAGCCGAACCTGATTTCGTGTCCCGGCTTGTTTGGTTGAATGGATCGGCAACAGGGTCCCCTGCATGGTTCCCGCTCTTCCCCTGGAATACGCAGCCAGGTATGATGGGGGCATGACGACGAAGGTGCTGCCGCAAGCGCAGCTCATCTCCATACTCGCCGGGGAACGCGCCAGAGGCACACGCATCGTCTTCACCAACGGCTGCTTCGACCTCATGCACATCGGCCATACGCGGTATCTCCAAGCCGCAAAGTCGATGGGCGATCTGCTCGTCGTCGGCGTCAACACCGATGCCTCCGTCCGCAGCCTGGAGAAAGCACCGGACCGGCCGATTGTGCCGGAGACGCAACGGGCGGAGGTGCTGGCCGCTTTGGGCTGTGTTGATTTTGTCGTGTTGTTTGCAGAACCCGATCCTGGACGCCTCATCGCTGCGATTCAACCGGACGTGCTGGTGAAGGGAGGCGATTGGGCTCCCGACACAATCGTCGGCCGAGATGTCGTCGAAGCCCGCGGCGGTGTGGTCCGCACCATCCCGCTGGTTCCCGGGATGTCCACCACCGCACTCCTTCAACGCATCCGGTCAACCACGAAGTGATTCGTGTCTGAGACCACCGCTGACTCCAAATCATGGCTCGCCCCTCTTCGTTCGGCACTGAGCCAGAGCCGGGCGCGCGCCTGCCTCGTGGGGTTGCACGGATCGACGCCGGCCTGCGCCCTGACGCTGCTCGCCCTTGCTCAAAAGAACACCCCGGACCAGTCCCATCCGTGGGTTGTCATAACGCCCAGCGACCAATCCGCGGAACGGATCTTCAACGACCTGCGGTTTTTTCACGAACTCATGGGCCTGCCGGCCGACAATCTCGGATGGTTCCCGGAATGGGAGACACTCCCGTACGAGGGAACTGCGCCGCATGTGGGTTTGATCGCTCACCGCATGACCACTCTCCACCAACTGTGCACCGGTTCTCCCACCGTGCTGGTCACGTCCGTTTCCGCCGCCATGCATCGACTGATTCCGCGCGTGACGTTCGAACAGGCTCTCCTTCGATTCGAGGTAGGCAGGACCTGTGAGCGGGAACCGCTCACGACCGGGCTCCTTCGCCTGGGGTACCGGCGCGTGTCGGTCGTGGAAATTCCCGGCGAATTCAGTATCCGCGGAGGCATCGTCGATATTTTCTCAACCGCTTATGCCAATCCGGTCCGCGTTGAATTTCTTGGCGACACCCTTGAATCAATCCGCCTGTTCGATCCCTCGACGCAAACCTCGATTCAGAAACTGAACGAAGGCTGGGTCTTACCCGCACGGGAGTTCCTCCGTCCCGCCGACGCGCCAGATGCGCTCACGCCGATTCCTCCGGACGCCGAGTGGCGGGGCCCCGACCTCTATCCGCAGATGGATACGCTGTTCGATTATCTCGCCACTCCGCCTTACCTGGTCCTTCATCAGCCGGACGCCTTGAGGGACGCCTGTGAGGCCGCCTGGGAGAAGATCGCGGACGGCTATCTCCGTCATGCCGACCGTGACGCCGCACAACCTTATCCTTCTCCCGAACGGCTCTTTCTGACCTGGGAAGACATTCAGCACCAGGCCGGAGCATGGCCGATGTTGGCCCTGGAACCCTTGGCGGCACCGGACGCCTCGTGGACGCCGACGTTGCCATTTTCAGGGCAGACGCCGGCCAGTATCGGACTGGGCATCAGAGGCACACCGTTCAGCCAAACCCTCGGGCTGCTGGAGCGTCTTCGGGACGAACATCGGGTCGTGTTGGTGGCCCGAAGCCGCGGACAGGTCGATCGGCTTCTGGCTCTGCTGCGGGAACACGATCTGCCCGCCGACGAATGGAAACCGTCGGCCTGGTTACGCCGCAGTACAGGCAAACTCCCCTTCTATGTCTTGCACGGCGATCTGTCGGCAGGATTCCTCTCCGTCGATCTTCGCCTCGCGCTCCTGACAGAGGAAGAACTCTTCGCGAAAGGGACACGCCACAAACCGCAGCCAAAAAGCAGAACGGCCACCTTCCTCTCCTCATTGGAAGACCTCAGCGTGAACGACTATGTGGTTCACGTCCAACATGGCATCGCCAAGTACCGAGGGCTCAAACGCCTCGCCGTACAGGATTTCGAGAGCGACTATGTGATCCTGGAATTCGCCGGCGGAGACACGCTCTATATCCCGCTCGATCGCCTGAATCAAGTCCAGCGCTACAGCGGTGCGGAGAGCCATGTCCCCCGGCTGGATCGCCTCGGCGGCACCAGCTGGGCCAAAACGACGGCACGGGTGAAGAAGGATATCGAAGAGATGGCCCAGGAACTGATTGATCTCTACGCCAACCGCGAGCTGGTCCAGCGGAATGCCTATGGAGCGGCCAGCACGCTTTCTCACGAGTTCGAAGCGGCCTTCGAATATGAGGAGACCGCAGATCAGCTCAGAGCCATTGAGGACATTGCCCGAGACATGGAATCGACGAAGCCCATGGATCGACTCGTCTGCGGGGACGTTGGCTACGGCAAAACAGAGGTCGCGATGCGCGCCGCCTTCAAAGCCGTGGAACATGATCGCCAGGTGGCGGTGCTGGTGCCGACGACGTTGCTGGCCCACCAGCATTATGACAATTTTGCCGAACGATTCGCCCCCTTCCCGACCCGCGTGGCGCTGCTTTCACGGTTTCAATCGCCCAAAGAGGCGAAAACGATTCTCACAGACGTTGCAGCCGGCACCATCGATGTCGTCATCGGCACCCACCGGCTCCTCCAAAAGGATGTGACGTTCCGTGCGCTCGGCCTCGTCATCATCGACGAGGAACAATGGTTCGGCGTCAAGCACAAGGAGCGGCTCAAGCAACTCCGCACACAGGTCGACGTGTTGACGTTGACCGCCACCCCCATTCCGCGCACCCTTCAGATGGCCATGTCGAGTGTCCGCGATCTCTCCATCATCGACACGCCGCCGGCCGGCCGCCTGGCGATCAAGACGGAGGTCATTCGTGCAAGCGACAAGGCGGTGCGGGACGCGATCATGCGAGAGCTTGGCCGAGGGGGGCAAATCTATTTTGTCCACAACCGGGTCGAGACCATGGAACGGATCGGAGCGTGGCTGCATCAGCTGGTCCCCGAGGCCCGCATGGTGATGGCGCACGGGCAGATGGATGCCAAACCACTGGAAGCGGTGATGCTGAAGTTTGTGAAGCGCGAGACGGACGTCTTGATCGCCTCGGCCATCATCCAGTCCGGGCTCGATGTCCCGAACGCGAATACGATCATCGTGAATCGGGCCGACATGTTCGGCCTCGCGCAGCTGTATCAGCTGCGCGGGCGTGTCGGACGAGGAGGAGAGCAGGCCTACGCCTACTTCCTGATTCCCGATAAAGGCACGCTGACGGGCGATGCACAGAAACGGCTGATTGCGATTCAACAGTTCACCGAGTTGGGCTCAGGATTCCGCATCGCCGCGGCAGATCTTGAGATCCGTGGAGCAGGCAATCTGCTGGGCAAACAGCAATCCGGCCACATTGCCGCCATCGGCCTCGATCTCTACATGCAGATGGTCGAGCAAGCGGTTCAACGCCTGAAGGGCCACATCGTGGAAGACGAACCGGACCCGACACTGCAACTTCCGGTATCGGCCTTCATCCCCGAACATTTTGTGGTCGATCCGCATCACCGCCTGTCCCTGTACAAACGGCTCACGGCCTGCAGCCAAGTCGGCGAGTTGGCGTTGCTGCACGGAGAGATCCAGGATCGCTACGGACTCCCGCCGGAGCCGGTTGAACGGCTGCTTGAAGTGATGCACCTCCGAATTCAAGCCAAACGGCTGCGTCTGGCCTCCATTGAGGTTCATCATCGGTCGGTCACCGTCACGTTCAGCCCGAAGGCCGCGATTTCTGATGATGCCGTCCATCGGCTGATGGACCGGCTCAAGAAGCGCCTGCAGTTCCTCAGCCCCCTCTCGTTTGAGATCCAGATGCCGCACGAGGACTGGCCGGCCATCTTCTCGGAACTCAACACGACCTTGCAAAGCCTCAGCCTCTGTGATACCAACTCAAGCGAACAGGATGCGACCCGCTCGTGCCCGAGACCCGCATGAACCACGGCTCATGACACCACTCCGCTCCCTCATTGCTGATCAAGGCGTCTTCCGTATGTCTCTGTTCCTACTCAGCATCCTGGCCGGACTCGGGCTGGCGCTGTCAAGTTGCACGGCACAGCAAGAGGAGCCGGTCATCGCACTGGTGAATGGACGGGCCATCACGCAATATGAATTCGACATCCGCTGGGGTGAGCTCTCCGAAGCCACACGCGCCCGCTATGACAAGGAAGGCGGCAAACGGCGGTTCCTGGACGAGCTCATCACGCGAGAGCTGCTGATGCAGGAAGCCCGTCGTCAAGGACTCGATCAACATGACGGCATTCGCGACAAAGCCCAACGGTACAAAGAGCAGTTGATCCTCGACGAACTGTTGAAAGGCAAACTCCAATCCAAGGTGGAGCTTACGCCAGCCGAACTCGACGCCTACTTTGAGAGCCATACGCACGAACTCTTGGACCCGTTGAAAGTTCAGGTGTCACAGATGTTGCTGCCGAATTATCCGGCCGCGAAAGATCTCGAAACGCAGGTGAACCGGGGAGGAGACTTCGCCAAGTTTGCGCAGCGCTATTCGATTGACGACAAGACAAAAGCGAAGGGAGGCGATCTCGGCCCGTATCGAAAAGGCCTGGTCATCCCTGAAGTCGATGCCGTCATTCATACCCTCAAACCGGGGATGGTGAGCGCGCCGATCAAGACAGACAGCGGGTATTACCTTGTCCTGATCACGTCTCTCGACAAGGAAATCATCCAGGCCGACTTGGCGACCCAGGAGCGGCTCCGTCAAGAGCTGCTGGCCGACAAGCGTCGCAAACGGTTTGAAGAAGTCATTGCCGATATTCGAGCCAATGCCACGATTCGCCTCGCCGACGCGTCCCGCTACATCACGGAAGACACGGGCAAACGCTAGCCCTCCTTCGCTCTCCCCAAGACCTGCTCGTTTCGTGTACAATTCTTCGGCTCCCGGTGCTCAGTCCTTCGTAAAGAGGTGTAGGGGATCATGAAACCCGGCTCGCTCAGACAGGATCGGCTGGCCCGACTCATAGCCGCGCTGGCCTGTATCGGAATCGTGACGCTGCCGCCGACCTTCTCAGCGGCCTATCTCGAAGATCGAATCGTCGCCGTGGTGAATTCCGACCTGATCATGCTGTCGGAGGTGAAACGCGAATTCGAGCCGGAACACGCACGTCTCTCCCGGCAGCACCGAGGCGACGAACTCGCGAGACGATTGAAAATGGCGGAGTACATGGCGCTCACAAAGATGATCGAGCGACGGCTGCAGCTGCAGGAGGCTACGGCGCGTAAAGTTGAGGTGTCCGACCAAGAAGTGAAGCAAGCCGCCGAACAGATGAAACGGCAGGGGGAGACCGTGGACTTGTCGAACCCGCTGAACGCGCGACGCGTACGAGATCAGCTGATACTGATGAAAGTGGTGGATCGCGAAGTGCGCAACAGCATCATGGTCGGGGACTCCGAAATGAAGCGCTACTACCAAGAGCATCGCGACCGATTCGCCCTCCCGGAAGAGTACACGCTGAGCCAAGTCCTCATTCAGCCGCGTTCCTCGGATGGGATCGCCGACGCACTGACCAAGGCACGGCGGGTCATGGATGAATTGAAGCGTGGCGAGAAGTTCGAGGACGTCGCCTTACAATATTCCGACGGACCCAACGCCTCGCACGGCGGGCGGCTCGGGCTGGTGCGGCAAGGCGAACTCTTGCCGACGATCGAACGGGCGATCGCGTCTCTCGTTCCGGGCGGCATCTCAGACATTATCGAGAGTCCCGAAGGGTTTCACATCATTCGAGTGGATGAAAAGGAACCCAAGCAGTTTCGCCCGTTCGAGGAAGTGAAGTTTGAAATTCAGGAATTGGTCTTTCGGCAGAAAAGCGAAGATATGTTTCAATCCTGGCTGGTCGATCTGAAGAATAAAGCCTTTATCGACATCAAATTTTAGCCAGATCCCGCAAGGCTCCCCAGACCCGGTCCCGTCCGTCTCCGGTCACGGAGGAATACGGAATCAGCATCTCCCCTTCGGCCAACCCCAGATCCAGATGTGTTTGTCTGAGGGTGCGCACTCGTTCGCTGGGCGCAAGCTTGTCGGCCTTGGTGGCGACAACGAGCGGATTGCGGCCGATCGAACGGAGCCAGGCGATGGTTTGACGATCCTGATCGGTCACCACCCGGCTCTCAACCAACAGCACGACGCCGAGCAACGAGGGTCGGTCGCTGAGATAGGCTTCGATCAACGGCGCCCATTGTGCGCGGATCGACTTGGAGACTTTGGCAAACCCATAGCCCGGCAGGTCCACGAGGTAGAATTGCGACAGGTCAGGATCGGACGTCGAGATCAGAAACAAGTTCACCGCCCGTGTTTTCCCCGGCGTCCGACTGACCTTCGCCAAATCCCGCCGATTCAAGAGGGAATTGATCAACGAAGACTTGCCCACATTGGAGCGTCCCACGAACGCAATCTCCGGAAGATCGCCGGAAGGAAACTGTTCTGGAGCGACGCAACTTTTGATAAACTCAGCCGCAAAGATTTTCATGTCGCCACAATGCTAGAGGCAAAGGATTCACGGCGAGAAGCCGGACCGCGTCCCTCGCTTCTCGCGCCGCTACACATACGTATCCCACATGCCTAAGTCAACCCGCCGCCGAACATTTGCCCGTCTACTCCTTTGGAGCACGTTGATCGTGGGACTCCCGCTCGGCGTGCTGGTTTTAACCTGGCTGGTCACCCTTCCGGATGTGGGCGCGCTCGCACGAAACAATCCGACGTCGACCGCTCTCATGGAACATCGTCTGGCGAAGGCGTCCGGGCGCGGACGTGCGGCCTCGAGGCAATGGGCATGGGTGCCTTTGGCGCGAATCTCTTCTCACCTGCAACGCGCCGTCATCGCCGCAGAAGATGCTTCGTTCTTTCTCCACGAGGGGTTCGATTGGGAAGGCATCCGGGACGCCGCGCTGGATAATCTCGAAGCGGGAGAACTGAAGCGAGGCGGGAGTACCATTACCCAACAACTGGCCAAGAACCTCTATCTGTCTTCCGAGCGCTCGCTCTTACGCAAGGCTCGTGAGGCCTTGATTGCTCGATCGCTCGAACACCGCCTGACGAAAGCCCGCATCCTTGAACTGTATTTGAATGTGGCTGAATGGGGCCGCGGGGTCTATGGCGCAGAAGCCGCCGCACGTCATCATTTTGGAAAATCCGCCGATGACCTGACTGCGGATGAATCCGCCTGGCTGGCCGCCATTCTGCCTTCTCCCCAACGATACGACCCTATTCGAAAGACCGCCGCCTTGACTCGTCGGCACCAACGTATTCTTCGATGGATGCACAAGGTCTCGACCTCCTCGCATGAACCGACGCCATAAGCACACCTCCCGTGTCGATCTCACCGGCACACGGTCAGTCAGACTTCGCCGGTGTCGCCGATTTGATTGTGCTCGTGCTCACCAAAGATGGCCGACTCGTGGGTATAGTGCTTGAATTCGAGCAGATTGTGGGAAGGGTCCTCGAGAAAGAACGTGCGGTGTTCGATGCGCGTGCCTGGAAATCGGACCCGCGGTTGCTGGTAGAACGGCAACTTCTTCGCCTTCGCCCGGTCGGCCAATGCCTGCCACTCGTCCAGTGAGAGAAAGATGAGCCCGAAATGGCGTGGGTAGATGCCGTGCTGTTCCGGAATCTGTGCCGGCACGAGATGCCCGACCAGTTGATGGCCCGCCAAACCAAGCGTGAGCGCCTGTTTCGATGTACGCCCCAGTGTACAGCCGAGGCCATCCACGTAGAAGCGTATGGCAGCCTCAGCTTCGTGAATCGGAAATGCAAGGTGAAACAGACTGTTGGTCACTGAAATCGGTCTCCGACTGTAGGCTCGCCCTTTCCATCCCACCATCCTGCAGCCATGTGAGGCGTGACATGGGCGATGGCAAAGCGTCTGTTCGGCATGAGTACCAAGGCGCCCGCGGCCCCGTTGATCCGCGTGACCAGTCTCTTCAAGACCTGTCGTGCCACGGCCACCGGTGTGTTCCCTTGTGCTAATCGATCGCAGATCTCTTTCGCCACCGCCATGCGAATGATGCCCTCTCCCAATCCCGTCATCGACACGGCTCCGCTCTGGTTATCCGCATACACCCCGCAGCCGATGATCGGCGTGTCACCGACCCGGCCGGGCAGCATAAGATTGATCCCGCCGGTCGACGCCCCGGCCGCAACCGTACCATACTGATCCAGCGCCACCGCGCCGACCGTTTCTTTACCTGCACGCTCGCGCAACGAGAGTCCACGTTTCATCATACCGCGATACAGTCTGAGGATCTTGCCAGACAATGCGCGAGTCATCGTGGTGCCACGCACCGCTCGGTGGCGAGGTCGACGCGGTTGACGCTCCAGCTTGAAGTGACGGGCGAAGGCGGTGGCCGGCGCCCCGACCAGCAACACGTGATTCGTGTGCTCTATAATCATGCGCGCCGCCGTGATCGGATGGACAATGCCCTCCACCGACGCCGCGGCGCCAGCACGCAAGTCGTGGCCCTCCATAATCGACGCATCCATCCGCCGGACGCCGTCAAGCTGCACATGCGATCCTGTCCCGGCATTGAAGAGCCCGCTTCGTTCGAGGACGCGAATCGTGTGCTCCACAGCGGTCAGCGCTGAGCTTCCCCGATCAAGCAGGTGGTAGCCGACTTGTAAGGCGGCACGCAGACACGCCGCTTGCGGAGCGGTCATGGCACGGAGGCCGGCGCCTCCATGTACGAGAATGATCGGGCGTGGTGGGTTCAATTCAGGAAAAGATCTCGGGCTCTCCGGTAGGCAGGATTTTGCATGCGATCCAGATCGGATCGAACGAAACCCAGGCCGGTCACACAGAGTTCGAAATTCTCGGACAGTTTTTGAAACACTGGTAGATTGTTTTCGGAATCATCGCGGCCGATCTGCGCCACGATCCCGTAGGACCGTTTGCCTGTTTTCACATAGTCCACGAGAAAGTCCTTGTGATAAATACGCCCCGCCGATTTGAGTCGTCGGAGATATTCGGGAAACAGCCCGGCCATGAACAACGTGAAATCCCCGATATGACGATGCACGTCCCGTTCACGATCCAACGATTGCGCCTCAAGCATCACCTCTGACTCAAAGAGCAAACCCATGACCGTATCGACCGGCTCATCTCGGTGGTTCTTGATCTTATAGAGTTGATCAACGCGGGTAAAGTCGACCAGCAGGTTGGATACATACGAGGTCACATTGAGATCAGGCCAGCCGAGATGTTCGGTAAAGCTCTTCTCGGTTAAGGCACCGAAGAGCTGACGGAGCGGATGTCGTGGAGGGACTTGAGTTCCCATCACTTCCTCTCGCGAAGTCCGAAGATGCTGCCATTAGTATAGCAGATCCGCCTTGGAGTACCGGCTCCTCTCTCTACGCGTCCTATCGGTCCTCTTCCGGAAGACTTGAGTGTGGTTGATCAGGAGCGGCCCTCCCGGCTGTCCAACATAAACGTAACCGGTCCGTCGTTCACCAAGACAACCTGCATATGTGCGGCGAAGACCCCGGTTTCAACCGTCGTCCCCTGTGCCCGAAAATTCCTCGCAACCTGTTCATACAACCGCTTGGCTTCATCGGGAGGGGCGGCCTCGTCGAAGCCGGGGCGACGGCCGTTCGTCGTCCGACCAACCAGCGTGAACTGAGGCACGAGCAAGACGGACCCACCCACCTCGCTGAGCGATCGGTTCATTTTTCTCTGTTCGTCGGAGAATATTCGCAGCGTTCGGATCTTTTCCACGAGATAGCACCCGTCTGACTCGCCATCACCTTTCGCAACACCCAACAGGACGACCAGCCCGGACCGGATCCGGCCAACAATCTTGCCCTCGACCTCCACCGACGCGCTGGTGACACGTTGAATGACCGCCTTCATCGACTAGCCCGCATCATTCATGACAGTTCGTCGCAAAATCGCTGAACCGCGTCGCGAGACCGGCGCGCGGAGCCCTGAGGACCCGATGCGTACTCGTGCAGTACGGTGAGGGTCCGAGGGACGAGCCCGCCGGCCGGAGGCTCGTCGTAGCAGCGGAGCAGCGATTGCAGCAAAAGCGTTCATGGATAATGCGGGCTACACCCGGCCTCGCTGCAGCTGGGCCAACGTGCCTTCGAGCGTCAGCAATTTTCGTTTCATGGGCAGGCCGCATGAGAATCCGCCAAGTGAGGCGTCTTGCGCGACAATACGATGACACGGGATGACGATCGGTAGCGGATTCGCCCCGACCGCGTTCCCGACTGCGCGGGCATAGCGCCGCCCGCCCACGCGAACCGCAATCCACTGATAGGAACGAAGCTTGCCATAGGGCACCCGCTGAAGCGTCCGCCACACCTGCCTACGAAACGACGTTCCCCGCGAGAGATCGAGCGGCATATCGAAGGTGTCCCGTTTCCCGGCAAGATAGTCGAGCAACTGGCGGCGGGCTGTTTCCAATCGGGCAGACCCTCCGAGTTGAAACGGCTCGCTCGACAATGTGCGGAGACCGGACTCGATAGCCCGTTTCGACCCTTTGGGTAACGCGATTGCGTCGATCCCTTTCGAGGTTTCAGAGATCCCCATCCAACCCCAGGACGACTTAAAGAGAAGTGCACGTCTCATCATACCTCCTTTGACTCAGCGAACCGACCGAGTTTTCTGCGCACCATGTCCCACACCACATCGAGTTCCTCGGACCGCAGCAGGGCGTGGACTCCCAGGTAGCTACTTATGCTCAAGGCAATGGCGACAAAGAGCATCACTGATTTTTCGACCCAATCGGCCGGATGAGCCCAGACTGGCACACCGGCCACCCACCAACAGGCGATCACCATCGGCACACAGGCCACGATAACTCGAAGGGATGATCGTCCCACGGCCTCCCATTCGACGCCGCCCAGCCGCCGATTCAGCACCGCCACCAGAATTCCCCCGTTCACCATCGCGGCTAACGCCGTCGCAAGCGCCAACCCGGCCGCACCCAGAGGCGACATCAGGGACAGCGAGAAGAGGAGATTGGCGGCAACCGCAATCGCCGCTGAGACGGCCGGCGTCTTGGTGTCCTGCAGCGAATAGAACGCCGCCACGATGATGCGCACCCCGCCAAACGCCCACAAGCCGACGGCGTAACACAAGACTGCCAGCGCCGTCTCCGCGGTATCATGCGCGGTAAACGTGCCGTGTTCGAAGAAGAGATGCACGATCGGCGTCCGCAGCAAGATCAACCCCAGCATCGCCGGAATCATGATGAAGAGAATCATCCGCAGACCGAAGCCGAGTGTCGTCCGCAGTTCATCCAGCGCGCCGCGTGCCGCTTGGGCCGACAGCGTCGGCAGAATGGCCGTCGCCAGCGCCACGCCGAAAATGCCCAAGGGAAACTGGATCAGGCGCATGCCATAAAACAGATAGGTCGGACCTCCCGCAAAGAACGATCCCAGGATCGTACTCACCGTCAAATTGATTTGTGTCACCGACAGGCCGATGAGCGACGGCACCATCAGTGCCCCGATCCGTCGCAAGCCGGGATGGCCCGGCTCAAATCGAAACCCGAACAACAGACCGCGCAGCTTCAGGCTGGGGAGCTGCATGGCAAACTGTGCGGCCCCTCCGGCAACCACACCGATCGCCGCACCGATGATCGGCTCCTCCAAGTGTGGTGAGACAAACACTGCGCAGACGATGATGAAGAGGTTCAGAAAAAGCGGCGAAAAGGCCGGCGCCGCAAAGGCCCGGACGGAGTTGAGCATGCCCATCGCGAGTGCCGCCAGACTGACAAAGAGCAGATACGGAAACATGACGCGCGCGAGCAGCGTCGTCAGCGCGAGTTTATCCGGATTCGCCTGAAATCCTGGTGCGAGGATCTGCACGAGCCAGGGCGCGGCAAGAATGCCCACGATTGTGACCACGGTGACGATCGTCAACAACGTGGTGAAGACGGCGCTGGCCAATTCCCACGCCTCCTGCTTGGTGCGCATCGTCCTGTATTCCGTGAACACCGGAATGAACGCCGAGGACATCGCGCCTTCGGCGAATAGTTCTCGTAAAAGACTCGGGATACGGAAGGCGACGAAAAAGGCATCCGCGGCAGGCGTGGCGCCGAAGAGTCGCGCCAGGACCATGTCGCGGACAAAACCGAGAATCCGGCTGGAAAACGTCGCAACGCCGACCACCCCGGCTGCTTTCACAACCGAATGATTGTCTTCCTGCCTTGTCGGTGGAGAGCCGGTCGACGTGGTGGGATCGGACATGGGGCTGGATTCTAACGGAACATCGTGAAGCAGTCTATCGCGCAACCCTTGGGACTTTTGAGCACGCGCGTTGGGCAGACACCCGTACCATGGTAAATGGGATATCGGCTTTCACGCGGGATGTCGCTCATGCTACGATCTGGCTTGGTCATTTCTCCTGTGCGGAGATCACACTCATGTCCCTTGAACGCGCGTCTCACCTACCGGGTGGATTCCAGGTTCGGCATCGTACGTTGGGGATTTACCAAGGGAGCGCGATCGAGTTGGCCTTTTGGCATCCCTCTTCAGGCATGCCGGAGTATGGTCTCTGCCGCTTCTCCACGGAGGCCAAGGCGCAGGCGTTGGTCGATATTCTCTGCTCGCCGATGTGCGGCGACCCGATGGATCGGAGCGATTTCATCGTCGAGCCCTACGACCTCGCCGAGCATGACCGCCTGGTCACGGACCATCCGCTCCCGTCCGCCTGGGAAACTCCCCTCTAAATTATTGCCGAGTACCCCTGTCTCGAGCGAGTTAGCCGGAGATCGCCGGCTGGACGGATTTGGAGAGGACGGAGGAGGTGGAACCCGAATTGGACTGGATGAACGCGAGGAGTCGTTTGTTCTCCTGGGCCTTCCGGAGAAACTTAAACGCGATGCCGCGCACGCTGACCGAACGAACCATGGCCGCCACTTCAATCGGAACTTCATCCTCGGCGATGGCAATTTCCAGATAAAATATATCGTCGACATGCACGTGCGTCGTGCTCTTGATGATGCAGCCTCCCAGCGAGAGATCCATCACCGTGCCTTCGCCCCGGACTTTCCCGCCTGAGAATGAAAGACAGAGCCGAACAGGAATACGGAGATGCTCTCGGCGTTCAATCGGATGTTGAGGATCGTCCTTGCCCAAGCGGCACGCGAGGAATCGATAGCTGCAGTGCTGACAGTGGAATGGAACAATCCAGATCAACGCCGCGACATGCTCGCGCGGCGATTGTGGACGCGAGCGAAGCACGCCGGGCTTTCGGCACTGTGGACAGGTCACCTGGCGGCTCATTCAGCGCTTCTCTCTGTCACCTGGGGCTCCACGCATTCTCTGACCGCACTATAAAGGCCTTTCCCTTACAGTCAAGCTGATTGCCATCTCGCGCAAGGGCCTCTCGCGCACGAATGCCCCGATGTTTCAAATGTCTCAGAGGGGGGGACGAGGATAAACCGGCATGGCGCGCGTTTGGTCAAGAACTTGAAAACGGCTAGTCGGTCTCCTCATGGGGAGCTTCCGGTGCTATGCGCGAGCCGGATTCGACGATGCCGGCTCGGAGATATTCTCGATTGAGCGTGGCGATGAAACGGACGCTGATGCTTTTGGGACAAACCGCTTCGCACTCGTATTGATTCCCGCACGCACCGAATCCTTCCTGATCCATTGCCTCCATCATCGCTGTGACACGACGGGTCCGTTCCGGCATTCCTTGAGGCAACGAAGCCAAATGGGACACCTTGGCCGCCACGAACAACATGGCCGATGCATTCTTACAAGCAGCGACACACGCTCCACAGCCGATACAGGACGCCGCATCCATGGCGGTCTCAGACTGATCTTTCCCGATTAACAACACGTTACCATCCACCGCCCCTCCGGAATTGACGGAGATGTAGCCGCCTGCTTGCATCACCCGATCCAGCGCACGCCGATCCACCACGAGATCCTTGATGATAGGGAATGCGCGCGCACGCCATGGCTCGATCGTGATGGTGTCTCCGTGGGAAAACCGACGCATGTAGAGCTGACACGTCGCAATACCACCATCGGGGCCATGAGGCACCCCGTTGATCACGAGCGAACAGCTTCCGCAGATCCCCTCACGGCAGTCATGTTCGAAGGCAATCGGCTCGTCACCCTTTACGATCAACCGTTGGTTCACGCCGTCGAGCATTTCCAAGAACGACATGTCAGGGCTGACCTCGTTAGCCTGATAGGCCACGAATCGGCCTTTGTCGCCGGAATCCTGCTGGCGCCAGATTTTCACAGTGAACTTCATGACTCGCCAACCAGGCCTTCTCTTGTTCTCCTCACGCCTGATCCCTCCCCGGTTACTGGTAGCTTCTGGTCGTCGGCTGCACAAATTCGAAGGTGAGCGGTTCTTTGTGCAGAATGGGAGGGCCATCCTCCCGATATTCCCACGCAGCCACGTGCGCGAACCGGGCATCGTCACGCTTTGGCTCTCCATCGTCCATCTGATGCTCCTCACGGAAATGTGCCCCGCAGGACTCTGCTCGATGCAACGCATCGTGGCAGAGGAGTTCGGCGAATTCGAGAAAATCCGCCACCCGTCCTGCATATTCCAACTCTTGATTGAACGTCTCTCCTGAGCCAGGAACGGCCACATCGCGCCAGAATTCTTCGCGCAACGCCGGGATCGATTGCAGCGCCCGATTCAGCCCCGCTTCACAGCGCGCCATCCCGCAGTGATCCCACAAGATGCGGCCGACCTCCTGATGGAACGAAGCGGCCGTCCGACGTCCTTGCACTCCGAGCAGTTTTGTCACTCTGCTCGTCACACGTGCGAGAGCCGCCCGCGACTCTCTGTGATCCTCCGTCACCGGCGTGATCTTCGCAGTCGCCAAATAATGTCCGATCGTATAGGGCAGGATGAAATACCCATCGGCCAACCCCTGCATCAACGAACTGGCCCCGAGTCGATTCGCGCCGTGGTCCGCAAAATTCGCCTCGCCGATGACAAAGAGGCCCGGAACGGTGCTCATCAAATTGTAATCAACCCACAGGCCCCCCATCGTGTAGTGTGGCGCAGGATAGATCCGCATGGGTACCCGGTAGGCGTCTTCCCCGGTGATCCGCTGATACATGTCGAACAGATTGCCGTACCGCTCACGTACCACGTTGACCCCTTGCTGCTCGATGATCTCGGTAAAATCCAAATACACCCCGTGGCCACCTGGCCCAACGCCTCGGCCCTCGTCGCACAGTGTCTTGACAGCGCGGGACGCGACGTCGCGCGGCACCAGATTGCCGAAGCGCGGGTAGCGGCGTTCTAGGAAGTAGTCTCGTTCAGCGGAGGGAATTTCGTCGGGGGCCCGGCGATCCGAGGGCATCGCCGGCACCCACAGCCGCCCATCGTTGCGGAGAGACTCTGACATCAATGTCAACTTGGCTTGGTGCGTTTCGCTCGGTGGGATCGCCGTGGGATGGATCTGTGTAAAACAGGGATTGGCAAAGACGGCGCCCTGCTTGCAGGCCCGGTACGTCGCGGTCACATTACTCCCGCTTGCATTGGTTGAGAGATAGTAGACATTGCTGTAGCCGCCCGTCGCCAGCACCACGGCATGGGCCGTATGCGCCGTCACACGCCCGGAGACCAAATCGCGAACCACGATCCCCCGCGCATGCCCATCGACCACAATGAGGTCAAGCATCTCGGTACGCGGATGCATTGTCACCTGTCCGCGCTCGATCTGCCAGCAGAGAGCAGAGTAGGCGCCCAATAAGAGTTGTTGCCCTGTCTGCCCCCGACAGTAGAACGTGCGCGACACCTGCACGCCACCGAATGATCGGTTGGCCAACTGCCCGCCATACTCCCGGGCGAAGGGGACGCCGAGGGCGACACATTGATCGATGATCTGCGTGCTGACCTGCGCCAGACGATAGACGTTCGCCTCACGTGACCGGAAGTCGCCGCCTTTGATCGTATCGTAGAAGAGCCGGGCCACACTGTCCCCGTCGTCCTGATAATTCTTCGCCGCGTTGATCCCGCCCTGCGCCGCAATACTGTGGGCGCGGCGCGGGCTGTCTTGGAAACAGAAACATTCCACCTCATAGCCCAGCTGGCCCAGTGTGGAGGCGGCGCTGGCCCCGGCCAAACCGGTGCCCACGACGAGGATCTTAATCCGCCGCTTATTATTGGGGCTGACCAGCTTTTCGCTGAACCGATGTCGGGCCCATTTGGTCTCCAGCGGCCCGGAAGGTATTTTTGAATCGAGCGTCGTCATGCGCGCACGACTTCCAGGAATACCGCGAGGATAATCACCGTATTGCCGAGCACGACAAGCAGTGCGACCGCGGGACCCGCCGCCTTGAACAAACGATTGAGGGCCGCGTGCTCAAGCCCCAGCGTCTGCAAGCTACTGGAAACCGCATGGCTGAGATGGAGTCCCAACGCGAGCTGCCCGGCAAGGTAGAGCCCCACGAAAAGTGGATTCCGAAACGCATGGACGACCTTGCCATACACATCGCGATGTCCTTGCACATCCAGTCGATCGGAAAAGGACGTATCGACGACGCCCGCCGTGAGATGCAGCAGATGAAACACGATGAAGAGCAACAGCACGCTGCCTGTAGCCGCCATCGTGCGTGAGGCCAAGGAAGCTTTCCGATAGTCTTTTACCGCGTAGGCCACCGGGCGAGCCCGGCGGTTGCGCAGAGCCAGCTGGATCGCCAAACCGATGTGGAGCGCCACCATACTCAGCAACCCAACCCGCGCGGTCCATAAGAGGATCGGCATGTCCCGCAACAACGCCGCGTAGCTATTGAGCGCCTCAGCCCCCTCGAATACCTGAAGGTTGCCCAGCATGTGGATGACAACAAACCCGACAAGACTCAACCCTGTCAGCGCCACCACTACTTTGCGGCCCACTGAAGTCTGGAACTGGTTCCCGCGGTGCATCATCCCCGATTGTCACCCAGCAAGGGCGCCATCTCCTCGCAAGTCAGCGTCGTTGCATTCCCGCTTCATATGTACTCCGCTGGCACAGAGACCACAAGAGGAAGAATCTTTACGCCTCACCACCTCACCATGACGGGTTGAAGACTCGTATCTTTCGGCCGCCACATCCTATTGAGTTACCAGCAGCTGCACTGTTTCCGTCTGTCGGTCATCATCCCTTCTACAAACCCCTGTCTCACAGAGAGTGTCCGCCGTGCGCGCGGTGTAGGTCTATGCCGTTAAGATTGCGAGTGCTGAGTTCAGGATTGCAGGCAAGAAGCAAACGATCTCGAGATTGTCGAACCTGGCGGATGTGCACGACAAGACATACGGCAGTCGTCGGCGAAACCGATCGAGCCTGGCGGCCTCACATTGGCAACAAGGCACGTCACCTTTACCTGGATGCCGGTGGGCTCGGCACCCGTGGAGTGACCCGCCTGACTTGCGGCTCAACCTGATCGAACGCGTTCGCCGCAGCGATAATCGGATCAATGACCATGACACAATTTCGCCCACTTTCCTTGGCGGCATAGAGCGCTTTGTCCGCTTGATCGATCAGCTCTAACGGCGTCCGCGCTCCAAATGTCGTAGAGGAAACGCCGCAACTCACTGTGATCACCATGCGGGATGCTGTCCGCACCCTGTCCCCAGCCTCTGTTTCAACACGAATCCGAAGCCGTTCCGCCAGGTTCGGAGCTTCTTTCAGCGTGGTGCGCGGAAACATCAAACAGAATTCCTCTCCCCCATAGCGGCCGACAATGTCCGTCAATCGCAGCCCGGCGCTGAGACAGGTCGCGACCGCTTGGATGGCTTGATCCCCCACCGCATGTCCAAATTGGTCGTTAATGCGTTTAAAATGGTCGATGTCTACCATCAGGCAACACAGCTCGGTGCCATGTTCACGACTTTCCGCAAAAGCCTTCTCAAATTGCACGTAAAATGCTCGGCGGTTGAAACATCCGGTGAGCGGATCTCGAGACGCGAGACGCTCTAGTTCGGCGTTTTGCCGAAAAATTTCTGCTTGAGCTGTCTCAAGATCCGCCACGGTTCGCACCAAGGCCTCATTGGTTTCTGTAAGTTGCTGATTCGCACACTGAAGTTCTGCCGTCCGTTCATCGACCAGTCTGCTCAATTCATCCACTTGTCCTGCCACTTTATGTGCAAGATTCCATTTTCGACAGAGCGCAGTGGCAAGCTGGAACACTTCAATGGCGTTAAACGGTTTCTGCAGGATCAACAACTTGTCGTTTCGGCCGATACGTTCTGTGATTTCGTCCCACGGCTGGTCGGAGTATGCCGTACAGATGACCACCTGAAGCTCTGCATCCTCTTTCCAGAGGCGTTCGATGGTCTCCAGGCCGTCCCAACCGGGCGGCATCCTCATATCGACAAACGCCACGGCATAAGGGCGGCCGTCATTCCGTGCTTTCTGCACCAAGGTGAGTGCGGCTTGCCCCTGGTCGGAGCAGTCCAGTTCGAACCGTTCGACCGCCCGAGAGAATAGCGGATCGCCAAATACCGCCGCCCGCGCTTGCTCGAACGTCTCCCCCTCGGATTTCGCTTGAAGGATTTTGCGGAAGTCTTCGTGGATAGCCTGGTTGTCATCGATCACCAAGACCCGAAGGTTTTGATTCGCGGCATCCATGGTCACCCTATCCGTTCCGTCCATGCCGATGGGATAGCCGTTGTCATTGACGACCTTCCGCCCGTTTCTCTTGTCTCCGACCAGCCATGAACTCGTGCATCTCTTTGAGAAGGGCCTGGAGATCTTGCGCACATCTCTGAATGGTCGTCACATGTTCTCGCTGCCCGGAATTGAGCGGGCTGTCGAGCAGCAGACTCACCTTGCCGATCAATTCATTGATGGGCATCAAGATTTCATGGCTCATGATTGCCAAGAACTCTGCTTTCTGATGGAACGCCGCAGCGCTCCCGTCCTCAGGCCGATCCTTTACAGTGTCCGAAATCCTGCACGCGATGTGTTCTTGAAGGCGGACGTTCGCGTCGTGCAATTCGGACGTTCGCTGGTTCACGCTGAATGCGAGACAATCGACCTGCAGTTTGACTGAACGCGCCAGGTTCCATTTCTTCGTGAGCGAATTAGCCAGTTGAACAACCTCGATGCTGTTGAACGGTTTCATCAGGATAAGCAGCTTATCGGTGTTCCCGATTCGGCGACTCACGTCTTCCCATGGATGATCGGAATAGGCTGAGCAGATCACGATCTCCAGGTCAGGATCGACATACCAGAGATGTTCGATTGTTTCGAGGCCGTCCCATCCCGGCGGCATACGCATATCCACGAATGCCATCGCATAAGGACGGCCTTCCTGTTGAGCACTCTGGGCCAGACCGAACCCCTCTCGTCCTTGATCAGCGAATTCGAGCTCGTAGTGCACCTGTGGCGGGAGACTCGGTGTCTCTCCGAACAAAGCCACCCGCGCCTGTTCGAGCGAGTCAGAGTCCTTCGGCAGTGCCAAGATCTTGCGAAAGTCCTCGTGGATGGACACATTGTCGTCGATCACTAGAATCCGTCGATTGTCGGTCGCCTGGTCGCTCTTCATGCGGCAGCCTCCGCCAAGGTCAATGGGAGGTCAAGTGTGAAGGTGGCACCGCGTCCTTCTCCCCCACTTTTGGCTTGGAGGGCTCCGCCGACATTCTTGGCAGAGAGGGCGGCACTGTGGAGACCAAGGCCATGTCCGCCCTTTCTCGTTGTAAAGCCCTGCGCAAACAAGCGTGGGAAGTTGTCAGCGCTGATGCCGCAACCGGTATCGGTCACCTCAAAACGCACGGATTCCTTGCGATCGGCAGATACTCCGACTCGCAACGTAAGACGATAGGAGTTCCCCGGGAACTCGACCATGGCGTCCTTCGCATTGGTGATCAGATTCACCAAAATTTGCAGGACTTGATGCCGATCCGTCATCACCGTGGGAGTAGGGCGGTATTCCCGCGTGATTTGGATTCGATACTTCTCCGGTTCGGGCATCGCCATCATCACGGCTTGCTCCATCAGATCCTCAGCCGACGACGCCTCACGGATATTTCCCGCGCGGGCGATATCCTGCTGTGACATGATCACGTGCTTGATGTGGTTGACTTTTTTCACGAGGGAGTCGAGTTCGCTCTGGATGGTCTGGTGACTCCCGCTGAGAGACTCGGCGACTAAGCCCAAATACGACGGAATCTGCTTGCCCTTAGGATCTTGCGTCAAAAATGCCTCTAGCTTGTCCTGATGCTCATGAAACATCGACGCAATTCGGCAGACGTCCCCTACCATCGGCTTCTTAAGAGTCTTCAGCAAGGTATCCGTCGACACGTTAATGCTATTCAACACATTTCCGACGTTATGGAGCACGCTCGACGCCACATCCGCCATGCCGGCTTGGCGCGACGCCTGCATAAGCTGCTGATACAGTTTTTCTTTCTCTGCCTCAGCCTTTTTCCGTTCATTCATTTCGATATGGAGGCTTGTATTCGTCATTTCCAATTCCTGGTTCTTCTCCAGAATTTTTACGCGGGACGACTCCAACTCGTTGTTCGCCTCCTTGAGTTGAGAATTCGCCCGATCAAGTTCGGTCACATCGTGGAAGGAGACCAGGGCCCCTCTCACCGTGGACCCATCGTCCATAATCGGCACGGTATTGACGATGAACTTTCGTGGTTCACCCCCAGGAAGGTCCAGGAGAAGGGGTGTCCCCTCTTGGGGCTGCCGGTCCATGATCGCCTCTGTCCAAGGACGCACCGATACTGCGGCGGATGACGCGGCAGACGTCCACGACAAGGCGTTGAGGTCGGATCCGATCAGCGACGTTACCGGCTTTCCCACAGCATGGCAGAAAGCGTCGTTCGCCAAGACGATAAGATCCTCTGTATCGATCATGACCACGCCTTGCGTGAGCGCATCAAGTGCGGATTTCACACGAGTCGGAATGATGCCTGAGGGATCGAGCTGACGAAGGGTGCGTTTCATGAAGTAGAGGTAGCCGACGAATGCCGCGACACTGACAAACCCCAGGAAGCGTACCCACGGATCCGTAAGAAACCATTGAAGGCCGAATACATTAGCTTGAGCTTGGCGAAATGTAACCTGGAGCAAGCCCCATGGTCGGTCACCGGAAAAGATCGGGACTTGGAGAAAGTCGAGGGTGGATTCTTCGCCGGGCGGCTGCACCCATACTCGCGCATGGTCGCCAACCTGTGCCACGACCACCCCGCTTTCCTGGAGAAGCGCCAGTGACAAGATATCCGGATTCCGCTTGGCCAAGGCCTCCATCGCAAACTTCACCGTCTCGATTTGTTCTCGCTCGGCCAGCGCCGAGTATTGAACCCCCAACGACTCTGCCAAATTGCGACGATATTCAAAGACCTGGCGATCGTGATTTGGCACCAACTCGATAAGTGAATCGCCCGCCAACATCACGCTGACCGTAAGACTGACCAGTCCAAAACTGATCCACACTAACGGCGTCACTCGCATCATGACTTCGGTCTCTTCGCGCGACCCGGCCCTTGCTGCTTGGCCGGCGTTGACGACGATTTCAATACCCGGCCCAAACCGCGGAACTGTTTGTTCTCCTGTTCATGTTCCTCGTGCGCCTTGCGATCGCGTCTCCGACGATCTTGTTTGTTCATGCCCAGCACCGGTAGTGGATCGAAGTGGCGCCAGGCCGGCATCGAGACGAGAAAACTTGCCAGCAAGGAACCGCCGCGCAGAATCCACGCCACGAATCCTGCAGACAAGGCGATCCCGGAAAACGATGCCACCCGCCCAACGAGGTGCGCCTGGGATTCACGCTCTTGCACCGCTCGTTCGAGATCATCGGCCAACCTGGTAAGGCGCTCAGCGAGTTTGTGACCCACAACTAACATCTTCTTGACCGGAAGCGAGAGCGGCTCCATTGGAAGGGCCTTCGGCTCCTCAAGCACGACATCCGATTGCTCGACCCTGGCGAACGTTCGGCTCGGCAGAGCCGCCCGCGGCGCTGGATCGTCGGACGCCCCCACCGTGCTCATGGCCCCATCAATGGATGTCATTGTGCCTATGAGCACTGACGGCGGCGCTACGGGCTGCACCACCACACCGGGGACTGGCCCGGGAAGGCCCGGCACAGGGATAGGGACGGGAACAGGAACGGGGACAGGACCTGGGCCTGGGGGCGGAGGCGGCGGGGGAACAAATGGCGTTACCGTGAAATTAAACGTCGATGCCCCAATCGTGCCCCCAACACCATCGCTGACCGTGAAGGTGAAACTATCACTCGTGCTGACGGCTCCGCTGTGGACGAACACCAGTCGGCCCGCATTGACGTCCGCTTGCGTGAAGCTGTTGATGGTCACGCCAGGGGCTGTGGTCAGTTCGAGTCGGCCATTCAGAGGTGCGATCGTCACCGTGTAGGTCAATTGGGCCGACGCGTTGTCCGTATCCGTCACATGTAGCTCGCCTGACGTAATAAGATCGGTCAATCCTTGAACGACAGTCGAGCCGGCATTTGTGTCGAGACTCGGGGCGCTGTTCACGGATGTCACGGTGATTCCGAATGTTGTGGCCCCGATGCTGCCCCCTGCTCCGTCACTGACCGTGAAGAGAAAGCTGTCGCTGGCCGTGAAAGAACCATTGTGAACATAGACAACCTGACCGGAATCGATCTGGGCCTGCGTGAAACTGTTAATGGACACGCCTGGAGCAGCTACCAGCTCAAGTTGACCATTTGCCGGTCCCACGGTCACTGTATAGATCAATTGTGCTGGTGCACTATCAACATCGGTGACCTGCAGCTCAGCGGTGGTAATGAAGGTTGGTCCCCCTTGAACCACGGTGGAGCCGGTATTGGCAGCCAGCACCGGCGCCTCGTTCACGTCGGTCAGGTTGATGGTGATGGTGGCCGTGTCGGTGTTGGCGCCGTCACTCACGTCCACGGTCAGCGTGAAGCTCGAGACGTTCTCGTAGTCGAGCACGGCGCTGTTCGCGACGGTAATCTCGCCGGTGCTGGCATCAATGGTAAAGCCGCCCAGGCCGTTGCCCCCGGTGATGCTGTAGGTGAGCGTCGCGCCGGCATCCGGGTCCGTCGCCCCCACCGTGTGCACGCTCGTGCCCGTCGCCGTGTTCTCGGCCAGGGTCACCGTCGCGTCCGTGGCCACCGGCGCCTCGTTCACGTCGGTCAGGTTGATGGTGATGGTGGCCGTGTCGGTGTTGGCGCCGTCACTCACGTCCACGGTCAGCGTGAAGCTCGAGACGTTCTCGTAGTCGAGCACGGCGCTGTTC
>Ga0326597_10001218_pt1 | contig 42161 bp, 43 predicted proteins | sample RVTome_12_FD_203789 | JGI IMG/M metagenome (GOLD analysis project Ga0326597, IMG submission 203789) | Soil microbial communities from uranium-contaminated site in the Upper Colorado River Basin, Wyoming, United States - RVT100D185 | ecosystem: Environmental > Terrestrial > Soil > Contaminated >... | reverse complement strand
GGATGTCTCAGCGGTGGTTGGCAGCGGTGCTGCTTTACTGCGAGCGGGGGTTTAGGAGGGTGAAGGGACACACGGGCATCAAACAGGTAATGGCAGCGATTGAGGCAGAGCAGGCGCAAGATCGCAAAGTAAAGTCGGCGGCGTGATGAATTCAGGCAGGAGTCGCTCAGGAAAATTTCAACTAAGAACTTGACAACCTCCCTCTGGCCAACGCCAATTCATTCTCTGGGTGGCCTCCTAGGACCGGAGGGCGTACGCCATCAAATCGCAGTGGATCCGGGTCGGTCACCTCCGAACGATTTCGGACTGCTCACGACCAGCGCGGTATGGACGGATATCGGACTTCGTTGGCTTCATTTATTGGCTTTTGGCCTCTGGGTAGGCAGTAGCGCGTGGATTACGGTATTTCCCGGCGCCCAGCCGGAAAGATATATTCAGTGGTCATGGTTCCTCATCGTCGTCCAGATTGCCTCTGGTATCGGTAACATGGAGAGGTGGACCCCTTTTTACGTGGCCCCTTACCCTTGGAATTTGCGTGAATTGTCCCATCTCCGTTTTGGGAGTACCTATACCCTCTGGATGGTGGCAAAGCACGCCCTGGCACTGGCCGGCCTAGCCGTCCTGGCCTTGGCCACGTTTAGGTTCCTGAGAAGTCGGCGCCTCGGAAAAGCGGCAACGTTCCGGATCAAACCTTATGCGGCTTTGACCGTCCTTATCGGATTCGCCATCGGATACATTATGATAGCCCTTCTTCTGCTCCATGAAGGGGTCGACCATGCCCTGTGAGCAACCGGCGATGAGGCGGAGGGGAAAGCAACCGTGCTGACGATGGGCGTAAGAACGGCATCCTCCTTTCTAAAACCATGGATCACCTGAATTGGAACGTTGACCCCGAAATCTTCGGGTTTGGTCCATTCCGGATGCGCTGGTATGGACTCTTCTTTGCGGTCGGGTTTCTTTTGGGTTACGGCATCATGGCTCAGTTCTATCGCAGGGAAGGCCGAACCCCTGAAAACCTGTCGACTTTAATGGGGTACCTGCTTCTCGGAACGGTCATCGGTGCCAGGCTTGGTGAGGTGTTTTTTTACAATCCCCGATATTACCTGGCGCGACCATGGGAGATTGTCATGATTTGGCAGGGCGGACTGGCAAGCCACGGGGGCTTCGCCGGCGTCATGGCCGCGATGTATCTCTACCTGAGAAGATCCCGAGAGATGACCTTTCTTGAGCTTGCCGATCGCCTCGCCATCCCTTGCCTGTTAACGGCAACCCTGGTCCGAATCGGAAACTTTTTTAACTCCGAGATTCTTGGCACCCCATCGAGCTTGCCGTGGGCCGTCGTGTTCAGCCGCGTTGACGCCCTTCCTCGCCATCCGGCGATGCTCTACGAGGCGACCTTCTACCTACTCGCGTTCTGCGTCCTCTATTTTGCGTACTGGAAGACAGCCATCATCCAGTATCCCGGCCGCGTCTCCGGCACGATCCTGACGACCGGTTTTCTTGCCCGCTTTGTGATTGAATTTGTGAAAGAGAATCAGGCGCCGTTCGAAGAGAGCATGCTTCTAAACATGGGGCAATTGCTGAGCGTTCCTTTTATCGCCGCAGGGATCTTTCTGATCTGCTATTCACGAAACCTACGTTCCCACCATGAGGAACCCCATTTGAGGAAGGGGCCTGGACAATGAAGGAATTGCCCGTCTTATGGCCGATTGCCCTGAATGCGTGAATCAATGCGAGGCCAGGTCCGACTTGAAGGTAAACACCCTGCCCTTGCAACCGCCGGCGAGGTTCGCTCATAGCTCCCTGGCGGATTCGAGCCCTACCTGGGCCAATACATGATGACTGAAACACCTAGCAGGGCGATTGCGCCGCCGGCAAGGTCGAACCGGTCTGGAACATTGCCATCGAGGACGCGTCCCCATATGAGAGACAGGACTATGAAAAATCCGCCATAGGCTGCATAGACGCGCCCGAAATGCGCAGGCTGGTAGGTGGGGATGATTCCATACAGAATCAAGATCACCGCCCCGACAAGCCCCCAGGAGAGCCCTTTACCCTCTCTGAGCCATTGCCAGACGAGCCAACCTCCCCCGATCTCACAGAGCCCGGCTAAAATAAACAAGGCGATTGAATAAACGATCTGATTTGCTGGCATCGGACCTCTCTCAAAGCATGTAGCTAACGTCATCAGAGTGGCTGGGATACGTGTAGCGCGTTTCTTTTAATTGATCCGTCGGCTCCAGTCAATAACCTCCGCCGCTCCTTCATGACTTTGACGTATTCCTCCTGCTAACGGCCTCCACGAGGATGGTGATCCAGGTTGATATAGGCGTCAATAAATCTCACGATCCTATCTTCATCAAATCCATTGAACTTGTCGATGCGTGCCCAGGCAGTTAAGGCAATCTTGTGGGTCATTCCCGGGTAGGGGGCCAGGATGGCATGATTGTACCGCCTCACGATTTCGGCCAGCTTATCCACCAATTCCCTGCAATCCTTGCTCGGTTGCTCGCAATTGTACTGAACGAGAACCCCGCCATCCTCTAAATTATGCACCTGGAGTTCTTTGGCAATTGGATTCTCGTGGGTCCCCCAACGCGCAAGTGACGGGAGGTGGGGGCCGGAGGTAGGTGGATTGCTGTTATAGACGCTCAGTCCTATTTGACCTGGGGTTATATGCCTGTTCCCCATGGTGGGAACGAAGTCCCCCGGTGCTTCGGTTGACCGGTGGCTGTACCCCCAATAGCCTGCGCCCGCAAAAAGCAGGAGCCCAATAACGTAAACGGAAAGCTTCTGAACTCTTGCAGCTCTTCTGTGTGTCTCTTTCCCTTTTTGCTTCCGCTCTTTCCTGCTCTGGCGTCCAGCCTTCCGCCTTTCTGTCCTCGATACTTCTGCCATACGGAAAAACCCAACTACGAACTAACGTTGTAAACTGGACCACGCCATGAAATCGACTAGGCAGCAGATTCTAAGGCCTCCCAAAGCAAACCGTGCGCTGCGTTTACGGTTTAAAGGCTTCGTTGGCGGGAGAGAACGACCCTCCGGGCGCAGGGCCACCTGAGAGCACGTAGATGGTTTGCCCGAGAACTGCCGCGCCGAGGCCATGGCGGGCCGTGGGCATAGCGGCCCCGCTACTCCATGCATCCATCGCGGGATCATAGGACTCCTTTTCGTCGCACGTGCGGGAAGTCGATTCGCCGCCAAAGACAAAGATACTCCCGCTAAGTAAGGCCGCGGCAATTCCGCTTCGCGGCGTAGGCATGAGCCAACGTGATCGCCACCGGTCAGCATCAGTAATGCTAAGGCTTCGCTCTGGGGCGTGAAAGACCGTAACACATGCGATACGGAAATCATCAAAGCTGGCCCCAATGTCGAAATTTCAAGTAGAAGTATCATTTCACGTCTCTTTTAAGAGCAGGGGGCAAAAGACGGCTCCATAATCCGCCGGGCATGATCGTAGGAAGCGCTTCCCTTTAGAGAGTTTAATGTTGTCTCCAGCGGCTCACGGTACTTTTTATCGCAGGCAAGAATCTTGTTTTGAATCTCTTTCATTACATTTCCGACCCCTAGGACCCCGCTTGACGGACCGCGGTGTCCAATCACTATGAACGGCGCGTCGGGAAACATCTTGGAGGCCCGGCGACCTGCGATCCGGTCAGCGACCTGATCCAGTTCTACCGGATCGTTCCGGTCGTGGGGAGCAGAGGCCGTGCCTCCCTTGATTCTGAGTCTCGCCTTGCTCGGAACTTCTTCTTCCAGCCCCGCATAGGAAAGGTCTAGAAAAACGTTCAGGCCCGCCGGTTCCAGTAACCGGATTGGAAATGGGCCCGCTGCAAGCTGATGATCAGCACCCCAAAAAGCAATGAAGGGCGTTTTTTCTCCAGTTTCCGAAGCAACAAGGAAAATTTGCAGATGCGGATGCACCTCACGCTGCGCGAGCATTCTGTCTGGGTAGATCAGCAAGGCTAAAATAATGGACCAGAAAGCGATTCTTTTCATCGGCAATTGCATCCTCTCACATCCTCCACTCGATGAGTTCCGCAGGAACGTCAAAGGGTTCGGCACCCGCAGTGGACAGCCCATACCGGGGTTCTTCCAACGCCAAGCAAAGCTGTCATCGTGTTATCCGCTTTAGGTTGACGTCCGGAAAAGCTATTGACAGCAGAATACTTTCCATTGTATATTGCGCCCCGATGAGGATCAAGCACAAGCATATCTTTCTCGCCACTCTGGTCGCATTCCTGCTTACCGCTGTCGCCTACGGCCAGTGTCACCTTTTAGTGGCACATTCAGATTCGGGAGCGGAACAAAACGAGCGCCTATTGGAATGCGCGAAGGCGCACCTAACTTCCTCCAGTGGGAATAATTTATATCGACGATCCGGCGGAGGTGCGCGCTGCATTGACTTCATATCTGCGGTAGTTGGCCAGAGTCGAATTCTATTCGTGTCGGCTCCATTCAGGGACGCCGTATCTGCGCCACCCCGTTTAGTCCACCCCTTGTATCTTTGGGTGGGTGTTCTTCGTATCTAAAATCTCCCGAGCAGCGTTTTTGGTTCACAAGCCTTAAAGCCGTTGGCCAGGTTTGTTTCTTGAGCACCCCGGCGCTTTTCAACCTGCAGCGCGTGCATTTGTGCGGCAGGAGCAACGAAGGTCTCGGTCTACGTGGCTCGAAATTCGCCGAAAACCGCATGGGATACTGCTCAGCAAAGGAAAGGCACTCGAAATAGAAAGGATAATTCCCGTGAGACTTGAAAGTACATTAATGATTACCCTGGCCCTCTTACTTGCAGGGGGCGCTGTTGGGGATGGGAACCTCCACGCGGACGCTGGGCACGAGGAGCAAGGGAAAGCAAGCAAAAAACAGGATGGTGATGAAGGGCACCACCACCCGGAAAATTGGCAATTTAAACTACCCCCCGGAGATATTGCAGAAGGTCGTAAAACCTTTGTCAAGTTTGACTGTTTCAGCTGCCACGAAGTCAAGGGGGAGAATTTTCCAAAACCCCAGGGCGAGGCCGTAGGGCCGGAACTGAGCCAAATGGGGCCGATGCATCCGATTGAATATTTTGCCGAGTCCGTCATGCACCCGAGCGCGGAGGTCTCTCCCAAAAAGTATCTAGCGCCGGACGGAACTTCCAAGATGCCGAGTTTTAACGAGTATATGACCGTGCAGGAACTCGTTAACCTTTCTGCATATATGTCCTCCCTGAGGCCTCCGGGTATGGCCAAATCCGTTACCGGCGAGGGAAAAGTCATCGCCGTGGTGCCAGCGAGCAAGCAGGTTGTTGTGGACCATGGGGAGATTAAAGGCTTCATGGAAGCCATGACGATGGGGTACAGGGTCGACCCCTGGTCGATTGCAGACAGGCTCAAGGCCGGTGATCAAATCCAATTCACCATTGATACTGAAAAAAAGGCCATCGTGAAAATAGTGGAGCTTAAATAGATATGAAAGGCAAAAGGAAAGTTCATAAGATCTGTAACGCGCCCTGGTTTGCGAACGCCGTTAGGCGGGATCGGCAAACCATACGCGCATGGCGAGGCCTTACATACTCGTCGACGGCAATTGTGAAAATGGCCGGGGAGAGATGGCCCATGCCTATTAGTAACCTGTTATTACCCTTCAGTTTGTTCGTACTAGCGGGATGCGCCGCCTACCAGTTACCACCGTTGCCGGCTCAGCATCCCGCCAATCCAGAGGCGATGGCTGCGCCCGAGCAGCCGCCATCTAAAACGCTGGCATACGGGCCATCGGACATTCCGTCCTCTCAGCCGGCTAGCAGGTTTGCGCAGGAGGGGCAAGGATACCGGCCATCCGACAAAGAGGTCCAGCAAGATTTTGCGGGTACGGGAAAAGTGATTGCCGTGGTACCGAGTAGTGGCCAAATCGTTGTGGAGCACGGGGAAATCAAAGGCTTTATGGAAGCGATGACGATGGGCTACCGCGTCGAGCCGCCTTCTCTACTTTCGGGCTTAAAACCGGGCGATGAGGTCCGTTTCACTATCGATGTACCGAAAAAAGCCATCGTCAAGATCGAAAAGGGTGCGGCGCCGGTAGCAACGATGAGCCCGCAACAAGGTGCGCGATCTCCTGGAGCCGAAGCGGACCGGCGAGAAACTGTAGTAGGAGAAGGTAAAGTGATCGCCACGGTGCCTAGCGCAAGCCAGGTCGTGGTCGAGCATGGAGAAATCGAAGGCTTTATGGAGGCGATGACAATGGGCTACCGCGTCGAGCCGCCTTCTCTGCTTAGGGAGTTGAAACCCGGAGATGAGGTCCGTTTCACCATCGATGTTCCGAAAAAAGCGATTGTGAAGATCGAAAAGCTTAAATAGGCGTGGCGAAGGGAGGAATTGCGGATGTTATCAGGACGACACGCTGGAGGGCTTCTTGCTGTGGTGTTTTTTGCCAACGGTTGCGCTTCCGTCGCCCTCAATGCGGGGTTCGACGAGGTTCGAGGGGCCGTCGAAGACCGCAGTGGGGCACATATCATCTGGAACAACGGTACTGAACCGGACAAAGAAGTTGCTGAGAGGATTGATTCCTTCCTGAGGAACAAGCTGACCCCCGACGCAGCCGTCCAGGTTGGCTTGCTCAATAATCGTGACCTTCAGGCGGTTTACTCTGATCTGGGGGTCGCCCAGGCGGATTTAGTGCAGGCGGGACTGTTCAGAAATCCGATTTTCGACGCCGCGGTTCTGTTCCCCGCCTCGCACGGCGGGCGGCCGGATCTGGAACTCAGCGCAGTCATTAACTTTTTGGATGTCTTTTACCTGCCTCTTCGCAGGCGAGTCGCCGCCGCCCAATTCGAGGAAGCCAAAACCAGAGTAACGGGTTTGGTGCTGGATTTCGCCGCGCGGGTTCGAAGCGCCTTTTATACACACCAGGCAAACGAGCAGATGCTCGAATTACGTAAAACGATTGCTGAATCTCTCGAAGCCTCCATGGAAGTCGCGCAGCGGCTTTATGAGGCGGGAAATATCACGGATCTCGATTTTGCGAGACAAAGGGCGCAGTTGGAAGCAGGCAAGTTGGCGCTCGGGTCCTCGGAGCTTGCGGTTCGCCAGAGCCGGGAAGAGCTGAACACGTTGATGGGATTGTGGGGTACACAGACGAAGTGGGAAAGCGAGCAGCGCTTGTCTGACATTCCGGAGCAGCCGATGCAGACGACGGATCTCGAACGGCTTGCGCTGAGTCGGAGTGTGGACCTGTTGAACGCGCGGCAGCGTCTGATAACTGCCGGGCAGCAGTTGGGATTCAACCGATGGACCGCCCTGGTGCCGGAAATGCATACCGGGCCGCTGGGGGAGCGTGAAGAAGGCTCCTGGGAAGTGGGTCCCACACTTGAATTTCCTATTCCCCTTTTCGATCAAGGCCAGGCCCGAGTCAGCCGCGCCGCGGCCGAGCTGCGCCGGGCCCGGCAACAATACTATGCGCTGGCCGTCCGTATCCGCGCGACTTCGCGCGCGGTTAGAGATCGCATGCAAGGCGCTCGCGATCGAGCGTTGTATTACCGCGACATTTTGTTGCCACTCCAGCAGCGAATCATGAACGAATCGCAGCTGCAATACAACGCCATGCAGATCGGGCCAATTCAACTGCTGCGTGCAAGAGAGCAGCAAATGGAAACCGCCGCTGCCTTCATTGAGGCGCTGCGCGATTACTGGCTGGCGCGGGCAGATCTCGGGTCGCTTCTGAGTGGCCGGTTGCCGGTTTCCAACGGTGCGCCACTGAGCCAGCCCGGCGGCCAGATGAGAATTAATGACACCGAAGGGCATTAAAAGGAGGAAGTAAAAATGCCTAAGATAATCTCCAGGCGGGAAATTTTGGGTCTCGGCGCGGCGACGGTTGCCGGAAGCGTCGCTCTGTTGGGAAAACATGCTCGGGCCAGCAATCATGGCGTTGGCGCGGCGCAATATCAGCCATCGCCCGGCCAACGCGAGTCCTCCGGCGGCCGCCCATATTGGGAAAAGAGCTACAGCGGAGGACCCATCGATGTGAAGCCCTTGGCACCGGTCTTGCCCGATAAAGGTTACAAACCGGTTGTGGTTCCCGATGGTGGAGCTCTTCCCTTCAAGATAGTTGACGGCGTAAAAGTGTTTCACCTCATCGCTGAGGAAGTCGATCACGCCTTTGACGCCGGCCTGCGGGCCAAGTGCTGGGGTTACAACGGCCGCGTAAACAGCACCCTCATCGAAGCCGTGGAGGGCGAACGGGTGCGAATCTACGTAACGAACCGCCTGCCAGTTGCCACGTCGGTCCACTGGCACGGGGTGTACCTTCCCAATGGAATGGACGGGGTCGGTGGACTGACTCAGCCCCACATTAAACCTGGAGAGACGGTCAAATACGAATGGACCCTGCGCCAGCATGGAACTTTCATGTACCATTCTCATCACGATGAGATGACACAGATGGGAATGGGGCTCATCGGCAATTTCGTCGTCCACCCGCGTAATCCCAGTCCGGATTATCGCGTGGATCGCGATTTCTCGCTGATGATCAGTCAATGGGTGGTTGAAGCAGGCACCGCTCGCCCGAACACCGTAAAAGACAGCGGCTTCAACGTTTTGACGCTCAATGGGAAGGCCTTCCCATCGACTTCTCCCCTGGTGTGCAAAACCGGGGACAGGGTCCGGATACGATTGGGCAACCTTGGGGCGATGGAACATCATCCCATGCACATTCACGGTTTTCACTTTCGCGTTACGGCAACGGATGGGGAGGACATTCCCCTTTCCGCGCAGTGGCCGGAAACCACGGTGCTCGTCGCCGTCGGGCAGACCCGTACCGTTGAATTCATCGCCGACGCGCCCGGGGACTGGGCTTTCCATTGCCACATGACGCATCACGTGATGAACCAGATGGGCCACGACTTTCCAAACATGGTCGGCATCAAGACAGATGGCCTCGACGAGAAGCTCAGGCCGCTTCTACCAACGTACATGACCATGGGACACACGGGGATGGATATGGGCAAAATGGCCGAAGTAGCGCCTTATCCCCGGAACACCATCTCGATGAAAGGCGCCACGGGGCCTTTTGGCGACTATATCACCATGGGCGGTCTGTTCACGATCCTCAAGGTCCGTGATCGTTTAAAGAGCTACGATCAAGATCCTGGCTGGTACGAGCACCCCAAGGGAACGGTGGCGCTGAAGGCGAGCGCCGCGGAGCTTGCCCGGGATAGAATCGACATCAATGAACGGAATGCCAGTCGAATGGGCAGCTAGCGAGAATCCTCAACGATGCGGCCGGTTCGCGTCGATCCTATGCCACTTTCATGTGGGCTCATATTTTGCCGAGCGACGGCATACAAAATCCACGAAGCCGTCGTAATCGAAGTGTCTTATTCAGAACGGCCGAAAGAACATGCCGCGCGTAGAGACGGGGAATTGAACCTTCCAAATCGAGGCCGCGGCTTAGCCCAGACTATTCCAAGCTGCATAAACACAGTCCGGATGGGCACGTGAAAGCAATACCTCAAAGGAGGCAGTGACATGAATTCCCATACCGACCGCAGATCCCAGGAATTCAACCGTTCTAGTGCAGCTTCCACGTCCTATGCCGATGGCATCATCGCCGGCGCGATCGGAGCCACAGTCATAGCCGTTTGGTTTTTCATCTTGGACCTCACTCAGGGGCGTCCGCTCTATACTCCATCGGTCCTCGGAACGGCCCTATTCGGTGGAGAAAACAAGCTAATAGGCGCTGAACCTTTCCATGCGTCCTGGGATCCAACGCTGATGTTCACGTTTGTTCACGGATTGGTCTTTATTTTTTTTGGGGGAGGCATATCCCTGCTCCTCGGTTTCGCTGAAAGGAACCCAAATCTCGGTTTCGGAATTTTACTGCTCTTCATAATACTGGAATTTGGATTTATTATCGCGGCCTTAATCTTTGCTGAACCAATCCTCGGTCTGCTTGCATGGCCCGCAGTGTTGATTGGGAACCTGCTCGCTGCTAGTGCGATGGCGGGTTACTTCTGGTACCGACACCGTGGCATGACCATTCTACCTTAGGAGGATTGCTTTAAATCAAGATCAGCGCGTGCGTGCCTCGTTTGAAAAACTTCCCGACCCCAGCCTCTTCCGGTATAGAGACCTCTATCGATTTTTACAGGTCTATCGTCTTTAAGCGCCCTGCCTCGACAGCTACGAAAAGGATACCGGCTGGTATCAACACCCGCCGGGGACCGTTTCCCTGAAGGCCAGGCCCGAGGACCTTGCGCGGGACGGAATCGATGTCGACTCGCCCATCGCCGGCGCCGGCGACTTCGATCCAACTCGTTCGGCGGCCCATTTGGGACGGGTCGATCCCATCCACCCTTCCTCCAAGGCACATCTGTCACGCTGGGGTAGTAAAGCAAGCATATGATCTTTTCTCCAGGATTGCCCTTTGCGCCATTGGCGTCCCGTCGAGCGAATCTCCCTAACCCGCGCCTAGTTGGACGGAATGAGAGCCCACCCCCGGCTAAAAGCTCAAAAAGTTCGGTTTCCAGGGTGAGAACCCGACTTCTTAAACCCTGCCGCCGGTCCCTGGGGTTCGCGCTGGGGGACTTCTCTGCTCCCGTATAGGTCGCTATCCGAATTAGCATAGGCTGACCGAAACGGAGTGCTTGCCGCTACCCGCTCATTGAACAGCCGTTTGTTAAGTGATTGGCCGACTTATATAATACATAATTGTTACGAAGCTGACCCTCACAAGGGCCGAGCGAGCGGGTCAACCGTCGGGGGCGAAAGAAATGGAACTATCCGAGCTCATTGCCAAGATCGTCTCGGTGATCTATCTATCCGCCGCCCTGGGCGCAGTCCTCAATAAAGATTATTACCGGAGAATTCTTGATGATTTGTTCCAGAACGCCGCCCTGACGTATCTGATGGGTTTCACGGCGCTCATTCTTGGATCCCTCATGGTGAACTACCACAACAGCTGGACCAAGGATTGGACTGTTCTGATAACTATTTTAGCCTGGCTTGCCCTGGTGAAAGGCGTACTCATCGTAGCCTTTCCCAAGTTCGTGCAAAGATACTCGAGGCCGTTTCTTGGGGAGACGGGCATCAAGTTTGTTCCTTATGTGGCGGCCTTCCTGGGACTCGTCTTCGGATACTTTGGCTTTGTGCATTGAGGTTCCAACTCATCGTCTCAGCCGCCCGAGGCGGCGGTAGCAGCATGCATCTCAAAGGATAAAATTTTCCTTGAATTAGAGGCATTGAATGGACACCTCGACGCTGGCAATTGTCGCCCTTGCAGTCGTCGTCATCGTCGTACTGATGGCCCGGCGGCGCTCCCGGTCCACCGTAGGCGGCGCCCAGGCGCAAGCCTCCACCCCCTATTTCGGCCCGGCGGAAATCGAGGCCTACGTGCGTGAGCACGCCAATGAAATTGGCAGGGAGATGTTTCCCGACAACGCGGAGGTCAAGTGGACCGTCCGCGGCTTCACCCATGGGTCCAAGGTGGTCCTCGCCGAGTTCGAGCCGGACTCGGAAGAAGTCGGCTACCCGAGTTTCAAGTTCGGGTTCATCGGGGGCAATTCCAAGACGCCCAACCACGTCGCGACCTATTGCCTTGAAGAGGGAGTCTACACTCTCCTCAGCACCGGGCGAGGCGCGCCCTCGGGCCTTCCCAGAGTTCTGGAGTGACGGCCGGGGGTCGCCGGGACATTCCAGGTTTTCTAGAACCCATAGAACCGCCGGGCGTTTCCTTCGAGGATGTCCTTCTTTGCCGCCGCCGAAAGGTCCCCTCGCCCGGCCAAAAAACGCGCGGTCCCTTCGGTTCGATCGGCGTGGGGGTAATCCGAGGAATACATGAGGAGATCCGCGCCGATCTCGCCCACGACCCGGCCGAGAAAACCTTCGTCGCCCTCACACCCGAAGACAATTCTCCCCGAACGCATGTATTCACTGGGGAAGCGGGAGATCAGCTGGCGCGCGTTGTATCGCGGGTTTCTGAAATGGTCATCCATGCGCTCCAGGTAGGAGGCCACCCAGTTGCATCCCCCTTCGAGAAACGCAAAGTTGAGGTTGGGGTAGCGGTCCATGAGGCCGGTACAGAGAACGCTCGTCAATCCGGCCATCAGAGGAAAGACACCGGCGAGGACACGGGTCGGGAAAAAATGCGGGAAGAGATCCGTTACGCCGGGAAATTCAAAGCTGAAGTGAACCGCGACGGGAAGACGCAAACGATCGGCTTCGGCGAAAAACCCGTCGTGGTCGGGATGGTCCAGGCGCTTGGCGCCCACGGTGCCGTTAACCATAACCGCGACGAGCCCGGTTTGCTTGAGATGCGCTAGCTCCCGGGCGGCCCCTTCCGGATCCCGGAGGCAGACGAGCCCCACGCCTTTCAGCCGGTCCGGGGCCTCTTCGCAGGCTCTGCCGAGCCACGTATTATAGGCGCGGCAAACCGCGTTGCCCAGCACTCCGTCGCCCCACGAGTTGATGTGCAGAAGGAAACTGGGATAGAGAAACTGCACGTCGATGCCCTCTTTGTCGAGATCCTCCAGTCGTTCCTTGATATTGTTAAGGGTCTGACTGCCGATGGACGCCCGCCGGGTCCCGGCGAGCTCCCCGCCGGGCGGCGCCGCCGTTCCCGGATTGAAGGCCCCCGGGATACTGGGCCGGCGGTAACGCGTGCGCCCGTCCACCACCCAGAACCGGTGTCCCGCATCGTCGGCTATCAGCCGGGGACGGTACGGGCGCAGGGACGGTTCCATGTATCGCTCAAACACCTCCTCGGTCTCGAAAAGGTGCCCATCGGCGTCGATAATCATGACTTACGCCTCCCATTGAGATTCCCAATCACAATCGGCCCGGAAAGAAAAAGCGTGTCACATACGACCGGACCCGGTGACAAATAGCCGGTTCCCCTCGATATCATCGAGACAAAGGGCGGGCGAAATGCAGCGGACTAAGACTGGCGGTACGACCCCGTGAGGCCATACAGTTTCGCCGGGTTATGGAAGAGGATGCGCTCCTTGTCCTCGAGGCTCAGGCCCTCCTGCTTTTGAAATTCGAGGATGGCGTCCATCTCGCTGGAAATGTCCGTGTGGCCGTAATCCGTCCCGATGACCAGGCAACGGTCTCCCGCGTAACGAAGGATGTAGGGGATGTCGTCGTTGGTCTGGCAGGTGACGAAGATGTTGCTGTCGCCAAAGAAATCTCCGGAGAGCGCCCTGCCCGCCGACTTGGTTCGAATGACGGCTTCTTTGTAAATCCACGGGATCCACTGGGCGGAGGCCTCAATGAAACCCCAACGGAGCCGGGGGAACACCGCTGGGAGCTCGCTCAACAGCAAATTCAAACAGGCGATCACCGTCGGAGCCCGAAACATGGCGAAGCGGTTGACCGGGGGTTGTCGGTAAAGATCCACATTAGCCGGGTTGCCGTTGGCGATATGAACGACGATGGCCATGTCGAGGTTCGAGGCGGCCTCATACAAGGGGTAAAAATAGGGATCGGTTAGATGACGATTGCCTTCCAGCGGACGCAAACATACGGCTACCGCGCCGTTTTCCTTCGCTTTTTTTACCTGCTCCAGCGCCTCGTCCAAGGCCACGGCGGGGACGATGCACGACCAGCGCAGCCGGTTGCCGCTTTTTTTCCAAATGTCTCCCATCCAGAGGTTCCAGCTTCGGCAAAGGGCCGCCTCCACCTCGGGGCGTTCCGATACCTGTTCGATCCAGAAGGTGTTGTGCATGACCTGGACGTCAACGCCCAGCGAATCCATGTGCTTAAGCCGGAGGTCCACGTCGTCCAGCTCCCGGGCCGCTTGGGGCGATTGCATGTCGCGCTCGGTGACCTCGGAGATTTGTTGAAGCTGCTGTTCGGTAAGCGTCCGAAAGCGAAAACCGCGGATCTTGCCGTCCACGACCCAGTATTGCTGGACGGGCTCGTCGGGACAGGCGTAGAGAAGCGGCTTGAACTTTCGCTCGGAGGGCTCGAGATAATCCCAGGTATGTTCGGTCTCGATCACGTGAGCATCGGCATCGATGACAGGCATTCCGTTGGCGAGCGGCATGGCACTTTCCTCCTTCGAACCGTTGGGCTGAACCTTGCAAAAACGTTAATTTAAACCGCCCGATATGTCAATCAGCCGACGTAAAACGCGCCATGGGACGGCCGATGGATACTGCCGCACCGGCCGTACGCGGCCTTGCAGACCGTCCCTGAATGGTATAGGCGACCATTGGGGGTGGACGAAACGCAATGGCGAATTCCAAAGCTCACTGGGAAAGGATTTACACACGGGAGGGCGCCGAAAACGTCGGGTGGTACGAGCCCCATCTCGGGGTATCACTGGAGCTAATCGCGGGAACCGGCTTGGGCCTGGAGGCAAGGATCATCGACGTCGGCGGTGGGGCCTCCACCATGGTGGATGACCTGCTCGGTCAAGGTTTCAATAACGTCACCGTGCTTGACCTGGCACCGGCGGGGTTGGCCTTGGCCCGAGCCAGGTTGGGAACGCCGGCAAAAATGGTCCAGTGGATCGAAGGGGATGTCAAGGAGGCGCCTCTCCCAAAAAATTACTACGACCTTTGGCATGATCGGGCGGTATTTCATTTCCTCACGAGGCAAGACGACAGGGAACGATACGTTGAAGCCATGCGCCGCGCCCTCAAACCCGGCGCCCATATTATCATCGGCACTTTTTCGCTCGAAGCGCCTCCCCGCTGCAGCGGACTCGATGTCGTTCGCTACGGCCCTGACCAGCTACACCGTCAGCTCGGAAACGACCTTACGCTCAAAGAAAGCCGATTGGAATTGCACGTTACCCCCGGCGGGGTGAAACAACAGTACCTGTATTGCCGCTTCCGGCTGCCGGAATAATCCACGGTAACGCCACGCGCAAAGTGGAAACGCTGGTTAACTCTGAAAGACCAGGGACTTGATGACCACGGGGACGGCGCCGGAAGATTCGATGAGGGCCCCGATGTCGATGTAGTCGAACTCCCTCAAATCGATGCCGTCGATGGAAAGCACGGGATTTTCCAAGCCCATTTCTTCTTTGAGGTGGATGCCCAGAATTCCCCCGATATCCCCGTCGCTCACCAGCACGAGGGGGTGTCCCTTGGACAGGATTCCCTGAAGAGCAACCGTCAATCCCAAGCAAAAGGCCTGGAGTCGCGTGAAGGTCGCGGAACCCTCCCAGTGAAAGGCCACGGCAACGGGACGCCCGGCGCCGAGGAGGTCCAACCGGACCAGGGCGCTCTCCGCCGCGCGCCTGACCTCCGCTGCACCGATTTCCTCTCTATGAAGGGAAAATTCCGGGGTAATCACGGGCAGGCTTCGCACGGGCAAGATGTCCGGCGGGTCCACAAAGATGGTGCTCCCGCTCACCTGGACGGTGTACTGGGAGGCCCCGATGGCCGTTGCCCGGATGCGTGCCGCAGGTTCGATCAGTGGAATTCCCCGCTGGTCTACTCGCCGCCGCACCTCTTCCTCCAAAAGCACACCGAGATCGCCGTAACTCCCCCTCTCCTTGCCGTAGATGTATTCGGAAACGCCACCTGAGAAGCTGATGGCATCGACCTTGCCCGAAAAAGAGAGAGGTGGCAGGCGAAGGAACCGCCGGGCCTCGGAAGACAGGGAGTTCCCGCCAATCACCTCGAAGAGCCGATCGGCCATTTCGGAAGCCACCGCGCGCATGCCTTCCTCCCCCACCCTGCGGCCAAGGGCCAGGTCCAGGCCGACCGCGGCCCCGTGGGCGCGGCCCGCCTCCTCGATACGAACCAGCGCGCCGTCTTCGCCGAAGGCCAGGAGACGGGCCCCCACGTCCACGGCCGTCACCGCCAGAACCCTTCCATCGGCGCAAACCGCCAATTTGCTGGTTCCGCCCCCGATATCGACGTTCATGGTTACGCCCGGCGCGCCCGCCGAACGGCCCACGGCCCCCGACCCATGGGCCGCCATGGTGGCCTCGAGGCCATCCCCGGCGCTCACCGCCACGAAGCGTCCGGCTTCCTCCGCGAAGAGCTCGGCGATAGCCCGGGCGTTGCGCCGGCGAAGCGCGACCCCCGTGAGGATCAACGCTCCCGTATCCACCTGCTGGCGGGTCAGCCCCGCTTTCTCGTACTGGCCGTTGATAAATCTCTCCAGGACTTCCACGTCGATGCGCGTATCGTCCACATAGGGGGTAAGCAGGATTTCCGATTCCTTCAGCACGGTGCGCCGCACCACGACGTAGCGGTTCCCCTGCTGTTCCAGTTCGAGGCGGGAAAATATGAGGTGGGTGGTTGATGAGCCGATATCCACACCGACGCTTGTCAGCCGGATCTCTTCCTCGTCAACTATATGCCTTGAGGCGCCGCTAAAACCGAGATGTCGCTTTTGCGCCTCCATTAACTTCTCGCGCGCATGATGTCGGGAACCTCGTGGCTATTTGAAGATGGAGTCGACCATCCTGGACGGCACACCCTCCCGCTTCAGGGTCTCCTCGTATTCCTGGCGGATGTAAGGGTCCTCGTCCCGATAGGCAATGGCGGTGCCGCCTTCCTTGATTTCCATGGCCCCGTAGTCGATGGCCACTTCACCGGGCCGTCCGGCCTCGCGCCCCGGCGCGTTGGGACCGAACCAGGCCATCAGACGAAAGGGCTCGCGGCTGATGCCGAAGTGCTGATGATACCAGTGTCCTCCCATGGGCGCCGCGCTCACCATGCCCACGGGCTCGTAGTCCTGCCGCCGGACCTGATCGGCCCTGCCGTCCTTCCACGGGGTGGTCCCCAGGGTGCTGGGCCAGGTGTAGGTATAGCCCTTACCTTTGATGCAAATGAGCACCGCCGCCGATCCATGGGCGTGGGCCTTTGAGTAGCGGCCCGTCTCGTGCTCGCCGATCCACATGTAGAACTTGTTGCCCGTCATGTGCGGCTCGATTCTGCGGTAACCGGGAGAGCGCCGGTTGTCCAGAGGGAGGTCGCATTGAACGATTTCCGGCATGATGTTGGTCCGCCGCATGGCCAGGCCGCGCACGGGGTCGGGTTCGATGTCCTCCGCGGGCCTGTAGTAGTCATCCCGGGCGTCGTAACGGTCTTTGAAGTCGTAGGGACAGTTGAAGACAAAATCCGTGTTCATAAAAAGGTTCATGCTGTTGGGCGCCGTGGTTCCGGCCAGGAGCAACGCCGGGCTCGAAGCGGCATTGATCAGGCGATGCCAGGCGTTGATGGGGATGGAGAACAGGGAGCCCGCCTGCCACTCGAAGGTCTGCTTCTTGCCGTTCCCCTCCTTCCAGACCTCCGTGGTCCCGCGCCCTTCGACGACGAAGTACTGCTCCTCATAGAGATGGCGCTCCGCGTTCAGGGCCTCCGCCCCCGGCGCCTCGATCACGTAACAGCCCCAGAGCCCCTCGGTTCCAAAGAGCTGGATGAAGGTCCCCTTTCCCCCCATACGCTTCCAGGGCTTCATGGGCAGGTCCTGCACCTTGCGGACCCCGATATCCCGGTAGACGGGGATTCCCTCTTGCTCCATAAAGGTATCGTAAGGAGAGTTGGGGCGCCCCCACTTCCCATAGCCTGCCTTCTCCACTTCACCGCTAGGTTCATGCCATTCCTTCACTGCTTCATCGGCCATGGTGCCTCCCGGGATTACGGATACTCAAAGCAGCCGCTACTCGGCGTCCTCGCTTTTCTCTTCCCTGCCCGCCTCCGGCGGACTAAAGCGTTTGAGCTTCCTGGCGTACTCGTCCAGGGTTTTTTCCACCTTGCCATTGATGGAGGACGGAGGGAACCGTCCCTCGGCGTCCCGCTCACCGGCCGGGATACCGGTCAGTATCTCGATGCCCTCGTCGATGGTGTCCACCGCATAAACCTGGAATTTGCCGTCCTGTACTGCCTGCACCACGTCGCGGCGCAACATGAGATTTTTCAAATTGGCCCGGGGAACGAGAACCCCCTGTTCTCCCGTCAACCCATTTTTCAGGCGGCACACGTCGAAAAAGCCCTCGATCTTGCGGTTGACCCCTCCAATGGCCTGAATCTGGCCGTTCTGATTGACGGAGCCCGTCACGGCGATTCCCTGCTTGAGGGGAACGCCGGAAAGGCTCGACAGGATGGCGTAGAGCTCCGTCGACGAAGCGCTGTCGCCGTCGATTCCTTCGTAGGACTGCTCGAAGCACAGGCTGATGGCGAGGGAGAGCGGCCGGTCCTGGGCGTATTTGGAACCCAGGTAGCCGCTCAGGATAAGAACGCCCTTGTCGTGGGTTTTGCCGCTCAGCTTGGCCTCACGCTCGATATTGATGACTCCACCCCGGCCCAGGAAGGTCTTGCAGGTAATCCGGGAAGGCTTGCCGAAGCTGAAATCCCCAAACTGGTAGATGGCCAGACCGTTGACCTGTCCCACGGTCGCCCCCTTGACGTCCACCATGAGGGTCCCCTCCGCGACCATCTCCTGGAGTCTCTCCTCAACGAGATTTAACCTGAAGACTCTTTCTTCCAGGGCCATTTCTACGTGTTTGCCCATCACCAGTTCGCTCCCGTCCTTCTGGGCCCAATAGTCCGACTCGACGAGCACGTCGAGAATATCGCTGAAGCGGCTCGAAAGCTTTTGGCGATCCTCGACCAATCTGGCGCCGTATTCGACGATCGCCCCCACCCCGCTCGCGTCGAAGTGGCGCAGTCCCTCCCGCTGGCAACAGGCGGTGATAAAACAGGCGTAGGCGACGATGTTGTCGTCTGACCGGTCGATGCGAAAGTCGAAATCCGCCTTTACTTTAAAGGTCTCACGAAAATCCGGATCGATGGACGAGAGGTAGTAGTAAAGAAGAGGGTCCCCGATCATGATGACCTTCGTCTGGATCGGGATCGGTTCGGGGCGGAGCCCCTGGGGAGCCATCCAACCGAAGAATGTGGCGGGCTCCTCAATGCAGTGCTCCTGGGTTTTGATCACCCGCTTGAGGGCTTCCCAAACCCCCGGGTTGGAAAGAACGTCCCGGTCGTACAGAACCAGGTAGCCCCCGTTGGCCCGGTGGATGGACCCCGCTTTGATCTGGGTAAAGTCCGTGACGTAACCGCCGAGAGTCGGGCGCTTCTCAACGACCCCAAAAAGATTATGGTAGGTGGGATTGGTCTCGATTATGATGGAAGGTCCCAGAGTATCGCTGTTGTCGACGAAGACGTTGACACGATAGGGCATGAAGGGATCCACCGGCTCCTCCGACGGCTGCAGCAGCGCCAGCGGTCCCTTGGCGCGAGCTTGCTCGCTCCCCTTGAAATGGTCCAGGTTCTTCAAGATATGGTCTTTGACCGATTCCAGATACTGCAGTATCTTGGAGTATTTCTGATACTTTTCCTGAAGCTCGGCCAGAGGAATTCGCAGGATGAATTCCCCCGCCTGCCGGTCCAGCGCTTCGAGCTTCTCACCGATTTCCCGTTCCAGCCGCCGCCCCTCGCGCAGAACCTTATCCACCTGCTTGCCGATCTCAGCCTGGCGTTCCTCCAGGACTTTTCTCTCTTCCACGGGTAAATTGAGGTATTCTTCCTCCTGCATGGGCTTCCCGTCCTTGCGCAGCGGAATCATAACCATGCCGGCGGGAGCCATTCTCAATGCAAGACCCGATTTCCTCCCCTCTTCCACAACCCCTTCCATGATGGCCTGCTGCTGCTTTTGCATGTCTTCTATCAGCACCTGACGCCTGCGGGCGAAATCCTCGCTCTCAAAGGTCGTCTTGATCTCGTGCTGCAGCCCGTGGATAAAATTCTCCATGTCCTTTTTCAGAAGTTTCCCCCATCCCCGCGGCACGTTCAGCGCCTGGGGACGGTCGGGGTCGCTGAAGTTATGGACGTAAACCCAGTCCTCCGGAGTTACGGAGTTTTCTTCGGGATGGGCCATTTCCTCCGTCTTCCGTTTCAAAAAGGCCTTGATGATGGTGGTTTTGCCCGTCCCGGTGAACCCGGTCACAAAGATATTGAACCCCGGTTTATTGACGCCCAGGCCGAACTCGATAGCCCGAATGGCCCTTTCCTGCCCGATAAAATCCGCCAGGGGAATCATGTCCGAAGTACACCCGTAAGGCAGCAACGACGCGTCGCAACGCCATCTGAGCTGTTCCACAGGGACGCTAGTAGCCGCCATTATTTACCCTCCTCAACTAGAGCACAGTTATTGTCAGGCACCGGAGATGCCGTCCGGGACGCGAATCTCCAAATGCCAATCCGATATAAGACCCGGGTTAAGGACAACTAAATACTCCGGCCCCCGGGATATTACAAGGAGTCGGGCAAGGAGCTAAACCCCCGCGTGTTTTCAGGCCTTTTGCCGAGAACCGCATATAAGTGCTTGAATTTGTTGGATGGCAACTCGACACGCCCATATGGCGCCCATCTCACCACCGTGAGCTGGCGGTTGCCTGGAACCGCTGCCAGGACTCTTTTCCCGCCGGCGTTCGGAACGGCGCAGTCCGGGATCGCATCACCGGCCCGCCCACCCGGCGTCCGACCCCACTCCGACCCAGCCCGGCATCAAAAGAAATTTTCGTGGTGCACGTGGCTGGCGCCGATCCCCTTGCCCAACAGGAGGCTCTTAACGTCGTTGATCATGGACCCTCCGCCACAGAAGTAGGCCTCCGTTCGATAGGCATCCTCTTCTGTAACGCGCCGGCAAATCAGGTCCGTAACCCGCCCCCGAAGCCCCCTCCACGGTTCCCCATCGGGCTGGGACAGAATAACGGTAGGCTCGAAATTGGGAAAGAACACATGCATTCGCTGGAAGTGATCCGGGTAGAAGATGCCCGACACGTTGCGCAAACAGCCCACTCCTTTTAATCTCTCGCTCGAATGCACCGGCTGCCCCGCCGGGGCCGCGGTTTGCGATGCGAGGGTGCGAACTTATGCTTTGGCCCCCTTTTTTATCGTCTTATGGAGGAAATCAAGAATATCAACGTGCTTCTCCGAATCGCGAATGGTCGCTTCCAGCAGCAGGGTAAAAAGCCCCTGATAGTACCCTTTACTCGACTTCATGAGCTTTTTGGTCTCCTTGATTCCCTCTTTTTCGTTCTTAATAAAGTCCGCCGTGAGCTTTAGGAACGCATCCCGGTCCTCGCCCAAATCTCCGGGTGAAGACATGGCCTCCGGCGACCTGGTCCAATTGAGGTTTCCCCTGAGGCTGGCTGCCATGGCGTGCATGATTCCATGGTGTTTCTCTTCGTCGGAAATGATCAACTGGAGAAGGAATTTGATCGTAGGGTCCTTGGTCTTTTGAGCGATCTCCTGATAGCGTCGGATAAAATCCACTTCCTTGCCGCTATGGGACTCGTACTCACCCAACAACCGCTCCGCCTCGGAGACCTCCTCGGCCAACGGCTTGTTTACCTTTGGATCCCCGTAAATCATGTACTGTTCGGGCACAAAATCCTGCTTCATCAGACCGGTCCCTTTATTTTTTCGAGCCATAGTCTTCCTTCCTTTCCTTTTTGCTTCGCCCTGGGCGTTCCCTGCGATCGGTAAACTAATCTGCTCAAAGGAGCTTATCGTTGTCTTGTGAGCGGGTCAATCTCCGTCAATTTCGGCCAATCTTTAACCGTACGCCAGTTTCGGAGCCGGTACCCTGCGCTGTGAGCAGCCTCGCCGATTGCTATCCCGTGGCATCAAAGCGCTTGGCAGAACGACCCTGTGTGTGCAGACTGCATACCACTATTTGGGGGCGGGAATCCATCACTATCAGGCCAACCCGGTAAAACACCCGGGCTAGCCTTAACTAACAACTTGTTCGGCTCCCTGGATATCAAAGGAGTTGGACGGGAATCAAGATACGCCGAACCGGCCCCCTCGCGGGTCCTTGCCGGTCACAATGCGGGATACAACTTTATACTTTGAGATGTCAAAACCGGCGATCCGAATGGAGAGGAACCGTAACCCGGGGGATCTGTGATGAGGGTGGATTGTGCACCTGGCGGAATGCGAACAAGCCAATGGCTTCAATCCGTGCCATTTTTCAAAATGCTATGTTTGCACCCCGCGTGCTCGGACGCCTTGAGGCCGCCCTTGCGCGATATCTTTCGGGGAACCAGCTGGTAGACCTTGGCTTTTGTCCCCTCCCGCTCCTGCCTCCACTTGAGCAACCCCTTACGGAGGTAATCGGGGTCTATTCCCAGCATCTCGCATACGTTCTCAAAGGAAAAAAACCAGCCGGGTTCCTTGCTGAAGATCCACTCTTCCGTTGCCTCGAAAAGGGTCTTCTCCCTGGGTCGCCTGGGGGTGTTGAACTTTTGATAGCAGGCAATGGCGTCTTCCAGAAGGGCCAGCATCAGTCTCTTTTCAGGCTCCAGGTGGACGGTCCTTCGGAAAGTCGCCAGGTATTCTTCGGAAAGGAGTACGTCCTGCTCAAAGGGCGTAACTTTGCCCTCATCGTCACGCACATTTCCCGTGTTTGCCTGTTTTTCAGCGGCAGTCATAGTCCTCTCTCTCTCTCTGAAGTGTATAACGCAAAGGGTATGCCACGGGCAGGGTCCCGTGCAGAAAGGACTTAAACGGAACACCGTGAAGTTCTTTGCCAGGTTTGAGAAGGCCGCCGATATGGCAATCCCAAAAGCAGGAATCGGGACCCGAATTCGTTATCAAGAAACGGCACTTGGCCGGCTAAATAATCCGTCGAAACCTGGACGGGTCCTCGGCTGGATCACCCTAATTTACAGGGAATTCGACGGACGGGTGGCGGGCCTTACCGGTCCACAGCCCTTCTACTCTCGAACTCGAATAATGGCGCCCCGGGACTGGCGCCGCGCCAAAATTTCCTCTTCCCATCCCAATAATCCGGCTACCAGGAAAAGAATAGGGATCAGGTACATGTGCCCGCTCACCCACATGATGCCGCCGCCCAGCGCCTGGTCGTGAATGGGGCTCAACTCCTTCAATCCGGGAAGAGCCTCGTAATAAGGGTAAAGGACGCGGTCCGGCAACGAGATAGCCATGCCGAGGAGCGTGTTCTGCAGCGTGGCTGCTACCAGGTAAGCGATTCGCACGCCGTAGGACGGAGCTCCACGAAGTCGCGGAGCGGGGTTGACTACCGGCCACCAGAACAGCACCGCCGTCAGGAAAAAAAGCAAGTGCTCGAGGTCGTGAAACGAGCCCTCCCGCAGGGCTCTCTGGTAAAGATAGGGATGGTGCCAGACCCAGAGATTGACGACGTAAAGCGCCCAGGTGACGGGCATGGCCGTCGCCATCCGCAGAAGGGAGCGCCCGCGGGAGCCCCGGCGCAGAAGCCGACCGAAGCTTCGTCTTGCCCCGGATGGAAGTCCCCACAAAAACACCGCCAGGGGATTGGCCAGAAGCAGAAACAACGGCGCCAGCATCACCAAGAGGAGATGCTGCACCATGTGGATGCTGAACCGGCTTGATGAAAGGGCGTCGATGGGAGAGATCAGGGCCAACACCAGGGCGCCCAAAGCCCCCACGTAAAGCACCAGTCCACGGGGCGAGACCGCCCGAGCCGACCGCCGGCGCAAACGCAGCCAACCTCTGGCATACACCGTTCCCAGGAGGCCCAGAACGAGCAACACGTCGGGTCGCCAGTGCCACCCGGCCAAAGGCGCCCCATCGGCCGGGGTATGGGCCTGGGCCTCGGCCACGAAGGCCGATAACAGTACCAGGGAGGACAGATAGAGTCTTATGCAATGGCCCATAGCGCAATGAACCACCCGGGAACCAGAGCCATCACACCCAGGACGTAGGAGAACTTCGGGCCCAGGTTGAACCCCCAACGCGGTAGGCGGCGGTTTAAAACGTCGGTCAGGATGACTCCCAGGAGCACCACAGTGGAGGAAAGAATAACCGGCGGCGGCAGAGGGGCATCGCTACCGTCGATGGGTACCCGATCGATGAGCCCGAGCAGCACCCAGAGCCAGGCGGGGGCCAGCGAGGCCAGCCCTAAATACCAGCCAGGCCCTGCTGCCGCTTCCCAGTATAACAAGACACCCCCCGTGGCCATGATGCCCAGCGTTCCAATGACTATAGATGCGCCCACAGACGATACCCCATCCATGGGTTTAGCGGATTAACCACGCAATGTCGATCGGCCAAAGAAAATGAACGCTAGAGGGTAAGCCTTCGCAGCTTGAGCGGGTTGCTGATTACGGAAACCGAGCTGAACGTCATGGCCGCGCCGGCAATGATGGGGCTCAAAAGAATCCCGAAAAAGGGATACAAGGCGCCCGCCGCGACGGGTATCCCCAGTGAGTTGTAAATGAAAGCAAAAAACAGATTCTGCCGGATATTTCGCGTCCTCGCCCGGCTTAAGCGCCGCGCCTTGCCGATACCCCGCAGGTCGCCCTTGACCAGGGTGATTCCTGCGCTCTCCATGGCCACATCGGTGCCCGTACCCATAGCGGTGCCCACTTGAGCCTGCGCCAGCGCGGGGGCGTCGTTGATGCCGTCGCCGGCAACGGCTGTGGAGATCGGCCGGCAAGGTATTTTTCGGGATCGCTCCGGAACTTCTCCAGGCAATGAGAGCAACAAAAGAAATAGTCCTGCCCGCCATGGGAGAGCCGGTGGGTTGTTTTGCCCGGCTTGACCTCCATACCGCATACGGGATCGTTCACGGGCGGCCTTTTTTTTTCCGACCGATACATAGTTACTATCTTCCTGCTAATTTTCACTAGCGCAGGGGGGCGCGGATGTCTACCGGAAAGGGAAGCAGGCGGGATAGAAGTAAACCCTGAATTTAACCGCGCGGACTCGCCTTTCTGAACCAGAGAACGAAAACTCCAAACCCGAAGATCAGCGCCAGCATGCCGAAGAGCATCCAGCGAATCTGAGCCTCGCCACGATGGGTTACCGGTACTGCTTTGGCCCGCGCAGGCTGGCCGATGCCGCCCCCATCCTGGACCATGGTACGGAAGAAACCGCGCATCTTTTCCGTATACCAGTCCTTGTACCCCATGCTCTTGGCCATGAGGAGCCCTTTGCGGCCGATCAAAAAAGTGACGGGAATGGCATGGACCCCGTAGCGCTGCGAGATCTCGCCACCCTGATCCATGAGCACCGGGAAGGTAAAGCCGCTCTCCTTCATAAAGGACCGCGCCGTCTCCGCGGACTCCATGAAATTGACGGCAACGATTTCCAGACCGTCCCCTTTGAACTCCTGGTACAAGCGTTCCATGGAGGGCATTTCGAACCGGCAGGGAGGACACCAGGTGGCCCAGAAATTCAAGAGGACAATCTTCCCCCTGATTTCCTCCGTCCCCAGCGGCTTGCCATCCGTGGTCACCGAGCGAAACCCGGGAGCCGGGTACGGATCGGGTTCCGGCAAGAGACCCAGTTCCCGAACTGTCCCCTGACCAGGGGATATGGTTGGGACAGCCAGGGTAAGAACCACGGTTATGAGGAGATTCGCAAAACGAATAACCATTCCAAGGACGCTCGATTTCTAGAGATTAACACAAACACTGCGCAATTGCGCCGAATCCGCTGCCTGTGGTTTTAACCCCTTTTCCCCTATTTCCGTTCCCCCCGGCGCAGCATTGCAAGTTGAACAACCATGGCTGCACAGCATAAAAGCCTGCTTGTCGCGTACATTTTCCGGCATTCAAAAGCCCTGCCGGTAGCAAAACAAGCCATTTTGGATTGATCGAGTACTCGAGGTCGCGGGCATAGATCTTGCTTTAAAATCAACAGCTTGCTCGGATTAACCCCAATACCGGCTTAATGTAAGTAAAAGGAGTGTTCCAATGAAGAGGATTCGCTTTGCCGTAATGCTGGCTTCTCTATGCAGCATACTTATCTTTTCCTCGGGATGCGCCGCATTGCTCTTGCTTGGCATCGGAGGAGCCGGGGGCTACCTTATCAAGAAAGGGGAAGGGGAAGACCGGAGAAGCAACTCCCTGGTGGAGCCGGCCGACCGGAATCATGCATCCTCCATTGAGGACGAAAACGGGCGGCAGCTAGCATGGACGACGGGAGGAACCTCTCGATGAAAATCGTTTCGCTTTTGCTGGCAGTTTGTCTGGCCCTGCTGGCGGGATGCGCCACGGCCAGAGGCATCGCTCAGGACGCTGAGAACCTGATGAGGGGAATCAAGAGATCAATCTCTGGTTAATATTTCCTTATAATCCAAGCTGTTTTTTAATTAAAAAATAAAGTTTCCCTTTGCTTTTCATCCGCCCCGCTACCGCGCCCGCGTCCGGGCCGGTCCCGAAGTAGAGATCGACGCGGTCCATCCCTTGGATCGCATTCCCCGTGTCCTGATTGAGGACAAAGCGGCTCAGCGGCTGCCATCCCGATAGGTTCCCCTCGTTGTCAAGTACAGGCTGCCGGGTGACGATAAACGCCAGGGCCCCCTTTGGGAACAAACGGGCATCCGTGGCCATGGACCTGCCCGGGGTTAAAGTAACTCCCAGATTGCCCACCGGCCCGTCCTCAAGAAAACGGAAAAAGATGTACCTCTCGTTGAGGGAGAGAATCGTTTCCCGCTCCTCCGGGTGCTCCCCGAGGTAACGGCGCAGGCCCTGCATCGACACGTTTTTGTCCGGGATTTTCCCTTGTTCGAGCAGTAGCTTTCCTATGCTGCTATAGGGTCGGCCATTGGATGCCGCATAGTTCAGCTGAAGCAGGCGACCGTCCTCCAGCTGCAGGAGACCCGACCCCTGGATGTGGAGGAAAAATAGGTCAACGGGATCTTGTGCCCATGCGATCTCGTAGCCCTTGCCGCCGATCTGCACCAGGGTCTCGATCTCATGGCGTGAAAAGTATGGGACCAACAGATTACCGTCCACGCGCCCGACGATTTTTTCCCGGGCCACCTTCCCGGCCAGGTCGGAGGGGAAGTGGTCTTTGAAGTCATTAAGCCGGACTTCAATGAGATCCCTGGGAATGCCGTATATGGGATAGCGGTATTCCTTGGTTTCAACCAGGCTCCCCTTGATGACGGGTTGATAGTATCCGGTAAACAGGACCTCCTCCCGGTTGGAACTATCGGGGAGCTCGAACAGATCGAACCGGGTGCGAACGCCATCGTCCAGGCTTTTGCGGTCTCCCGCGTGGTCGAGCAGTTCCAGGAATGCGACCAGAGAGTCCTTCACCTCTCCCGCCGTCAATCTGCGCGGCCACTGGCCGACGATCCGGTCCGCTGGAACCCGGTCCAGAAACGCAAGGCTCTGGCTGACGGCGCGGCGGAGGGACTCCCGGTCCAAATCGTCTTCCATCGCATGACGATCCAGGCCGAGCTTTGCACCCGGCGGCGGGCAGGCCGGGAACAGCAGCGCAAACGACAATAAAGTCAGAAACCATAAACGATGCGTTAAAGTACTCATGGGTATTGTCCTGCAGGCTCCTTTTCGCTATTCCCCTTCCTACAAGAATATCGGCCCCTTGAAAAGTACAAATAATTCTTTCCCGCAGCGCTCCGCAGGGAGTACACTCACTTTCCATAGCGAACTACCGGCGAAGGGATCCCAAGTTGACACAATGAACGGTCTGGACACGTTGGATTACGCGATCGTCCTTTTTTATCTCGCTGGAATGATCGCCATGGGCTTCTGGCTTGTCACGAAAGTCCATACCTTTGCTTCGTTTTTCGTCGCCAGTCGCGCCATGACCACACCGCTGCTCATCTGCACTCTGGTATCGACGTACTATGGCCTGGACGTTACTTTCGGCGTCTCGGAATTGAGTTTTTCAGAGGGCGTGGTTTCCTGGTTTGTCTATTCCCGGCCCTATTACCTCGCCATCGTGCTCGCCAGTTTGTTGCTGGTCCGCCGCTTAAAGTCGGCTCCCTTCCTCTCCCTGCCGGACGTGGTCGAGCACCACTACGGTAGGGCGGCAAGGGTCGTCGCCGCATGCGCAAGCCTCCTTTACAACCTGCCCATACTCGCCATCATGGGGATGGGAGTCCTCTTCCGGATCACACTGGGCCTGTCGGAATTGGAAGGCTATTTACTGGGGGCCGTCATTGCCGCAAGCTACACCGTCATGGGCGGGCTGTGGGCCGACGCCCTGACGGATACCGTCCAGTTCGTGTTGATGTGCGTGACCCTCGCCGTGGCCCTCCCCTTCGCTCTCCAGCTAACCGGGAATTTTCAGTGGATGCTCGCGAACATGGATGCCCGGTACTTCGCCCCCGCGGGAGGCGTGTCCGTCGCTTACCTCCTCGCACTGGCTTTGACCGCGCTCAGCGTCTTTGTGGAGCCTGCCCTTTACCAGCGTATATTTTCCGCCCGGGACCCCCGCTCGGTGCGCAACGCCCTGCTCATTGGAATCTTGCTTTGGGCCGCATACGATTGGGCGGTGACCGTCCTTGGCATCGCCGCCGCAGCTGCCGTCAGGCAAGGGCTTCTTCCGGCCGACCTTGCGGGCCGCGAGGCGCTCATCCGCATTGTTCTGATCTCCCTGCCCGTGGGACTCAAAGGCTTTTTCATCGCCGGGGTCCTCTCCGCCGCCATGTCCACCGTGGACTCCTACCTCTTGCTCTCCAGCGGCAACCTGGTCTACGACATCTACCGTCCCTTGTTTCGCCCCCAGATGGGGGAGGCGTCCTTGCTTCGCTTGACCCGCGCGGGAATCCCCGTGGCCCTCGTCCCCTGCCTCCTGCTGGCAGTGTATTTTGAACGCATCACCGATGCGTGGGTTTTCATGTCAACCCTGCTGACCGCCACGATCTTTGTACCCATGATGGCCGGGCTCTTCCTCCCGGGAAGGAGAAAACCCTGGGAAGGCATTTTTTCCTGCGCCTTGGGCATGGGGTCGGTCCTGGTCTTCTATCTGGCCGTGAGCCTTCTGGGTCGCATCGAAGGCGGGAGCTACGTTCTGACTCTTACCCTCTTTGACCGGCCCTGGGACCTGTGGCGCGAGTACAGCCTCTTTTTTGCCTTGCCTCTGTCCGCCCTGGGATTTCTCCTCGGCTCGGCCCTTGGCCGGGCGAATGGAAACCGGTCATGAGCCACTGGGAGGTTTGGACCTGGCTGTCCGTTCTCGCCCTGGGCCCCGGATCTCTGGCGGTTTTTATTTTCTTCTTGAGGGACGTAAAGAGGGTCCTCCGCGAAGCGGCTGATGAAGAACCGGAGCCGTAACCCTTTGCACAACCGGCTTTGTGAATTGTCACCGTTGGGGATTTGTTATAGGTTGTTTGAACAACCATGAAGCTTCTCTGCTTCCAGGCCAAGCGGTTCTGGTGGAAGACTCATTCCCAGGGCCTGAGCACAGCGCAAGGTATACCGGTGGAAGAGGAGGTGCGAGAAAGCCTGGTGGTGTTCTTTCACGCCGAGCCGGCGGATGAGGAAGCAGGCCGCAGAGGATCCGTGCTGCGACAGGCTCTGAAGCACATCAAATGGCTGGCCAATAAACGGCGCCTGAGGAATGTCGTTCTCCATTCCTTCGCCCACCTCGGAGCCCGGGACGCCACGCCGGCGTTCGCCCAGGCCATGCTGGCCGAACTTGCGGAACGCCTGCGCGGAGCCGATTTCGAGGTGCGGCTTACCCCCTTTGGTTTTTTCTGCGAATGGGATCTGAGCGTTTACGGCGACAGCCTCGCCAAGGTATGGAAGGAGATTTGACCCGGGGCGCCCCGGGACTATGGCCCGTTGCCCCGCGCACCAGGGAGGGAAACTTGTCATGATCTTTATAACCAACGAGCATATCCAGAAAGTCCTGACCATGAAGGACTGCATCGAGGCCATGGAGGAGGCCTATGGAGAGCTGGCGGCGGAGCATGCCGCGTACCGGCCCAGGATTGATTTTTATGTCCCCCAGGAGCCCCATTTCTACCGCTGGGGCACCATGGAAGGCGCATCCAGGAAGCTCGGAGTCTTCGCGATCCGGATGAAATCCGACATGCTGATCTGGAACCGCCAGGGCGCATTCCAAACGGAGGAGAAGTACTGCATTCGCCCGGGAACCTATTGCGGTCTCATCTTCCTCCTGAGCGTGCGCAACGGCGAACCCCTTGCGCTGATGAACGACGGCGTCCTGCAACACCTCAGGGTCGGCGCCTGCGCCGGATTGGGCGCCAAGTATCTCTCACGGGAGGACTCTAAAGTGCTTTGCATGCTGGGCTCGGGCGGCATGGCCCGGTCCTACGCGGAAGCCATTCTGGAGGTCCGCCCGATCGAACGGATCAGGGTTTTCAGCCCCACACGGGGTAACCGGGAGCGCTACGCAAGGGAAATGGCGAAGCGGTTGAAGGTAGAAATCCTGTGCATGGAATCGCCGGAGGAGGCCGTCAAGGGCGCCGACATCGTGGCCCTGGCCACGGACTCCCTGGTGCCGGTGATGAAGCCTCAGTGGGTGGAACCCGGCATGCACATTACCAACGTCCGTTCCAACGAGGTGAACCGCGACCTGCTCTCCCGGATGGACGTCATCGGACGGCTAGGGACCGCAACCATGATGCTCGATCATCCTCCGGAAGGAGCGGTCTATGGCGGCGACGGAATGTTCGCGTACTGCGCGGGGACATTGGAAGAAAAGAAACGCATCCCTCCGGCCCCGGACCGCAGCGTGGACAACCCGAGAACTGGCACCTTGCCGGATTTGATGGCCAAGCGCTGGCCCGGAAGAACCGCCGCACGGCAGGTAACATTCCTGAACAATCAGGGGACCCAGGGGCTTCAGTTCGCCGCCGTCGGGGCCAAAGCTTACGAACTTGCCAGGGCGGGGGGATTGGGTCACCCCATGCCTACGGAATGGTTTCTCCAGGATATCCGCGACTGAGCCGGCAGGCTTGTTTCCGGGCCGCGTTGCTTGATCGGCAACAATGCCCGGGACCGAAAGAAGCACTTGAGATTTTTGATTTTACTCATCACCCTCGTCCTGGGGCTGCTCCCGTCCCTCACGGCGCGGGGCGCCGGCTCCGCGAGCGAGTTCGTGGGCGGGGCCGAGGTGCCCATCCCCTCCCCCATGATCAAAGCGGCGGAGCAGCAAACGGACCTGATCATCCCCGGATTCCAGGGAGGGCAGGTCGCCTACCGGGGAGATATCCCGCTGCAGGAGGTGATTGCCTTTTACCGGGCGGAGATGCAGCGGCAAGGGTGGACTCCCTACGCCGCCCTGGTTTCAGCGCGGGGCCTCCTGATTTTCACCAAGGAAAACCAAAGCGTGCTGATTGTGGTGAGCGAGAGCAACGGCCTAACCACCCTTGCCATTCTGGCCGGTACAACCACCTCCAGGTAACAGAAAATCCGCTCTCCTGCATGCCTCCGGTCGCTAAAGTCTCCGAGATCCAACAACTCCTTCTTTCCTGGTATTCCAGGCACCGGCGGCCACTGCCCTGGAGGTCCACCAAGGACCCCTACGCCATCTGGGTCGCCGAGACCATGCTACAGCAGACCCAGGTCGCCACGGTACTCCCCTACTACCGCCGCTTCCTCAAGGCGTTCCCCACGTTACCGGAACTCCACCGCGCCTCGAAGAGCCGGGTTCTCGCGCACTGGTCCGGGCTCGGTTATTATCGCCGGGCGGAGAACTTGAAAAAAGCCGCCGGCATCCTCGTTCGAAGGCACGGCGGCGACATTCCCAGAGACTACAAAGCCCTCTGCGCGCTGCCCGGAATCGGTGCCTACACGGCGGGAGCCCTCATGAGCATCGCTTTCAACCGTGCCTACCCCGCTGTGGACGGAAACGCCCGCCGCGTCCTATCCCGGGTCTTCAATTTGAACCGGGAACATGACCTGCTGGAGACGGCCGGTCGGCTCGTTCCCCCCTCACGACCAGGCGACTTCAATCAGGCGCTGATGGAACTTGGATCCGGAATCTGCGTCCCCCGAGATCCCGGCTGCCCGGATTGTCCCCTGGCTTCCCCATGCCGCGCAAGGGCTTCGGGCTCCATTCCTCCGCCGGTACGACCCAAGCGACGAAGACCGATTCAGGTCCAATGGCCTCTGGCCATCATTGAAAGGAGGGGCCGGGTCTTGCTGCGCCGGCGGCGCCAGGGGGGCCTTCTTGCCGGGCTATGGGAAATTCCAGGAGGCCTAAAAATGGAAAAGGAACGGATCGAAGCGACCCTGGCCCGTCACCTGAGCCCGGTCAAGGGGCTCCTGGCGGGCACGGCTAAGAAAAGGGTCGGGGAGGTACGGCACAACATTACCTATCGCCGCATCAGGGCTTCGGTGTTTGTCTTTTGTGGAGACCGGGACATCCGGCTGCCGGATTCGAGCTGGCGCTGGGTATCCGCGGGCTTCTTAAACCAGTATCCGCTATCCTCTCTCAGTCTGAAAGCGGTGCAACTCTTTATGAACGGCGGTGCGCCGTCGTCACCTCGGCGTCCCAGCGCAAGGTCTTGATCCGCCGCTCTCGGCTTCTATACTTGTCAAGAATACGCAACGCGCGTTCTATGGAACTATTTCGCGGTTTCAGGTGTTTACTAAGTAAAGTAACAAGCGGTACCAATACCAGGAGAATAGGTTATGAAACGCTTTTTCACCTACGGGACGGCCGTCGTTATTCCTGTCCTGTTTCTCGGATGCATATCCCCCACCATTTCCAGGGAGGTTTCCAGCGGGCGCCGGGCGCTGCGCCTGGAAAACCCCACTGACGCCGCGCGCCATTTCGAATCGGCCTCGCGCATGGACCCGGGCTACGTAACCGGCTTTACGCCGCTGAACGTAGGGATCTGGACCTATCTCGGCCGGGCCTATTACGAGAGCGGGCAAAATGAAAAGGCCCTGGAAAGCCTGAAACGGGCCAAGTCGACCCACGGCAACGACTATCTCGCCAGAGTCTACCTCGGTCTTGTCCTGTCGTCTCAAAACGGCAGCAGAACGCAGGGCGTTCAGGAGCTCCAGACAGGACTGGAAGGTCTGGCCCATTGGCTGCGGGACCTGCCGGGAACAGGGCGGGAAGGAAAATTCTGGGATCCGGGCAATTATATAGCGAATAACATCTCCCAGACCCGCGCGATGTTGCAGGGAGAACAACCGGATTGGCAGGCCGTCAGAGCCAACGTGTTGCGGCTGGGGCGCGAGCTCGAAGAAGAGATCCTGGAGGTACAGCAAGAAATGGATCACGACAAACGCCAGACTGAGAATTAGGCGTCTTAGCGGCCTTAGACCTTGGAGCCATGAGTGGACGCGACTCATGTGGAAGGCGCGCCATGGGGCATAGTCTGTTTGTTGCGGCTTTGAGTCGAGAGGGTCATTTTACCTCGCACCGGGGATGCTCTGAATTCGGCCGCCGAACCTTCAGGACGATTTTTTGTCCTTTCGTTTCTCTCCCAATTCGCTTGACGGTGATCGTTCGCGGTAGTTAGATTCGCCCGGTCTATTTTGCCATTGGATCGTCGGCGCAGGTGCCGACGGAACGAAGCGCGGCTTCATTCCAACGGTCAATGTGCGAATCCACGGATGAAAAACGCTATCGATGACCGCCAATAAAAATCGACGGGCATGGATCAAGCCTGCCATCTTTATTGTCCTCCTGCTCAGCCTGATTTTCCTGGCCAGGACGCTCGGCCTCGGCGAGCGGATTGAGGATTTACGCGCTTGGATCGAAAAGCTGGGTTTCTGGGGTCCCTTCGTTTTTTTGCTGTTCTACAGCATTGCCGTCGTCGCCGCCGTTCCGGGGTCCGCCCTGACCGTGGTTGCCGGGGCTCTTTTCGGTTCAGTGCTCGGCATCATTGTGGTCATCAACGCGGCCACTCTCGGCGCCGGTTTCTGCTTCCTGATCGCGCGTTATTTTGCCCGCGACTACGTGTCGGGCTGGCTTTCAAAATCGGAAACCTTTCGACGCCTTGACAACCTTACGGAAAAGCACGGGGCCGTAATTGTCGCGTTGACCCGGCTCGTGCCGATCTTCCCCTTCAACGTACTCAATTACGGCTTCGGCCTGACCCGGGTGCCATTCTGGACCTATCTCCTGTGGTCATGGCTGTGCATGCTTCCGGGGACCGTGCTTTACGTCGTGGGCGCCGACGCTTTGACCAGAGGCGTCGCCGAAGGGAAAGTGCCGTGGGGCTTGGTTGGGACCCTGGCCGCCGTCGTCGTCCTGATCGCGCTCCTGGTCCCGCTTGCTCGCAGGAGGTTGCAGAGCCATTGAAGGAAGTCCGATGACCAAGTTCAGCGTAGTAATGCAGGCGCTGCTGTTCTTTTTAATCGGCGCCGCCACGGCCTGGCCTCGCGCCGAAGCAAAGCTGGTAGGCAAGCCGGCTCCGGAGATTCGAAACGACACCTGGCTCAACTCTCCTCCCCTTCGGCTTCGGGATCTCCGCGGCCGGGTCGTCCTGATGGAGTTTTGGACCTACGGCTGAATCAACTGCAAGCATACGATCCCCCAGTTGGCGGATTGGCACCATCGGTTCGCATCCAGGGGCCTCGTCATCATCGGGATCCATTCCCCGGAGTTCTTCTGGGAAAAGAACGTCCGGCGGGTGGACTCCGCCATGCGCGACCTCGGCATCCAGTACCCGGTTGCCATCGACAACGACTTTGCCACGTGGAAACGATACGGCACCCGCTACTGGCCGACGCTTCACATTATCGACAAACAGGGGATCATCCGCTATACGAGATACGGTGAAGGAGGCTACGCCGAGATGGAATCTATCATACGAAGCCTGTTGGATTCCCGCCCTTGATCCCGAGCGGCCCGGCGCAGGGGGAAACGGTTCTCAGGAGGTGTATCTTATACTGAGGTTCAAGGTCATAGGGGGACTTGCCGCCGCCGTGGTGCTCGTCGTCGCGTGGTATCTATTTCGTCCCGAGCTGCTGCTCATCGATAGAACCGTGAGCGAAGGTTTTCCCGAGGCGCCCTCCGGCCAAGGCGTCGATGAACCCTCCAGGCCCAGGACCCTGGCCGCGGGCCGTTTCCACAGCCTGGCCCACGAAACCAACGGTGTCGCAACGATCTACCGGTTGCCGGAGGGACAACGCCTGCTGCGCCTCACCGAGTTCGAGACTTCCAACGGGCCGGACGTTCGCGTCTACCTGGTAGCGGCGAAAGACGCCGCGGACGGCGAAACGGTAACCCGATCGGGCTTCATCGACCTTGGGGCCATGAAAGGCAACAGGGGTGACCAGAACTACACGATCCCCGAAGGCACGGACCTCTCCCGTTACCGTGCGGTGAGCATCTGGTGCCGCCGCTTCAGCGTCAATTTTGGCACGGCCCCGCTAACCGGGCCCTGAGGGCGCGGGCAGACCACTTTCCCCATCGTCCCACCCGGAGGCCCTCGGCGGGGGGCGCCAACCGGCTCCGACGTCTCTTGGCAACTCTTCTTGAGCATCCACACGGTAATGGCCAACTCGTTGCTGGCAGGCGATCATCTCGTGGAGCAATCGCAACGACGGCGCGAGCCAAAAAGCCCGTCCAAGGAAACGGGAAAGGGGGTTCCGTATGAAGGCTTCTACCAACAGAGAACAGTTGCCCGATGTGGTCATGCCCGCCTGCGGGATCGAACGGATACTCAGCGGACAGAAAGCGCTGGTCACGGGCGCGAATTCGGGCATCGGTAAGGGCATCGCCCTGGCCCTTGGGGCTGCGGGGGCCGACGTCGTCGTCAACTACTTTTCCGGCGACGACGCTGCCCAGGAAGTCGTTGACGAGATCAAACGCAACGGCAGCAAGGCCATTGCCCACAGGGCCGACGTTTCCAAGGAGGACCAGGTCCAGGCCATGTTTCGCCGGATGTTCGAGGCGCTCGGCACCATCGACATCCTCATCAACAACGCGGGCCTGCAAAAAGACGCTCCCATCGACAAGATGACCCTGGAACAGTGGAACGGCGTCATCAGCGTGAACCTCACGGGGCAGTTTCTCTGCGCCCGGGAGGCGGTGAGGGAATTCAAGCGCCGGGGCGTCGTCGAAGCGGTCTCGTGCTCCGCCGGCAAGATCATCTGCATCAGTTCCGTCCACGAGGTGATTCCCTGGGCCGGCCACGTCAATTATGCCGCCTCCAAAGGGGGCGTCATGCTCATGATGAAGAGCATCGCCCAGGAGGTGGCGCCCCATCGCATCCGGGTCAACAGCATCTCTCCGGGCGCCATCCGCACCCCGATCAATACCGCGGCGTGGAGCACCCTCGAGGCCTACAACAACCTGATGAAGCTGGTCCCTTACAAGCGGATCGGCGAAACCGTGGACATCGGGAGAGCGGCCGTCTGGCTTGCTTCGGATCACGCGGACTACATCACGGGCACGAGCCTGTTCGTGGATGGGGGAATGACCCTCTACCCGGGCTTTGAAGCGGGCGGGTGACGGGAAACCGGCGAAAACGAAACATTCCAGGACACATCCTAAGGAAACGGCATGGACTTCTCAACCCATGGACTTGAGGCGGAATGGCTGGAGGCGGACGGTCTCGGGGGCTTTGCCTCCGGTACCGCGGCGGGGATTCGCACCCGTCGCTATCACGCGCTGCTCCTGGTGGCGACCACTCCGCCCGCCGGCCGCGTCGTTCTGGTTAACGGCTTGGACGCCTGGGTCGAAACCCCAGGCGGAACCTTCGCCCTTTCGTCGCAGCACTACATCCCCGGCGTGTTTCACCCCGATGGGACCCGGCGCATCCGTAAGTTCACGGCCGAGCCCTGGCCCCGGTGGGAGTACGAGCTCGAAGACGGGACACGAATCCAACACGAGCTTTTTATCCCCCGGGGTGACCCTGCGGTGGTGCTTTCCTGGCGACTGGCGGAGCCCGTCGGGGGGGTTTCCCTGTTCGCCCGGCCTTTTTTTTCGGGCCGCGATTACCATTCCCTGCATCATGAGAATCCCTCCTTTCTCTTCGAGGGTCGGGGAGAGGGAGAGCGTATGAACTGGGGCTTTTACCCCGGAGTCCCGGCCGTGCAGAGCCAGTCCAATGGAACCTATATTCACCGGCCCGACTGGTATCGAAATTTCATGTACAAGGAAGAACAGGCCCGGGGGCTCGATTCTGCGGAAGACCTTGCATCTCCGGGCATTTTCCGCTGGGACCTGTCCTGCGGCGAGGCCTCTTGGATCCTCTCGGCAAGGAATGACACGGGGAACTCCGCCTTCACCGCCGAACCCGCATCCGAAAGCGTTAAGCGGCTCCGCCGTTCCGAGGAGGCCCGGCGGCAGTCCTTCCCGTCAGCCCTCCAGCGGGCCGGCGACGCCTATATCGTGCGGCGCAAGGCGGGCAAAACCATCGTGGCGGGATACCCGTGGTTCACCGACTGGGGGCGTGACACCTTCATCGCCCTGCGGGGCCTTTGCCTCGCCACCGGGAGAGTGGACGACGCCCGCGACATCCTCCTCCAGTGGGCGGGAGTGGTGTCCCAGGGGATGCTCCCGAACCGCTTTCCCGACCGGGGCGACGACCCCGAATACAATTCCGTCGACGCATCCCTCTGGTACCTGATCGCGGTGCACGAATTTCTCGAAACCGTTAAGGCCAACAGAGGCGACGTCACCGTGGGGGACCGCAGGAGCCTGGAGCAGGCCATGGACGCCATCCTCACGGGATACGCAGCCGGGACACGCTTCGGTATCAAGCTCGATGAGGACGGTCTTTTGTCCGCCGGAGAGCCGGGGGTCCAACTGACCTGGATGGACGCCAAGGTTGGCGATTGGGTCGTCACTCCCCGGATCGGCAAACCCGTGGAGGTCGAGGCCCTCTGGCTCAATGCCCTGTGGATCGGGAGTGTATATTCCGAGCGGTGGAGGAAGATTTTCGTCCGCGGGTTGGAGACTTTCCGCAGCCGTTTCTGGTACGAGCAGGGAGGGCACCTCTTCGACGTGGTGGACGCCGATCATCAGCGGGGAGCGTCGGACACCGCCTTGCGCCCCAATCAGATATTCGCCATCGGCGGCTTGCCCTTGGCGTTGCTGGAGGGGGCGAGAGCCCGCCGGGTCGTCGACGCCGTGGAGGCCAGGCTCTGGACACCGCTGGGGCTCCGCTCCCTCGCGCCGGAACAAGCGGCCTACCAGCCGCGTTACGAGGGAGGGGTGCGGGAGCGGGACGGCGCCTACCACCAGGGCACGGTCTGGCCCTGGCTCCTGGCGCCCTTTGTCGAGGCCTGGGTACGGGTGCGCGGCGCCACCGTGGAATCCAAGATCGAAGCGCGGCGAAGGTTCCTGGATCCCATGACACGGCACCTCCAGGAGGCCGGTCTCGGGCACGTCTCCGAGATTGCCGACGGGGAACCGCCCCACACGCCGCGGGGGTGCCCCTTTCAGGCATGGTCCGTCGGCGAGCTCCTCCGCCTGGACCTTGTTATCTTGGGGGAAACAAATCATTCGGTTGTGAACCGCCGGCAAGGAGAGCCACTCTATGGAAAAACTCAAACCCCTTGACCCAGAGACAAGACGCCTTGAGGAATCAAGAGAGCGCAAGGCCCACTGGTTGCGCTGGGGACCCTACTTGAGCGAGCGGGCCTGGGGCACGGTGCGTGAAGACTACAGTCCCCACGGCACCGCGTGGGACTTTCTGCCGCATGAACATTCCAGGTCCAAGGCCTACCGCTGGAACGAGGACGGGCTGGCGGGAATCTCAGACCGCCGCCAGCTGATTTGCTTCTCGCTGGCGCTTTGGAACGGCCGGGACCCCATCCTCAAGGAGCGCGTCTTCGGCCTGACGGGAAGTGAAGGGAACCACGGAGAGGACGCCAAAGAGTACTATTACTACCTGGACTCCACCCCCACCCACTCCTACATGAAGTATCTATACAAGTACCCCCAGGCGGAATTCCCCTACGCCAGGCTGGTCGAGGAAAACCGCCGGCGCGGCCGGTTGGCCACCGAGTTCGAGCTTATTGATACCGGGGTATTCGACGGGGACCGCTACTTCGACGTCGTTGTCGAATACGCCAAAGCGGGCGTCGACGACATTTTGATCCGCATCACCGCCCTTAACCGCGGGCCGGAGCCCGCCCGGCTCCACCTGCTGCCCACCGTCTGGTTCCGCAACACATGGTCCTGGGGCCGGGACCAACGCCGGCCGCGGCTGCAACGAGTCAAAGGCTCCGATTCGAGGCCCGCCATAGAGCTGGAACACGACTATTACGGCCGCAGGTGGCTCTACCCGTCGGAGTCGCCGGAGCTCCTGTTTACCGAAAATGAGACCAACAGCCGCCGGCTCTATGGAGTCGCCAACGGGTACCACTTCGTGAAGGACGGCATCAACGACTACGTGGTCAATCAGGCGAAGGAGGCCGTGAACCCGGAACCCCGCGGCACCAAGGCCGCGGCTCATTATTCTTTGATGATCGGTCCGGGAGAGTCGGAAATCGTACGGCTGAGGCTAACCGACGGGGCCCCGTCCTCCATTAAGGACGGCGTCTTTGGCGCCGGCTTCAACCGGATTTTCTCAGACCGCCAAGCCGAGGCGGAAAAGTACTACAGCCATGTGATACCTTCGAACCTCTCGGCGGACGCCCGAAACGTCATGCGCCAGGCATTTGCCGGGCTCCTCTGGTCCAAACAGTTCTATCACTACGTGATCGAGCAGTGGCTCCAAGGCGACCCCTGCTGTCCGTCGCCGCCAGAGCAGCGCCTCCACGGTCGCAACCGGGAGTGGTCGAATCTCTACAACGCCGACGTCATCTCCATGCCGGACAAATGGGAATACCCCTGGTATGCGGCCTGGGACCTCGCCTTCCATTGCGTCCCCCTCTCGCTGGTGGATTCCGAATTCGCAAAGGAGCAGCTGATCCTGATGCTGCGCGAGTGGTACATGCATCCCAACGGCCAGCTCCCCGCCTACGAATGGGCTTTCGGGGACGTCAACCCCCCGGTTCATGCGTGGGCCGCCTGGCGCGTTTACAAAATCGAAAAAAAACGGCGAGGCAAGGGCGACTTGAGGTTCCTCGAGCGGGTCTTTCACAAACTGATGCTCAACTTCACGTGGTGGGTGAATCGCAAGGACGCGGAAGGCAAGAACGTTTTCCAGGGCGGGTTCCTCGGGCTCGACAACATCGGCGTATTCGACCGCAGCGCGCCGCTGCCCACCGGTGGACATATCGAACAGTCCGACGGCACGAGCTGGATGGCAATGTACTGCCTGGACATGCTCGCCATCGCCATGGAACTGGCGCGCAAAGACCCGGCCTATGAAGACGTGGCGAGCAAATTCTGGGAGCATTTTTTCTATATCGCGTACGCTATGAACCACATGAGCGGCGAGGGAATCGAACTCTGGGACGATGAGGATGGATTTTACTACGACGTCCTTCACCTGCCTGACGGCCGGCACGTTTTCCTGAAGGTGCGCTCCTTGGTCGGGCTCATCCCCTTGTTCGCGGTGGAAACCCTGGATCCGGAGCTGCTGGAACGCCTCCCCGCCTTCAAGCGGCGTCTCGAGTGGTTCATCGATAACCGGCCCGACCTGATTCAAAACTGCGCTTGCATGAGAACCCCGGGTGACTCCGCGCGCCGCCTTCTATCCATCGCCGATCCCGACCGCCTGCGCCGCATCCTCAAGGTCATGCTGGACGAGAACGAATTTCTGTCTCCCTACGGGATACGCGCCGTGTCCCGCTACCACAAAGACCATCCCTACACCCTTATGGTGAACGGCCAAGAGCACCGGGTGGATTACGAGCCGGCGGAATCGAGCACCGGGCTCTTCGGCGGCAATTCCAACTGGCGCGGTCCCGTCTGGTTTCCGGTGAATTTTCTCATTATCGAGTCCCTGCAGAAATTTCACTACTACCTGGGAGACGATTACAAGGTCGAGTGCCCCACGGGCTCCGGACGGATGATGAATCTATGGGAAGTGGCAAACGACCTGGCTCGGCGGATGAACCGGATCTTCCTGCAAGGCTCCGACGGCCGCAGGCCGGTCCACGGGGGGGTGGAGAAGTTCCAGAAGGATCCCCACTGGCGCGACCTCGTGTTGTTTTACGAGTATTTTCACGGCGATAACGGGGCGGGCATCGGCGCGAGCCACCAAACGGGGTGGACGGGACTAGCAGCCAAGCTCTTCCAGCAATGCGGAGAGTAACCGGACGGACATTCTCTATAAGTTAAAAAGACTGATTCAAAGGGGGAGGTATTATGGCCTTAAGGACCGTCGTGTTTTACGGTTCCGTGCGCTCGGAACGGCAAGGCATCAGGGCGGCGCGCTTTGTCGTCAACAAGTGCAGGGAGCGGGGCCACCAGGTGGACCTCATCGATCCCCTGGATTATCCGCTCCCGCTGCTCGACAAGATGTACAAAGAGTACGAGCCCCGGCAGGCGCCACCGCTGCTCAAGAAGATGGCGGAACTCATCATCCCCGCAGATGTCTATATCGTCGTGTCGGGAGAATACAACCACACCATCCCCCCTGCCCTGGCCAATCTGATGGATCATTTTCTTGACGAGTATTTCTACAAGCCTTCGGCCATCGTCTGTTATTCCGCGGGCTCCTTCGGCGGTGTCCGCGCATCCATTGCCCTCAGATCCATTCTCGCGGAAATGGGCGCCTCGAGCATTCCTTCCGTGTTTCCCATCCCCAAGGTGCAGGACGTCTTTGACGTCAACGGCGAACCCAAGGATCCGGCCTACCATGAGCGAATCAAGGACTTCCTGGACGAAGTGGAATGGTATGCCATTGCCCTGAAGGAGGCCCGTATGAAGCAAGCGGCCTGCGGGCGTAGCTACTGCGAGGCCCAAGAAACGATCCCCAAGGCCGGATGATTTCCGTGAGCTCGGCCCCGGCGCAGGAATAACTATTTCCGCGACTTGCCCCGCGTCCCGGTTCTCAATAGACTGAGAGACTATTCACCGCCGGTTCGTAACCGGCCACGCGACATCTGGAGGCAGAAAGGCAAGGCTATGTCATACCAACCCATTGAAGACTACGGCGTTATTGGAGACATGCATACCGCCGCCCTCATTGGAAAAAACGGCTCCATCGACTGGTTCTGTTTTCCCCGTTTTGACTCGCCCAGTGTATTTGCGGCGATCCTCGATCACAAGAAAGGGGGCTTTTTCAAAATCGCCCCGATCGCCAAAGGAGTCAGCCGGAAGCAATTCTACTGGCCGGACACCAACGTGCTTGTGACGCGCTTCCTGTCTCGCGAAGGCGTCGGGGAGATCCAGGACTATATGCCCGTGGGCGCGCTCCCGAGGGGACACGGGCATCACCAGATTATCCGCCGGGTCAACGTCGTCCGCGGAACCGTGCACTTCCAGATGGAATGTCTTCCGGCTTTCAATTACGCCCGCGACAAGCACGAGACCAAAATAAGTTCCAACGGCGTGTGTTTTTACTCGCCCAATCTAAATCTCGCGCTGGTCACCCCCGTCCCTCTGATAAAGAAAGGCAACGGGGTCATTGCGGACTTCACTCTCCAAGAGGGACAGACGTCAACCTTCATCA
>Ga0326597_10001217_pt1 | contig 42161 bp, 81 predicted proteins | sample RVTome_12_FD_203789 | JGI IMG/M metagenome (GOLD analysis project Ga0326597, IMG submission 203789) | Soil microbial communities from uranium-contaminated site in the Upper Colorado River Basin, Wyoming, United States - RVT100D185 | ecosystem: Environmental > Terrestrial > Soil > Contaminated >... | reverse complement strand
GGTTTTGGTAGAGGAAAAAATGAAAGGCAGAAAACCGACAGTTGTTATTTTAAGTGAGAAAGATTTTTTGGAATTAGTCGAAGATTCGCCGATTAAGAGAGATATCTTTGACCCAGTTATTTTTTTTTGGGGTACACATTGTTCTTGAATCACAAGTTCTCAGATTAACTTAATCTCTGCAAACACATCCTTTTGGGCCACAATAACGTCTAGGCGGTTTGTAAAAATCTAAAACCGCATTAGGACGTTCCGCCCAAGGTTTCCACCAAAAAGTAGCGCGACATTCAGCACAATGTGCTTTGAAAAAAACGGTTTTATCGCGTTGCCCAAATAAAGCCTTGCACACAGGGCATTGGGCCATTTCAAAATCGTTTTTTGAACGAAACATAGCATGTCACCCATATTACCTTAAATATGCGACAGCCATGGACGTTGCGACCGCGAGTAAACCTCCGATTGTTGTGATAATTGTAGACCTTATTGAAACTTTCTCTTTTATTGTGGCAATTTCTGTTTTAAAGACACCAACGGCGGTGCGAAGATTCGGGATATCTGTTTGTCGAACTTCTTTAATTTCGGCTTTGAGTTCTTTTATTTCTGTCAAAATTAATTTTTGTATGTCGTTTCGGGGCATGATAGCTCCTTACCTTAGAAAAAAGCCAAGACCAGTACCAGCAGCACCGGCTGCCGCGAGAGCTTTTAAAACTTTTCTGCGCTTATCAAATTTTATACCTTCAAGAACATCTTTCCCGCCTTTTATACGTTGAGACGAGAGGCGTTCCCTCAGAACCTTTGGGAATTGTTTTTCAGCGAGTTTAGCCGCCGCAAGATCATCTAACGGCATTACAACTTCTGGTTTTTGAAGTTTTAAAGACTCTACTAACTTACCTTTAGCTCGGCGCATTTCAGATTTTGCGATATCGCTTAAACCGCTTTTCTTTTCAGCTTCTTGGAGGAATTTCCGTAATGATTGAATTTCTTTTGGGTTCAGGTTTTCTGATATGTATTTTGATCCACGGTCTGCTAAGCGAGTAGCAATTGTATTTACTTTTGCTATTGTTTGAGGACTGGAAAGGGCGCGTTCAAACCCCTCAGATGTGCGAAAATGAAGTCCTGCTTTTTCTTCGGCTTTAATTAATGCGGATTTTGCTTTTCCAGTTATTTCGCGCAAAGCAGCTAATTCATCCCCGCCTTTTGCCGCGAGAGCTTGTAACGCTTCTTGATTTGTAATTCGTACTTCCGCCGCGCTAGGTTTTGTAGCGAGCTTTTTTATAGCTTTCGCTCCTTTTCCAATACCTCGAAAAACTCCGCTTGTAAGAGCCGCCGTACCACCCGCCAAAGCCATTTCCTTAGCTGCTTCACCGGCGGTTGGTCCAATTGTTGGATCAGTAAAAAATTGTCCCGGCGTTTCTGCTTCTAAACCTCTCTGTATCAATTGTTTATAGCCAGTTCCAGCCGCCGCACCAAGAGCCGCTCCGACTGGTCCTCCCGCAATATCTCCACTAATTCCACCAACAAACGGCAAAGCCTGGACCGTCCCACCTAGGAAACGTCGTGTTTTCGACGGAGGATTCGATTCTAGAGGGGTTTGGCCTCCTGTGAGGGCCTCAGTCTCCTCAAGTTCTAAAAGTTCAAGTTCTTCGGCTTCTGTAAGTGCCATAAGTGTTACCTCAACGTTCCCGCGTCGCGTTTTGCTCGTAATTCGGCTAATCTAGCGGCTTTTGCGGCATCTAAACCGCCTGTTTCACCGGGAATCCCGGTCGATAATAAGTTGATATTAGATGCCGGAGCATCAGGCGCGACCTCTCCATAAGTATCTTCGTAAGCGCGTTTTAGGGTTTCTTTTCGAGCCTTCATTTCAGCCTGAAATGAATCAAGAGACTGTTTAAAATCACCAGTTTGAAGCCCACGATCTAAGGTTGCTACACTTTGGCGGATATTTTCACCTTCTATGTTTGAAAGTTGTCCAAAGCCAGTAGCTCCTGTCGCGCTTAGTTGTTTTAATGCCGATAAAACATTCAAAAGAACTTTTGATTTAAGTGTTTCGAGTTGAGCAGTAGGTCGTCGAGGTGGTATTCCAGGGATTCGTCCACCCAGAACTCCCGGTAATCCAGTAGCGAATGGTAACGCGGGATCGGTTTTTATTGATTCGGCCAACGTAATCATATTATTATATTCGCGAATAGCATCATCTAAAGATAATTTCGCCTTTGGTGCCTCCTGTCGAATTTTAGCTTGATATTTTGCTTCTTCTTTTCCACTTCCACCAATACCGGGTGCTTTAATTCGGTGTTCGCGAGTTGGATCAGCCAAATCAGCCAAAATAATTTCATCAGTAGTTTCGCCAACTTTTGAAAATGACGATGGTTTCGGTGCAGGGGTACTAAGAAGTTCTTTTCCCGCGATATCAGGATAGGCACTTCTCGCAGCCTCAGGAGTTCCGCTTACTCGAAAATCTTGAACGCGTTGAGCTTGCTCGGCTTCCTTTTTAGCAGCTTTAATTTTCTCTTTAAGCGCACTAATGCGATCTTCTTGACCTTGTTTGCGGGATTGAATGGTATCCGCCAGATTAATTCCGCCACTGACGGCTTGCGTGATTTGAGTCGGATCAAAATCTGCAACCGGATTTGCTTGGGCATTAAGCATACGGCGGATTAATTCTTGGTCTAATTGAGTAGCCATATAAAATCTCCTTACGATATTGGTTGCGAATATAACGGAAGGTCGTAAGTTGATCGACCCCCACCGATATTTGTACCAAGTGATCCTCGAACATTATTTCTGCGTTGCTGGGCTAAAGCTAAAAGAAGAGTTGGGTCAAATTGTCCACCCGTTCCACCACCGGCTAAATTTCCAAGTGATCCACCAAGCTGCGCACCAAGTCCGGCTCCAATAGGGCCACCGGCCAGAAATCCTACGCCTGTACCCGCAGCCGTGCCGAGGGTCGAAAGAATTTGTCCGCGACGAGCCGCAGATGCTTTCGCCCGTTCAATTTCATTTGCTTGACGAGTTTGTTCAATCCCAAAGCGAGATTGACCCAACTCTCCTTCAATTCCAGCCAAATCTTGGTATTCAGCAAGTAAATCTTCCCGGCCAATCGAGGCAAGCGTGTTAAGAGTTTGTTCGTCAACACCAAGACGTTTATTTAAAGCGGCGGTGCGAGTATTGAATCCCGTCGTGGCAAGTCCTTCCGCACGCTGACCTTCCCGTGTAAGTTGAGAGGTTTCTAAATTGGTTGAGAAGTCACGGGATGAACGCGCCGCGTCTAAAATTGGATTAGCAATTTGGCTTGCTGCCGCTCCTGATCGCAAAAGACCACCTCCACCAAGAGATTCGCGAATAGCGCGTTGCATTTCTGGAACGCCTCGAAAAGATTGTTCACGTTGTCCGATAACGGCACTCCGATTAGCATCGCGTTCCATCGCGCCAACACCTTGAACATCTGTGGCGTATCGGTTTAATAGGTTTTCTGCGCCCGGTTCGATTTGTGCGCTGAAAGCTGCACGATCTGTGCCAAATTTTGCGCTAAGGGGCTCTAACGCCGCTTTGCGCCGCCCTAGAATATCTCTTTGCATGGCAGCATTTTGTTCTGCAATACGCGTCAATGCCGCCGTATCAATTCCTGGTATTTTAGGCTTAGAAAATAGTCCCATATCAACCTCCTATTAAAATGCTACTAATGCGGTAGTTCTAAACCAGCCGCGAGAAGTTTTTATACATAAAAAAATGTCAGTCCCGTCGTCAACTACGATCATATCGCCAGGTGCGCCATCTGAAACAGCCGGTAAAGATGCCCGGACAGAATGATCGTGCGCCAGTTCAAAAAGTTCTTCCAGATTTTGCTGAACAACAGAACTTTTAAGATCATTACCTACCGGATTTGGTTGTGTGCGCGGCATAGATTATCCTGTGCTGACGGGAGCTTGCTGTCGCAAGAAAGCCGTGCTTTGTAAGTTATCAAGTTCTACTTCATTTATATCATAATTAAAGACGCGATACATAATTGTGCGACCGGTTATTGAATTTGAACCGTCCCATAAAGGGCGAAGGCGAACAAAAAATGTTTTTCCGTCTGTTGAAGAAGTATAGGTGGATAATCCCTCGCTCGTAACCATCGGAATAAACGTTATACCGGCGTCTACCGAATAAAAAACCTCAAAAGCGGCCCCAGTATTTCGCCCTTGTAAAATCACTTCCCCCACAACTTTTACTTTGGATGAATTTTCTTGAAACTTGGTACTAAAATCAATAGCTTTCGTGCGCCAATCAAACCGGATGGCAACTCCGGCGTCTGTAATTCCGTCTAAAAACTTACGAATTTGACCGCTTGTTGCCAGACCAAAGTATGGTCGATTAAAGAAAAAAGAAAATGTTGCGATTGATAAATCCGCAAGGCGTCTCCACTTTCCATTTAAGTCAATTTGTAAAAGAATATTATTCACAAGACTACCAACTTCTGCTAAAGCAATATAGTATCGTCCATCTACAAATATAGACGCCGGGCGTAAAGAACTAACGGTCGAAATAAACCATTGTACGGTCACTGATTCGACAACGGGCACATCTTCGTCGCTCGAAGTTATAGTCACGCGCCATTGTGTAAATTGATTGGGTGCAACACCTGTCGGAAAATCTCCTGGTGTAACGGCGAAAAACGTAGCCGCAGGAATACCGCCGGATGTTGTAGCCGACCGCATTTCAAAGATGACGATTCCGCCGTTTGTGGTAAAATCGGATAAAAATAAATCCCAACCGGCAGGAGGATTAACGGCGGTATCGATAATCGTTGACGTATACTGCGCTGTTAATGTCCATCTTAATATTACTGAAGATACACTCGCGGTTGTTGTATTTGTTGTGTCTGTCGTGATTATCAAGCGAATCCGAATAAATTGACGAACGATGTGACTTCCGAACGGACCAAATTCACCATCGGCGTTTCCACTTCCTGCCCATGGACCGCTTGTACTGGCGGACGTTGCAATTTGCACGGTTACAGATGTTCCGCTAGGTGTAAGACTCGTAACTATCAGAGAATCGTACGCTACGCTTTGAAGCGTTGTATCAATCGATTCTGATTCCCATGTTGCCGTCGTAGAAAACGTAAGAACAGGAAGACCTGTGGTTGGTGAAACGCGATCATCCGTTGTGGTCAGAAGAATCTTTATACGCCAATATCGCTTTCCTGATATAGTTAAGGGAGAAGTACCACTTACGTTATTTATCGTTTGAGAAACTTGGGCACCTCCGGCAAAATTTGCAATATCGCTACCTTCTATAGTTGTTTGACCTATTAAAGTAGGTGTTCCTGAACATTGAGCCGTCCCAGAATATGTACCGGTATGAGTAATAGCTAAACCTGCTGCAATAAAGGCTGATAGAGAATCATAAATTACAGAAGTCCAAATTCCAGATTTTGGAATCGCACTGGCACAAAAAGAATATGATATTTTTAATGATTTAGAGGAGATTGTTCCAGTTCCCGTCCAGCCAAAATCAGCAGGAAGTTTCCACGACCCCCCGTTAAAAATTCTATAAATTCCCGCGCCAAATGTTGAAGTTGAAACGTCTCCTAAGGCTGTTCCTCCACTTCCGGGCGTTCCAACAAGTTGATAACCTATCCAATATGTTTGTCCAGCAGATAAAACAACTGATGGTGATGCTGTAAATGTAGTATCCGCCAGTAGAGTTTCAACGCCTCCTGTAAAGATAGCCGTCCCTGGTATTCCACCAACACTATTCCAAATTTTTAATCGAAGTTGGCGTGATGATCCGCCAAATAAAACTCTTATACTGATAAAATTTACAGTTCCAGCGCGTATTCGTGATATAGGTTGTGCAAAAGCTAAAGGATTCTCAGACAAACCTATTCCACCCGATAAAGAACTAACGGCACCTAAATTTGATTGACCTGCTACATCGGTTGAAGTAGGAAGGACTAAAGAGTTTGTTCCTTCTGTTCCGGCATGAATTCCATCTGCGAACGATGTTACAGCAAATTTTGTAGGACCTCTAAGAGCTTGATCCGCATCTTTTGTTCGCGTATTCGTATTTACAGAACCACCCTCCCAATCACCTTGGTCATCCCAATTTCGTCGTGGATTATTTCCAAGGACGGAAGTTCCGTTTAAATATCCGCGTGTGGTTATTAAAGAGGACAACTGGGTCGCGTCAATTCCGTCATCAGCCGTTCCACCAAAAGACGATTGCGATATAGAATTTTTCTGCTGTAAAGCCTGTTGTATATTAAAATTGACTAAATCTTCAATTTCATCAGAAATATAATTTATCGCGTTGCCATCATAACTATAAAATCCGCGATCTGATAACCAAATTAAAATTGGCACACCTTCAACTACACGAATTTGAAGTGAGCGATTATCTACGCACCCTATCGAACTGGGAATAGCCGCGTAGCGATAGGTATCAGATGTTTTTCCGAGAATTTGACCCATGGATCGCCGATTAAAAACAATTAATCGGTTAAAATAAACAATATGAGCCGTGATCGGGTCTTCCTGATTACAAATAATTTGATTTGAACCGGGAAAGATATCTGGCATGGACGTATCACTAAAAAATAGAACAGAAGGATCACCGGGAACGCCGGAAAGCCATAATTGATCTAGCCATAACGTAATTTGTGAAAAACTTGGCGGGACGTTATTGAATTCAGGAATTTCTGTAGGTGTTACACCTACATCTATTGTATCATTGAATGTGATAGCTGTATTATTTGTGAGGGTGGCAATATGCAGCCATAAGCCGTCATTATTATCCCGATAAATTTTACGGGCAGTAACACCATAACCACCAATTGGAATATCAGTGAGGGGTATCGTATTATTTCCGGCTCCGGCAGTTTGAACACCAGACGCCGGACTTCCGTTGCTTTCTTCAGAATCATAATATAGAAAAGTAATTTTATAGGTATGCGCTCCATCTGGCACAGAACCACCGGCTGTTGGTGTACCTGCCGTAGGAGCCGTGCTTGAAGCTTGTGCGCCCATTGTTTTAATTTGAGGAGCCGTATAAGCCACGCCGCCATATAATGTACTGCGGTCATATACAATGGGAGCATTTATGCCGTTTCCCCCGTAAACACGATCCTGCGTTGTAGCGAATTCAAAATTTCCAGATGCACTAAATCCTGTTCCGTTTACAACCGTATTAAAAATCGTATCACCAGAAGAATATTTAATTTCGCCACTTTGCACAACTAAAAGATGGCGCGTTCCATCCGAGAAAATTGCCTCAAATTGATCTTTTGGTGCGGCTGCTAAAAGAACAGTATTGTAGTTTGGGCCACCTTTTCGTTTCGTAAGTGCGCCCGTCACGTCAGTTTCAACGTTTACAGTTCCATCCGTGAAATCTGCTAATGTGACTTTTTTACTATTAGCATTATACTTAGTAATTAAATGACCCCAATCTTCTGGTGCAATATGAACTGTGAGTTTTTCCATTAATTAAACCACTCATTGTTTACTGGATTTCGCTCAATAGCTAACCAATCTGCGAGACGCAGAGTGTCGTCTAGAGCTTTATTCGTAATTTCGATTCGGTGGAATTCACTTAAGAAAAGAAAGTCCTGAAAGAGAAAATCACCGGAAAACACAAGAGTATCGACGTTTGGTACGGTTTCTGATAATAATTTATCAGTGAGAAAATCCCCAAGAGTATCAACGGAGATAATGTTATCCTCTAAAGCTTTAGTCGCCGCCAAGAGAATTTCGTCTTCATCTGCGCGAGCGTTGTACATGAATTGGTTATACATACCGTTATTATAAGCAAACGGTGTATGTGCCCGTTGATAGATTGTGACGGTTTCTAGAAAGGCTTGAAGAGTTGCACTTCCCCCGATAGTATCTGCCGTGCCTTGTGAATCAACCCGAAGCATAGATAACATCTTTAAAACATCGGCATCTGTCGATATAATTATTTCAACCAAATTAACATTGTAATTTGTGAGATTATACGAATCACCATTATATACAGACTCATTATATTGCATTTTAATTTGGAATTCTTAAAACTCGAAAATTCGTACCGCCAGAATCTACGTCACCGCGACTGACTCGAACTATTGTTCCCGCTGTTACATCAAAAACCAAGAGACGTATATCAGCAGCCGTGACACTCGAATCGACTGATAAGGCTCTTACACCGCCGCTAATCAGGTCTAATCTATTGGCAACTGTATCACTAAGACCTGTATCGGTATCATTCGTAAAACTTAATGCGGGACTAGTTGCACTTCCATCTTCTAGTCTAATAACACTTCCTGATCCTGGAACCGGAGAAAAAACTCCTTGAAATATTCTAAATCTAGCACCAGAGCCGGCGGCAAAACCAATTTCATTAGGACCAATTCTATAGATACCAGTATCTAAATCTCCAATAAAAGAAAATCCTGGAACAGTATTTGTACCATCTTGAATGAGAAGTTGTCCTGCATGTACAAAAGCCGCAGCGGAAGATAACTGAAACTGTTGGACGCCAGTTACAGCAAAACGTAGATTTCCAGTAGTAAAATAAAGGCCCGTATTTGATTCAGCAGAAGGACCAACAGCTATTGCAGATACTAATCCATTTGGAGTTAAAATTGGTAACGTCGAGACCAAAGAAGCAGTATCTAAAGTTATTCGATTGATTCCATTCGTTGTAAAATTTAAAGTATCTGCCGCACCACGATAAATACCTGTATCGGTATCACCAATAAAAGAGAAAGAAGGTGCCCCTGCTGAGCCAACCGGCGGTAAGAGTTGTGTAGAACTTAAACCGATTCTATCAGAGAGGTTTTGTTCTATGGCCTTTACTTCTTCTTTTAGTGCATTATGATGAGCCGCGATAACATTATGAAAAACCTGACTGTTTTGAACGTGTGAGGCCGCAATTGTGCCGTCTGCACCTCGCGTACATCCGGTGAAAGAAGTCGAGGTAATTCCTGTATAATGAATTATCTCATTGTCAATTGAAATAAAACCAGTACTCGGAAATCCCGTTGTTGACACGACGTTAACAGTCGTGGCACTATCTGTCAATGGATTATCAGTTAATTGTGTTGAAGTAGCATTGACGGCGACATACAAATCGGAATCTGCGGCCACCGCACTAGGAAATACAGCCATAATAGTTTCTCCTTAAATTTATTTCAAACTTATGAAAATGTTACCTGCCAAGTGACTTGAAGCGAGTCGCCAGAACCTTTATTAATAACCGGGAAAGTTTGTCGAGCAAACATAGTTCCGCCAGTTGATTCAGAAAAAATACCACTCTCTGTAATCGCGCCAGTATTCACGCCAGGACCAAATGAGGCGATATTCTGCCATACATTTCCAGAAGGCGTAAGAGTACCCGCCACACGACTAGAAAGTTCGGTTTCGAGGGCGGTATCAGAAGCATTAGCCGCGCTCGTACCTGTTCCAAGCCCAATATACTGCATGAAAAAATCGGCTTGAGTTGCCGCTGTTAACCATGTCGCTAAGTAGTTTTTTCCGACCGTCACGACGACATTATTGATCTCTCGTATTTCTTTGAGTTTGCCAGACGCATCATAGAGTTCAAATTTGATTCGTCCTTTAGGTGTTACTTTATCCTTAAACATTTGATTGTCTCCTTATATAGAAAGCGGATTAGATTCACTAGACCCACCATCGAAAGGGATGGGCGAGTCAATGTCAATCCTGTTTCTTTGATCTCCGCTTTGTTTTTTAACCCAACGGCGTCCTTCGGCCACATAGCGGTCGTAGGTAAGTTGTTGAGCGTCTGCGCGATCAAATTCTTGTTCTTTGGTCCAAGCCTTCCAGAGAAGATAAGCTGTAACAGCTTCCGACAAAGAATCATCTAAATTCAATGAATCCGTTACAGATGTAAGCGGAATTGGTTTAGATTTAAAAAACAATAATAGGGTCGTGGCATTATCAGCATCGGGAGCTTTATCTAACCAAATAGAGCGACCCCAAATTAAATACCGTTGCGGCGTTCCTTGATTATCCACCGTGGTATTCATAAAATTAGGTTGTTGTTGAGCCGTTTTTTCAAGATTGGACGGATAAAGACGTTTCCAACGAAACGTTCCATTCCCGTTATTAATTTTTATAAAAACGGCACGTGCGCTTAACCAATTTGAAGGAAGCGGATAATCGAGACGACCTTGGGTTAAAGAAAGGGATGCGATATCTTCTAAAATTCGTGTTTTATTGGTATAGTCAAGTTCTGCCCGATTAATATGGCGTAAAAACTCCGCATCTGTCCAATAAGATGCTGAAATTTCTACGAGTTCGCGCCGAACGTCTGTAATTATTGTTTGTGCTTGCATAGATTTCCTTACAGATAAAAAATATAGACATTTAGTCCAACAATTTGAATTGTATGAATTGTAATTGTAGGATGTTCATCAAACCATTCATTTAGTGGAGTAAGTTCAGAAGGAATTGTTAATTCAATATAGGCTATGTTCATTTTTCTACCCAACTAATTGTCATGTCTGAAATTGTATTTGTCGCACTAGATTGCCCACTAATTAAAAGAGCGTTATTTGGCGGAATTATAAAACCTAGTAAATTTGTATTTATTTTACTTCTGTTATTAGCTCCGGTTATATATGCTAAAAGTTTTGTTCCTCTTGCGCTGATTGTTGGGGAAGAATAAGAAACCATTTCTGAGGAATTAGCACTCTCAAAATTACTATTAGAGATAGTTAATAATGTTCCATTTGCCGTAATTGTAGGATTTTTATAAAACCTATATGTAAGTTGTTTTCCCGCAGACAAACTATTTAATAACGTTGTTTGAATAAAAATTGTTTTTGTATTACCCGAAAGGTTCTGTAAAAGCAAAATATCGACTTCGTTTGTTCCAGATACGTTCTGCTCATTTGAAACTAAGTAAACATTTCCATTTGCAGCATCCGCGTTTAAAAGATCAGGTGTTACAAGAAGTCTGCCATCATATGCTTGAACATGTTCAAAAATTTCCAGATCATTAAGTTTTTGTGCGTTTAAAACAGATCGAACAGATTGTGCAAGATTATCAACGTCAAGGTTTTGGTTTAATGGGCGAGCAATCAAACCGCTTCCATTCATTCTATATGTTACATTCAACCGAAAAGTCGTTTGGGCTTGGTTTCCATTGATATATCTAACCCGAAAATATTTAGCTCGCGGACAGAAAGAAAAGGCGCGACCAATATTTGCTTTAACGTTCGAACCTTCCGACCGGTCAACATTAATTCCATCGCCCGACCATTGAAATTCTAGACCGTTTGTCGCGCTAATTTTATCAGTAAAAACTGTTAAATTTATAGCTCCAAAATTAGAAACGTTTTCAAAATTACCGATAAAAATCTCGTCGATTCCTAGCGGTGTAGTTGAACTATTGCTAAATGAATTCAGCGGGTATCCGGTAGTAATATCTATCATTATTGGAGCCCTAGAATTTTTACGACGAGATTCGTGGCAGTTCCCAATGTCAAAGAACCTACGTTTACACGTATAAAATCAACAGGCGTATCGTTATTTCCAGTTGATACAATTACACCGTCTCCTGTCGTAGTCGAGTGTGATAAAAGTCCCGTCCAATTTACTCCGTCCAAACTACCTTCAAATTTTACTCCCCATGCTGTAGGAGACGCTCCTGTTCCTTTAGCACTCAAAGAAAATATCGCAATAGGGCTTTTTGTTAAATCTATTATACCGCTACTTCCCACTTGTGTAAACGTGAAACTGTCCCGATAAAACGGTTTTGATATTCCCGAAAAAAGTGGCATTATTCTATCTCCGTTACTTGCATATTTCCACTTCCTGAACTTAAAATAACATCTATTCTTCCAACATAAATTGGAAGGGGAAGTTCATAAGACGATCCGCTTGTTAGAACAATTGTAAAACTTGTAGTAGAGGCTGTCGCACCAAATTTTACATAAGCATTTTTTGAAGAATCATTATAAAAAATGGCTGCTTTTCTATTTGAATTTGCTGACAACAATGTAGCATTTGTCGTAGATAAAGCTACTGTTGTTATCGTTGCTAAATCTACGCGATCATCTATGTCAGCCATCTTTTCTCCTCAAATCTTGGGTTGTTGTTTATTGTGGTTATCCAACCCATCCCAGGTTTACTCCTGGCCCACAGCAAACTTCATTCCAGATTACGGAATATCATTACCAATGATCGTGCTATAGACGTCTTGGGCTTGACCCTGACGGTTTGTACGAATTACGCGCACAGTTCCAGTAGAAGTCACAGGAACTTCAATAGGCGGATTAAAGTCCAATTGAACATGTCCACCTTCTTTCGAAACAAAAGCAACAGCGCGAGTTGCAAGAGTTGCAACCGGCCCCGTTTGAACTTCTACTTTTCCACTACCAGAAAATGCAGCAATAACGCTCCGAAGAAGGAATGTCGTACCCGTAACTGTGTAATCATGGTTGTCAGCGGTATCAGATGCGACAGCCGCCGACGTGTCATAACTATGAACTTCATTGCCCGAAATAGCTGTGGCAACTTGAACATAGATCGGATTGGTTTCCGAGTTTGCTGAGGTATTAGCAGAAACTTTAACCGAATCTTCTGCCAATGTGAGGGGACGAATATCAAGGTCTACTGCATCAACGGTTAAAGAACCTCCTGCATCCGAAATAGGAACCGGATTGCCGTTAGCAACGTCCGCGTCTCCGACTTGAATATTCACATTTGCGTTCAGATCGTCATGAGTATTTTGTAAAACTTCAATAGAATCCTGAGTAGAAGTAATATCACGAATATCAAGATCAGTTGCCGTAACATTAACATCCCCTGAAACTGTAACATACAACGCACCAGCCGCATTGACCTTAAGCGACGCATAGTCGCCATCTGTACTGGTTGAAGAAGCGAGTGTATCTTGTCGAACTGCAAGAGTTTGAGTACCGAGGTCGCCACTAACGTGCGCACTATCCTCGGCATATTCTGTACCAGAAGATGCCCCTCCGGTAATATTTACATCTAAAGACGTGCCAGTTAAACTGACATTAGTAGTACCATCTGTTAAGCGAACAAAGATGGGATTTGTTGATAAATTAGCATCCCGCGTAGCAGATACTAGTGTTGGGAAATGTCCATCAGCCATATAATTGCCTCCATGTTAAATTTGTTCCGCTTCCACAGAACTTTGTAACGTTTTTTCCTGATATTCGAGTTGCTCTAATTCTTGTGTAACCGCCATAATTTGTCTTTCGATTTCAGGAACTTTTCCTTTAATCAAATCTTCGATTGCTTGACGGAAATGAACTAATTTAGACTTCGCTTCTTGCTTTCTCGCAGCAATCCATTTAAGTTTCATATCTTTTGTTTCGCGAGCTTGAACTTGAATCGGATATGAGCTTCCAATATCTGACATTTTATGCTCCGTAAATTGTAGATTCAAAATCTGCTAATACGCCAGTAGCGTAATGCGTCACTTTTACATCAAGTACGTCTCCACCATCCATACTAAGAGGAGAAGTAAAGGAAAAATCCAAACTACGGGCGGGACCAGATCGTTTAGTTTCGATAAGTACCGCATTAAGAAATAATTGAAATTTTGCATAATCTGTACCGCTAACTCCTATTCGCGTCAATCTTGTAGCAACCGCTGCCGTATGTGTTAAAATAGTTGTAAGAGTATTATCCGAAACATTTGTGACACTTCCACCAGCAATAGCTGAAACAGAACTTGGTACAAATATTCCATCAAAAACGCCATCAGTGATATCAGCAAGATGGACGTATAAATTACGCGCAGGATCGGTTTCAAGACGCCGAGATAATTGCGTTCCGCGTTCTGACCCTAAAAGAGTATGATCGCTTTTTGTCGGCGCGTATGTGGGTTCATCCCCCTGAATATGCTCAGGATAATTGGGAAAATTTAAACCCACGGTTTAATCCTTTTTTTCTTCGTCTTCCTGCTTATCCAGGATACGTTCACGTAATTCTTTCGCGCCTTCTGGTTTAAAATTGCCTTCTGGTATAGCTTTCTTATGCTTACGAAAAATAATCAGACCATTTACGCGTCCAATTACTTCTACAAATAACGCCAATTTTCCGTGGTCGCCCGTTTCAAGAGAAGCAGCGATTTCTGATTCGGGAACGGCAAATTCTGATAAAATTTCATGTTTATCCATTTGCGTTCTCCACAAGACTCCGTAGGGTTTTGATAATTTTTTGAATCTTCTTAAATTCTTTTACGTCTTTCGGCATTGGAAGCTTACTTAGGTTTAAAAGAGCATCTACAACAATTTCTTCTAGCGTTGCTCCACTAACCTTCATAACTGATTTAGTACCGTCAAGCATGGTGACTTTCGCTACAGTACCTTTTCCTTTAAAATAATTTTCGCCAGGGTCTTCGGCTATAACAGTTCGTCCTTGTTTAGGACGCGCATCAGCAACACAACGAATACAAGTTGGTTCTGTCGCATTGGCGTTTCCTATAAACATTTTATCCATTTGATGTATTGTACAAAATCCTGCCGCGCTTCCAATACTTTGCATAGTTTTCTCCTTACGCCCAATAGTTTGATTTGTCGCGACGATATTTCTCACGCATCCGATGAATATCGACTAAATCATCCAAATCTATATAATCTTTTAAACCTGTTTTTCTTAGGCCGATTGCTTTAGCTTCATTCGTCGCTTGTGTTAATGGATCAAGTCCGACTGTAAAATCTTTCCCGCGATTTTCTTCGAAAGAAGTGGAAAACTCTCGCGCAGCTTTTTGCTTATTAATAATATGTTTTTTAATAAGTATGTTAAGTACACGCCGCCAACCTTGGCGGAGAATATAGCCATCCCATCGACGCTCAGTTCTTTCATACACCATACCGGCTATTGGATTAATTCCGCAAAGATGTTCGAGTTCTAATCCTTGTCTCTTCACTAAATAAATTCCCCAAGGCCGCTCAGTTGCCGGACAATTCTCGAAAATGCGCAGATGTGGATTAAGTCGTTTTAATTTAGATTTAAAGATGCAGTAAAGCATAATTTTATTTCCGCCTATTTTCAACTCCCGTATAGGCGACGCATGAAAATAGGCAGAATAAAACTACAATCTTAGTTATCAGCAGCCGAACCATGATAGATTTGCACGGCGCGAACTGATTGAAGAACCGTTGCACCAAGGACAAACTTCCAACCAATCGTTGAAAACATATTCAGCGGATTAGAAGTGTCTTGCGCTCCTGGTTCTTTACGGATCATTTCCATACCTTGACCACTCAATTCAGTGATACCATAAGCATCACGACCGAAGATATAAGCATGGTAGGTGTCATCAGTAGCACCAATACCGGTACCCGTATTCGTGGAAACCACGAAACGAACCCCGTACAATGCACCAACTTCACCGCGAAGAATTTCGTCATTCTTAATGTACTTAGACGTTTCCAACCAAGAACCGGCATCCGTATCTGACTGTAAGTCAAAATGCCCGGCGGGATGGATCAAGCCTTTATACATATTACCCTGAAAACCAGGGACGTTAGATGAACGAAGTGAATAAACAGCTTTACGGATTTCCGCAGCATTTAACACGGACGCATCAGCAACCGTTACTTCGGAAACAGCACCACCAGCGAACTGATCGGTGAAGTTACCGGAGAGAGCAGCGCGAACGATGGTGTCGTAAGACAACGCTGCATTGTCAGATAATTCATCTGAGATTTCGTCCATGATGGGATTAATTGACTTCCATTGCAGTTCTTTTGAGGTTTTAACAAACTGCCCGTAAGTTAGAGGCTCAATCGTCCCTTCTGTGGTACCGACGGTTGATTCCGCCGGATTCACATTTTCTGTTAGCGGCGTGATCACAGCCGTCAGCTTATTAAGGCGACGGAATTTAACCAGCGTACCGCTTTGCTTCGGGAGAGGGCGTTTTGTTCCACAATCCTCGAAGTAGAGTTGGGGAACGAGACGCTCCAACCAACGCTTATCATAATAAATGCCTGTGTCGGTAAATGTATTACCAACCGCAGTTGATATACCAATTGTATTAGCCATTATAGGCTCCTGTGGTTAAAAATCCAACCCAGGTATTAGTCGCTGACCATTCCAAGTTTGGCGAAATGTTGCTTTAATTGCGCCGCACTCATTTTGCGCGTATCTAGTCCAGTGGTGTTGGTTTTACCACCCGCCGCGACAGCGGTTGACGCTTCTTTCGCGGCCTGAGCATCAGCCGATTTACGGCCAAGCTCATGTGCTTGTTTCACAGATTCCTCTGCTTTTAGGTCACGTGCAAGTTTATACAAAGTATCATAAATAACGCCAACATCCTGATTCCAGTCCACGGGACAATTTTCAGCAGAAGCAATTTCGTTCATGACGGGTTTAAGTTTCGTAAAATCAGGATAATTTGTAGTATCCGATTCGCGCCGCATGATTTCGAAGTTTGTTTCCAGGCTCGTAATTTTTTGGTCACGCGCCTCTAATGCCTTTTCGTGTTCTGTTTTCAGTTCTTTTGTCCACTCCTCTCGAAGTGGGTCGAACGCTTTCAGACCTTGTGTCTGCAAGGACTTCATAAACTCCTCAGGGCTGATTTCTTGTTTAGTTGCTTGGGCGAAGGCTTTATGGAGAGAATCTATTTGAGTTTTAAGTTGCGCTTCGTATTGAGTACGTCGCGTATACTCTGCTCTCAAATTACCATAATTCTTGTTTACGCTTTCAAGCTGCTTGACAAGAGAGTCGTAGCTTGTCTTTGGGTCGAATGTCGGTGCCGCCGCAACAGGAGGATTTTGGGTGGTGGATTCTGTTCCTGGCTGCGTACCAACTGCATCTGGTGAGTCGATAGTCGCTGCCGCATTATCGACGGATTCTACCGTCGGTGCGCTTTGGTTGTTATCGTCTGCCATTTTATTATTTCCTTGAAACTTATCTTCGATCTAGTCGAAGGGTTTCTAAAGGGAGTTTTTACTCTTCGACTTTTTCCGCATTAAGCATCCTTGCGGCATTATCTCCGAGTAACATAAATTGTTTAAGAATATCTACAGCTTTCTGGACGCCTTGGGCGCGAATACGTTCTATACGGGCGTCCTCGTCATTCCCTTTAAGCCAAGCATTTTTTTTATCCTCTAAAATTGCATCAAGTTCAGCTTTATAAAGTTTAAAGCCGGGATGCTGGCAAAATGCGCGAATAATATGACCATTATTAACATCTTGTGAAAGACGCGTAATTTGTTGGTCGTTCAAATCACTCATTATCTAACTCCCGGAGCCTTTGGTGCGGACGGCCCATTCTGAATATTTTGCGCAAGTATAGCATTTGGATCACCAGTCGGCGACAAAGCAGGATTCGCTACAGTCATGATTTGGATTTCTTCCGGAGCAAAACCCGACAGTTTAACAATTTTACTAAGAATACTCGCGATAGACTCAGGTGCAAGATATGGCGCGAATGTACCAAAGATTGTCGTTAACTGCTGAATCTTACCCTCGGTTCCGACCATATCACTGATCCCAACCATCTTGTACTTGAAGTCTACGCGCAAGTCTTCCACTGATTGAATTGCAGGTGGTATAATCTCACCAGTTGTAGGGTCTTGAATTGGCTGAAATAAGAAACCATAAGTATTATTTAATTGTTCATCTGTATCAATAAATTGAAGGTTTAAACCTTGTATGAGTTTCAGCACACGTTTGATTCCAAGTTCTTCGATGAGCTTAGTTCCAACCGCAAATTTTTCAAGAGCCTGACCAATAATAAGCTGCGCTCCCTTAGCTGTACGACCAAGACGACCAGATTCTGGTGAACCTTGAATTGAACGAGGCGCAGTTGCATTTTCAATATCACTTTGAACCGTACTGGCTTCAGTATAAGCTGACGCCGTAACGTCTGGTGTTCCAAGAGCTTCTACGCCATCCATTTGATCCGTTAATATAATACCATTCGGAGTTGATATAAGTGTGTCAAGATCAATATCCGCAAGAGAATTAACCTTCCACATTCTATTCAAAATTAAATTAATGTTGTCAATGCGCTGGCGTCTTAATGTCCAGAGTTCATGAATATTTGAGATTACGGGTTCTATAAGACCTAGCCCAAACCATTCAAGGGGAACTGGAAAAAATACACAACGAATAACCGGGCATTGCTGATGATGAAAAGGATTTGAACGCGCTACCAAAATAACTTCACGGTTTGCTATGATAATCTGACATTTTTCTTTGATACCGTCCCCGTCTAAATCGTATTTACCCCAAAATGTAAGAACTTCTACAAGGTCTTTAGCGGGTGGCGTAGATAAACCACGAATAGAATATCGAGCTTGACGCGATTCTGCAAAATGAGTATCACCGGCGACAAGTTTTGGATTCTCAGTATTACCAAAAATAGGAAATTGTCCGCGTCCTCCTGCTTTAACATCATCTATACTCATCCATGACCGAACAAATACACCTCGCGCATCACTTTCATTACGAGATTCGGGATCAGGAAACACATCAAGAATATCTAAAACTTCAACTTCTGGCCGCCGTTCGACAACCTTATATTCACGCTTCTCTTCCCACCGAATATTATCAGGATTAATAAGAAGACCATTAATTGTTAAAGGCTCGCGAATAGGAGTACGCGTAATAACCCATTCTCGTTTCGCTTTCCAATACACATGGAAATAAGAAGTTCCGTAGAGTAAAAGTTGTTTAACAAAATCTACAAATTTAACCATAAAGTCTGCTTGATTGAGCTGAAACGTCAGCAGAATCTTCATCCCATCTGCAAAATTTTGATCCATTGGATTGACAGGAATAATATCAAAAAATTCTTCCCCCGATCCAAAAATTGTGTTTACAATCTTCGGAACTGCTGCTTCGATAACTTGAAACACAATTGGGACAGTGATTGTAGAACGCGTGGGAGTTTTACGCTTGTCTTGACTTGAAAAATACAGTCTATAGATTTCTTCCCATAAAGTCTCGTAGGGTTTTCGCCAGGATTCCCACGGTTCAAACATTCCGGTAATATCGTCAAGACATTTCTGCTCTGCATCAATACCATCTTTCCCCGGAGCAATTTGGATAGTACCGACTGGGGCAGGTTGTACTTCCCCTTCTTGCGGTTCAGCGATAGATTGATCTTGATTGTCGTCGTAGGCCATAAATTTTAATATCCAGTGTGAGAGTCCAGAACCTCAACGCGGTTACTCATTCGTTTATGTTTCTTCCCGCGCGTTGCGCCAGTATGATTCAAATATAAACCTGTCATTGGTCTAGAAAACGCATAACGTAAAGCGTCCATACAATGGTTATTTTTATCTACTGTTTTATCGTTGTTGAAACCATTGGCATCAGGTGTTTGATAATGATATGACAAAATTTCATCAATCGTATGGGTCGTTTTATGTTTAAAAAACTTAAGTCGCCCTTCCTGTAACAATCCGCGTATCCTCACAATTCCGGTATCTTTCGTTTTATCCGCCGGTTTAACATTGCGGTTTCCGTAAAATTGGTTGAGTTCTAAAATGAGTTGCGCAGCTTGTGTATCCGCCAAGACGTAAGCGAGAGCTTCGCTTTGTAAAAACATTGAAATGGTTTTTAAAAGAGTCTCTGCCGCATAAAATTCTCTGTATACATAAAAAATTTTTGATTCGGGATCAAGCGCAATACATAAAACCGCATTAGGATTAGACTTACCGAAGTCAAGCCCACCAAAACGAAGCCACTTATCAGGAATAGAAAACGGATCAACCAAATGAATGTCTTCATCGAATTCCGGGTAAACCAATCCTTCCAGTCTAGTAAACATCCCACGGTATCGTCGATCAAAGATTGCCTTTGGCAATTCTTTTTTCATCCTCTCGTATTCATCTTTTGGAAACTTTGGATTACCAATAGATGACCAAGTAACTACTTCAATCGTATTTCCGCGTTCAGGATAGTGGCGCACTTCACATTTGCCTTCGTCGTCAAAGTTGTAAACGGCCCCGGCTTTATTTAAAATTTCTTTTTGAAACCAATTAACAGCATATGGCGTCGAGGTTAAAATACATCGCCCTTTATCTACTGAAAGACGCCCCTGAATATTCGTCCAACCTTCAGCTTTAATTTTACCACACTCGTCCACCCATGCGGCGCGAACGGTCATACCCTCAACAGAATCCGGGTCGTCCATTGACCGGACGAAAATCTTACAAGGTTCGTCTGTCTCCAGATGATTCCAAGCTAATTGAAAATACTTCTTTTGTTCTTTCCATTCTCCCCAGTCTTTCGGAAAAAACTCTTTAAATTTTGGCAAGGTGGACTGTTCGAGTGTCGGGTTGGTCGGGGCGCATATTAAATAATCGCCATATTGACCCTTTTGGTAATCAGTCTGAATCTGGTCGAGCAACCAAAGGCCGCCGACGAATGTCTTGCCTCCGCGAATTCCGGCTATTGCGCCGATAAATCGCGCGGATGATTCAAAAATTCTGTCTTGTGCAGGATGAAGATTTACTTCCATAATGTCTGCCGATTGCGTTGTTTTATTCGCGGTTTACGAACGCCATATTTTTTACGAGGCCTCTTATTCTCAAATCGGTTAGGTAGACAATACCTACAATCTAATTCATATCTTTTTAAACGATTATAAACAGTTGGATGTTGACAATTTGTTATATTTTCTTGGTTCATTTTAGTTTAATTTTGTACGAATTTGTCTCCCCACAGTATCCAAATCTGCATAGAAATAAACTAAATTAAAGTTGTGCGCTACACGCCGCGCAATCTTTAAAAAACGCACAGGACCGAATATGATCTGGCACGCCCCGTTTAAATCGAACGACGCGGACCGCGCCTGACTGGTTTGGCTGTTTTTGTGCGGAAGCTTGCCCGTCGGTTTTTTGCTTGATTTTCTTGGTAGGACGTTTTTTTCTTTTTTTTGTAAAAATCATATGGCATTTCAAAACTCCTTTTTTCTTCGTAGACCCCTCCCGTAGGGTGAATCTGTAGGGGCATACTAGCAGGCCATAACCAATCCAGTCACCCGCCCCCGTCCCGCACCCCTGGGTACTCATTCAACCGTTGAATTAAAGTCAACAGCTTCATTGAGTTTAAGGTAGAGGGTCGGTGTCGATGATTTTAGTGGGGTCTAATGGGGAAATACTAGATTCCGCCACATCCCTTGTCCCCTTTTCCGCCAACCTATTTATAACTAAAACACTTATCCTTTGCTTAGGTTGCGTTGCTTCGGGGGAAATCTTTGCCGTAAACTTGCGAATTTCCAACCATTCCTTAAATTTAAGAGTTTGTCTTTCTTCCAAAGGAATATCTAAAACGCTTTTAATATCCGCTTGTAAACGGGCGCGTGATGTAACATCAAGATCACCAATTTGCTCAATATACGTTTTTAATTTCTTAAATATTTGATATGGCGCGGATTTCTCAGTACCAGTATATTTTGCCAATTGGTAAGCTTTTTTAATATTACCAGTTGAAAGGAAAGCATTGATAAATAACCAATTTTGATGAGTTAAGCGCGAAAAATCAAGGGCGTTTGGAAGTGCTTGATTATCATTTGATTCTATTGGTTGATTTTGTTCAAGTTGGTTTGATTTTGAATTGACGTGATTATCAATAATTTCCATAATATTAATTGTTTAAATACAAAAATCCCTTATAAGGTCCGCTTAACATCTAAAACGTATGATTATTAATCATTTCCGCTTAGAGTGAGCATTGCGCGTTTGCGCCTATTTTCGAGGTCGTATTTCGCCTTGGCACTCGCAAGGTCGATATGGTTGGGAGTTGGTCACGTTAAGATGGTCGAAGGCGTGAGAGTTAGGCCAAAAACATACCCTACTATATACACCCAAAAACGCGGTATTGATGACAAAGCGCGAATAATTATTTTGAAAATAATTGATTATAAAGTAGTTTTAATGATAAATAAACCTTGACAAAATGGAAAATCGGCCTATACTTAAAATATAATAAAAGGAGAAAAAACATGAAAAAATTAAAAGGATTTTATGCGACATTATCCACGGGCAAGGAAAAAAAAGTCTATTATCTTCAACCTTACTATTATCAAGGTGGAAAATGGTTCAAAGTGCGAAATGAAAAACCCCTAAAAAAAGGAGGAAAAATATGAAAACTACAACACGCGGAAAATGGAGAATTGTGAAGCTACCAAACGGATCATACCAATGGATTTTGATATAGAGGATAATCAAATGATTAAATACGAACGTGACTTATTGGAGTTTTTAAAGAAATATCCAAATAAATGGCACTCTTTCAATACCGATGATTTAACGTTAAGTGTTATTGATAAATTGTTAAGTCAAGATTTAACCGGTAGATTCACAGTTGATTGGGATACAAAACAAATGTATTATTTACCAAAAAAACCAACGTATTATAAAAAAGGGGGCGCGAAATGAAATTATTTAGAATTTATACTGAAAACAAAAATCCAAAACGCTTAGAAGAATTAATTAGTTTATGCTTTGATGGTTTTACGGTGATAAAAACTAAGGGGTTTTGGAAAGGCGCGTCCGAAAGCGCACTCTTAATTGAAATCTACACTGAAAATAGCGAGTTGATACGCGCATTAGCTAATGCGATTAAGAAAAACAACAAACAGGAAGCCGTATTAATTACGAGTGCAGATGTTGATTTTCAAGTAGTTTAAAAAACCCTTGACAAAACATCAAATGTCAGGTAAACTAAAAACAGAAAAGGAGGTCATATCATGAGTCAACAAACTAGATTAGGGACACACGCGACAACGATCCAAAACAGATATGGAATTGAGACGGTGGTAAGATATCACACTACAGAGATTGTGCGATTCAGCAATGAACGAATTGAATTAAATACAGGCGGTTGGCGTACAGCTACCACAAAAACACGGTTAAATCAGGCAAGCGTACAGTTTGGTTTAGGTTATCATGTGCATCAAAAAAACTACGCATGGTTTGTTACATACGGAGGGAACACGCATCGATGGAATGAACCGATCTTTATTATAGGAAGATAAGGAGAGAAAATAAAATGGCTTTCACGGTAAATAATCGATTAAAAAACTTGGCTTTGTCAGTTTCATCCTTTGAAGCTTTTATTAAGGAATGTGCAAAATGGCGGAAATACGCCGTAACGATTCCGACACCGTGGACCAAAGCTGATTATCGCCGGCTTTATGATGAGATTAGGGGAGGTACGCGCCATGAATACACCACAAAGACCGTTTAAGACGATACATGATAAGCGTCTTGCATACTTGGTGAGTCTAGAAGGAATTTACAAGGAAGACGGTTACACAACTAGGTTAAATGGGCGCGATAATCTTCTAGAAATTTATCCCCGTGGTTCAAAGATTCCAAAAACTCATGAAGAAATTACACTTGAAAAGTGGGCTAATTAAGGAGAATAAAATGACTTCTTTTATAGACAAATTCAAAGCGAAAGTAAGACAATTAGACAAACCGCGATATGACGCATTTAAACCAGAACCAATGATAAAAAGGTTCAACATTTATAAAAGAAGTTTACCAGTTGGTCTTGATAAAATTGTGGTTATTGGCGTCACTAAAGAAGAAGCTAATTGGTGGATTCAATATAAGCTTAAAACAAAATCCTATCAAGATAATACGAACGATTTAATAACATTAATTTATTTTGATATCGTACCAGTAGACGCTACATTAAAGGAATTGTCGATTTACTTCAACATTCACCCTATAACAATTGGACCTATAGTAGGTTATATAACAGATGAAAATTTACATTAGAACGTTATGGAGCGACGATCAAAAATCTTTATGGCGAAGCGAAAAACAACGCGACGCTTTACGCCTCTATTTAAATGACCACGGATTTTATGTTTTAACGGGCGCAAGTGATTCCCTTGACGTTTATGCTATAGACTATACCGACCCGTGGGATATTTGTCTTATCAAAAAAAGCCTTGACAAAATACAAAAGTCCTGGTATACTTTAACCAGGAAGAAAAAGGAAGGTATAAAATGAAAACGATCAAACAACAAATTTACGATGCAATTGAACTAAAGAAAAAACATCATACAGAAGATTGTTCAGACGCGAATGATGACACATCGGTTCTTAAAGGTAAGTGCATTTGTCCTAAAAAGCTTGGTGAAGGGAGCCACATTCATGCGCGTCAAGGTGGACGGAAAATAGTTTCAAATTGAAAAATATCGAAGGTATAGTATGCTTTAATAAAAGCAAAGGGAGCTTAAATAATTATGAAAAAATTACATAAAAATAGACTTTTAAAATTAGCTAAGCATTTAGAACAAGGTAAATTAGGCCATAAAATCTTTAATATGCGTGTTTGGAACGCCGGTACTTTTGATAAAAATGGTTGCGGAACGGCGGGTTGCGCTATAGGAGAGTGCCCGATTGTTTTTCCTAGATTATGGATATTCCGGCGAAATAAGATTTTACAGCCCCAACCCATTTTTCGTGATTATACCACGGTTTTCTCCTCAATTCGAGCTTTTTTTGGGTTAACTTGCCGCGAGGCATATTTTTTATTTGTACCCGATACTTTATATACTGCACGTAACCAAGCCAAACGTATACGAAAGTTTGTAAAGAAGAAAAAATAACATGGCTTGCATGGAGCATGATTGTATAAATCCAAATTGTACTTGGTCCGCGATTGACAATAAATCTCATGATCGTTGTCCGTTTTGCGGTACCGAAATTATAAGTTTTTTCGATGAACCAAAAGGAAATGAAAATGTTAACTATGATAATTGATGAAGTGACAAACGGTTATATCGTGCGTATTCATAAAAATGGTTATTTGCTTAATGAATTTCATGAGGAACACATCGACGCATTATGCGCCGTTTACAATTTCCTCGAAAATGAAATTTCCCTCGAATCAAAAAGGAGACTTGATGATGCGTCTACGATGTAACTTATGTATATATCAACACCACGACAATGCGTCAAAGAAAACTGAAATTTTATGGCTACGCACGATTCGGAATATGGATTATCTCGTATGTAAATTTCATCGGAGGCAAAAGTATGGTCGAAAAAAACCAAACGGCCTTAGAACTATATAATTCTTATAAAAAACAATATGATCTATTGGTCAATATTTATTGTCAAATGAAAAAACATCGCCCATTTGAACCGCAATCTAAACTTGCAAAAGTTATTTGGCGTATTAGTCGATTGATGGAAGCATGGAAATTTGTCGCAGTTGTAAACATCGTGAAAAAACAAAAAGGAGAATAATATGAACCTCGAATCTCTTTTATCGCAACTAGAAAGAATACGGTTATGCGCAGAAGCTAAAGAATTTCAAGAGTATTATGACAGTTATATTGAAAACCTAATAATAAAATTACTTTTAGACTACATTAATAATACAAAAATCACAGAAAAAATTGATGAAATTATATTCTAAGGGGGAAATTATGTTTATTGAAATCAAGGAAGTTAAACAATGTCGCAATAAAGCTTTTGGAAACTTCGTATATCGCGGACAAAACAACACCTTAATAACAATATCCCTCAAGAAAAATAATACAGTGGCGGAATATTCTGCAACAATCTTTCACGAACTTATGCACTTATGGGTGACAATTTTACGGTCAAAAGGTTTTCGTTGTACCAATATTCAAGAACACCGATTTATTTATGCCGCAGAAGAGCGCGTTTTGGCTATGGCAAAAAAACACTTAAAAGCACGGAGAAAAAAATGAATGTTCTTTTGCGCTTACAAATTGAAACACAAGAAAGAAACTATATAGTAAGTACAACATTTGAAAATTATACACTTCGCCAAACTTTTAAATCTTATAGGGAGGCGTTACGGGAATTGTCTAAAATTGCCCGGCGCGAAGAATTACGTCATGAATTTAACTGTAATCACAATCCTGGTTGGGACGCTAACCGTCACGTCTTATAGGTCGGTACCAGAACAGACCGATTCCACACCATTTCACACATCAACCGGGGCGCACGTTGAACCTGGTGGCGTCGCCATCAGTCGAGATTTACTTTGTGGCGCATGTCGTAAACTTCATAAACGGTGTCGCCATCCTGAATATCTAAAGAAAATACATTATGGTGATTGGTTGTTTATTGAAAACTACGGTTTTCGCTTCGTAAATGATTGTATGTCAAATACTTCTACCAAAAAAATTAAAGGTAAAGTAAAAAAATTCGTAATTAAAAACCAAATTGATTTATGGGTTAGTAGTTATAAAGAAGAAAAATCGGTCAATGTAAAAAAATTATTAATTTACAAAATACAAATATATAATTAATCTATTATTAATATATAATTAATAAAAAGGACAAAAATATGGCAGCAAAAACACGTTTTATTAAATGGCAAAAAACAAAAGAAATCATTACTAAGAAAAAATACAAGGGTGAGTCTAGTCCTTATTGGGACGCCATGGCAAGAGCATCAAGGGCACGCGCTCATCACGATACAACGGGTGAAACCAACGAATATCCTACTTCTAACCCGGATATGTTGGAAGAATCTGAACCGCCCCAAGAGAATTTACTAAGAAAAATTCTTAAAAGAGATTGGCGCGAAATTAAATTTTCCAAGCGGGAAAAAGAAGTTTTATTGCTCTTGGCAAACGGATTGACGCAAGATGCCGTAGCAAAATGCTTGAATATCAAACGTTCTACGGTACAAACCATGGTGAAACGAATTCAGAAAAAAAGTTTTGATTGGTATGTCATCAAAATGGCGAATAGCAGCATATATAGTACAGAGGAGGAATCAGAATGATACCAATTATTTCAAGTTTAATTCCGCTGTTAGGTTCAGTTTTGGATAAAGTTATTCCAAATAAAGCGGAAGCAGAGCGCGTAAAATTAGAACTTCAAGCGAAATTATTAGAACAAGAAGGTAAGTTAATTGAGTCGCTCATTAAAACTGACGTTATTCAAGCAGAAATAAATAAAACAGACGCCCAAAGTACAGATAAATTTAAATCTTATTGGCGACCTTCTCTTGCGTGGGTTTGTGTTTTGGGTTTTACTTGGCATACTGTTATACAACCGTTAATTATGTTTGGTACGACACTTTATACAGGTGTTCCGCCGGTTTTGCCGGCGTTTGATGGTGGTATGTTAAACACAGTTTTATTTGGTATTCTTGGTTTGGCTGGTTATCGTACTTATGAAAAGAAATCGCATTTGACGAAATAAGGAGAAATTTAATAATGGAAATTTTCTATAGATTTTTAGCGGTTATTCTGGCTCTTATTTTTACGGCGGGTTTATCTGCACTTTTGTCGTGGCCTGTTCAATTACTTTGGAATAATGTGGCGGTTTATGCGATTGATGGTTTGCATACATTAAATTTCTTAAGTGCCTGGGGTTTAACCGTCTTGGCAAGTTTATTATTTAAATCTCTTAAATAAAAAGGAGGATATAAAAATGAAATTATGGAAAGCAATCTTGAAAGGAAGCAAATTAAAACCACAAGGAACGGGAAGACTTTTTCATGAGCAAGCAACTTGTGCGCTTGGAGCAGGTTTAGACGGACTAGGGGGATTGGAAAGTTTTCATACAACAGAAGACGCCTTAAAAATCTTAAGTATGTATTATCCCTATCTAAACTCACCAGTATCGCTACCTATAGAGATAAGAGACATGAATGTGCCACTTTCTAACGCAATTATGTTTTTAAACGATAGTGAAAAATGGTCCCGCGAAGCGATTGCAGAATTTGTAAAAACAATTGAAAATGAAATCACTCAGAAAAATTGGGATAAAAGAAAAGAAAGAAGAAATAAATGCCAATCAATTGTTAAACAAACTCCATTACCTGCGGAAATTAGAAGTGGTGTTAGGGTTTAAGAAACGAAAATAAAAAGGAGGAATACAATGGGGAAACGAACACTTAGTACAGAATTAAAATCAAACCCGACCGTGCGTTTAACTGATAAACTCGGTTCGCGCTTTGTCGGAAAATATCTTGGAAGTAAAGATATTACAATTCAAGGAAAATCAAGTAAACTCCATGAATTCAATGCGATTGCCGGCGACGCACTTATTACCGTTAAAGAAGGCAATACTTATAAAGAGGCAGATATTCAAGAGGGTGATACTGTTTCATTGTTTGGTAGCAAAGCCATTGATACGGCGGTTGCGCAAGTTAATCCGGGCGAAGTGTTGGAATTCATTTTCAATGGGGAGAAAAAACTAAAAGGCGGACGCCGATTTAATGATGTAGCGGTAGCCGTTTTGGAGGATTAATAATATGCCAATATTAAAATCGAACAGTTCAACGAAGGTCGAAAAAACTGCTCCTGCGCCAGTGAGTCATAAATTCAGTGAGGGTGCGCAAGATATGAAACCTTATCCAGGTCGGGATTTTCAAGCTGAAGCGCGTGGTAAGGTTGCGTGTGTGGCTTTCAATGCCGCCCTTGCGTCGCCTGGAATTGCAGGCCTTCCATTCACGAATATTGACGAGTATTTGGCGTTGGTTCATAAAGCCGCCGATGCTAGTGTTGCATATACTTGGGACCATAAAAAATAAAATGGAATCTCGAAAAGACAATCATCTTTTGGTTTTTGACGAGGAGAAGCATCGGTATACGCTTGACGGAAATCGTGTTCCGGGAGTTACGACATTCGGAAAGGGTGGCTATCCAACGTCAGAACAACTAATCAAATGGCAAATTGGGGAAGGTTCTAAATATACGGCTCGTCTTATTCAACGCTTGCGAAAAAATTACCCGGCGCGTGTGGTTGAAGGAGAATTACTCGCGAGGATCATTAAGAAAAGTAAAAAGGCCAGTGCGAAAGTCGCTAAACGCGCCGCTGATATTGGGACAATCGTCCATGATTATGCGTATTTTACAGAGATTGGAAAGGTAAACGACGCCATGGTTGTATTATCAAAGGCTAAATTACATAGAGATTGGGATAAAATCCGTAACGGCATAAAAAAATATGAGGGATGGCACGAACAGAATAAGGGCCAAACTGTTCTATTGGAAGCAATTGTTGCGCGTGTTTGTCCATACCGTGCAATATCCCAAGAAAATGAAGGACTTTGTACTTGTTATGCCGGAAAATTCGATCATCTTTCTTTGCGTAATGGTATGTTGATTTTATCAGATTATAAAACGAGTAACGGTATTTATGTAGATCAATTCATTCAACTCGCGTCGTATGCGATAGCGATTGAGGGGTGGCTTGATAAGTGGCTTGAACAATATGGTTTACCTTTAAAAATTGGAGGGCTTGAAGTTTTGCGGTTTGGAAAAGAAAACGGTGATGATTTTCATCCGTTTTTAATAACAAACGCAGACGAAATTAGACAGTTAAAAAACCAAGCGATACGGTGTCGTCAAACCTATCGTTTTAGATTAACCTGGGAAAATGACAAGAGATTCAAATGGACAGGGGGCGCGAGTGCAACTAAATCAGGTGATACAGTTAAGAAACAGAGGATTAAGCGTATTTCCCGTGAGCAACGAAACCAAGATTCCGCTAGTAAAATGGGACCGATTACAGGATAACTTACCGACTCTGGCGGAAGTGTCGGAATGGTTCACTCCTAATGGGAGAAGTGTTGGTGTGGCTATGGGTCGCGTGAGTGGATTATTTCTCTTGGATTTTGATTTTACCAAACATACAGAGTCTAAGAATTTTTACGAAGAAAACAAACATAGATTGCCCAGAACTTGGACTGAAAAAACGAAATCAGGTGGACTTCACCTGTACATGAAATGGACGCTTGCGCTTGAAGAAAAACAAACGAATACGACGAGTATTATACACAAAGGCGTCGATACTAAGGGATATGGTGGATATGCAAAAATGACTCCATCGGAAGGGTACGAATGGATTGTACCGCCACACATCGCACCTTTGGCGAACCCACCAAAATGGTTACTTGACCTTCTCCCGACCAAAGGTGGCTCATTTCACTTAAGCCTCAAAAACGATACTTTATCGAAACAAGGATGGGTTGGCAGGGCCTTAGGTGAATTAAAAGAAGGAAATCGGAATGAAATTTTTACCAAAGTGGCAGGAAGTTTGAGAGCGCGGGGCTACGAAGCAACTGATATTTTTGAACTTTTGTGTGGTCGTGCTACAAAACTTGGCTTTCCATTGAATGAGTTACAAACTATCTGTAATAGTGTCGGACGTTATGCCGTGAGTGAACCAGAGAGTGGACAATTGGCGGCTGATGCTGAAACGTTTTTAGAGAACTTGGAAATCGTTAGTTGGATTGTGCCAAGCCTCGTCGCGCAAAAATCAATCGGCTTTGTCGCGGGATTACCGGAAACGGGGAAAACATGGATTTTGATTGATCTTGCCGTGGAATGTGCGCAAGGCGGCGGGAAATGGATGGGACGATTCCCGACTAAAAAAGCAAAAGTTTTATTTATAGATCAAGAGCGTTTCAAGGGCGAAACACAAAGACGATTTCGGGCTGTCCTTGCGGCCAAAAACTTAAGAGCAAAAGACCTGAAAGGGAATCTTTTTATAAGATGTGGCACTACTACCCGAATTAATTTAGATACGTCATACCAAGCATTTCGTAAAGAATTGGATGAAATTCGCCCGGACATTGTTTTAATTGACTCGTTTGTATCGTTTCATACGGTCGAGGAAAATAACCGGGGTGAAATTCAAACAGTTTTAGAGCGCATCAAAAAACTTCGAAACGATTTTGGTTGTACTTTTATTTTCGTGGATCACGAAAACAAAGGAGCCTTTCATGCGAAGAACGAAGACGAGCAGCCGTCGGCATTTAGGATGGCGGGATCAATCGCTAAACCCGCCGCTGCAGAATTTGTGCTGACTGTCAGACGCCATGACCCCGATACGAGCATGATATATCATACAAAATCAACGTTGGCAAATACTATTGCGCCGTTCATGATTAAGATACGAGACGTGGGAGACAAGAACAAAATAAAAGTAGAGGCCTTTTAATGGACACTTTAAATAATATAATTTGCGCATTAATTATTGGTTTATGTTATGGTCCTCTTTATCGTATTGTTTCTTCTATAACTATGAGGGTTTTTTAATGTTGGAGAACCTGCATAAATGGTGGTTTGGACCGTCTTTAAGCGTCTATCCCGCGCTTCCAATGACCGGGAAAACCGGAAAGCAAGTATGGGCGACCTATCGACGCCAACGCAAGACATATATGCGCTATGGAATTTCCGTCAATAGTCCTGTTCCAGGGGAAGGTATCAAAGATAATAATAAAATTCTTGGTAATAGGCCAGGCGTTACTGGTGATATGATTTGGGCTAAAGACGGAAAACAAATTCGCAAGAGCGCGGGATTTATCTTTCCAAAAGATGGGATGCGGTCGCAAGGTTCAATATTTGAAATGGTCAAGGCGCGAGGGACAAATTGGAAGATCACAATTTTTATAAATCCAAAACCGGGTTTTATTGCGGTTCATCAAACGGATTTTGTGTGCCAGAATGAAGTTCAAGCGGCCCGGTTCTTAGCGAAAAATTTTTTATCGCGCCACCAACGATTTAAATGGCGTATGAAATTTTGGATTCCGTGTATAATTAAAGATTTTAAAAATAAATTGATTGAATTGTTTCGGTAAGGAGAAAATAAATGCCTTTCATCAAACGCGATTTACGCGCCCCTCTTTTGGCAGAGGACATTAAACCGAGAGTAGTTGGCGACTTATGTTTTTTAGAATATTCGCGATTGATGCAAGCATGGCGTGAAAACCCACGATGGACAACTATTCATAATCAATTTAAACTGATAACGGGAATGAGCGACAATCAAACCGCAGCATTTTTGGCGTTTCTAGAGTTTTATTTTAATCATGGTCATCCTTACGAAATTCAAAAAAAAGAAGAAAATGGAGATATTTAATGGAAATGATCGCCCATTATTATAATCCAAGTCAAAGGTTTAACGAATCTGAATTTTGTATCGTATGTGGAAAAGCGCGAGATTGGGAGGGACATACCGTGGTAAAATCGGGAGCAATCACCAATATGGATGGACAAACTTTACTTTCCGGCGCGAAAAAAGACGAAGGAAAACCGCGTTGGGAATTAGTGGCCTACGATGCGGTCGAAGGTGTTGCTAAAGTTTTGACATTCGGCGCGAAGAAATATGACGCGCGTAACTGGGAAAAAGGCATTACTTATGGGCGCGTGTTTGGTGCGATTATGCGCCATATGTGGAAGTGGTGGCACGGCGAAGACAACGACGCTGAAACTGGTCTTTCACATCTTGACCACGCCATGTGTGAAATTATGTTTTTATCGGCTTATGAGAAGCGCGGGAAAAACAATACAGCGCAAGATGACCGACCAAAAGAAGAAAAGGCTCCCTTGTAATGATAAATAAACTTGTCATTGACTTTGAGTCTTATTTTGATTCAAAAGAAGGATATACTCTTAAAAAAATGAGTATGGTTGAATATGTTCGCGATCCTCGTTTTAAAGTGTGGGGACTAGGATATTGGGATTTAAGAGACGAAAAACCGCGATGGGTTAGTAATAAAAACATAAACGAATTTATTACGAAAATTGATTGGGCTAATACTGATGTAATCGCGCATAATGTAAAGTTTGATGGATTTATTCTACATCAAATTTATGGGGTACAACCGCGCCGATGGATTGACACAAAGGGAATGAGTCGAGCCGTTTTCGGTAAACGCATTAAAAATCATTCTCTGGCAACAATCGCTGAATATTTCAAAATGGAAGCGAAAGGCATAATGAAAACGGACGGATTGAAAGATTTAACCCCCGCCCAAGAGCGTGAACTTGCAGAATATTGCTTGCATGATGTGGAATTGGGCGGGGCTATTTATCAGAAGTTGGTCCCGGACTTCCCGAAGAGCCAATTCGAAATGCTCCATCGTACGGTACAAATGTTTGTTGCACCTAAACTTGAACTTAACATTGAGCTTCTTAAACAAACGGCGGAAAATGAACGCGAACGGAAGAAAAATATATTTAACAAGCTGCGAATTAATAAGGCGGTTTTTTCGTCGAATGTGAAGTTTCCCAAACTCCTCGAAGCGGAGGGTTTTGAGTGTCCCATGAAACCGTCACCAAAACAAAAAAATGAAGACGGCTTACCAAAAATGATACCGGCTATTTCTCTCGGTGATTCTGACTTCCTTGATATGCTAGAGGGCGAAAATGAAAGACTCAAATTTTTATGTGAGGCACGGATTGCTGCAAAGTCAACGCTCCTTGAAACGCGAAGCGAAAAATTGGCGCGGATTGGTGAAACTGGACAATGGGCATTTGATGTGGAGTTTTCCGGCGCGAATCAAACACATCGTTTTTCGGGCGGGAAAGGTGCAGGAGGTAACCCTCAAAATCTCACGCGGGGTTCAGCCTTGCGCCAAGCCATCTGCGCTCCTCCGGGGTATAGATTAATTGTAGGGGACTTCGCTAATATAGAACTTCGCCTTGTCGCATATTTATCCAAAGACCCAGGACTTATTGAGGCTATAGAAAATGACGTGGACTTATATTGTGATTTCGCATCCACGTTTTATGAACGAACGATCACTAAGAAAGATGAGCTTGAACGCCGCTTTGGAAAGTGTGCTATTCTTGGTTTAGGTTATGGGATGGGTGCAAAGAAGTTTAAACGTACAGTACGTTTACAAACTAGCCAAAATATTTCAGATACCGAAGCCGAACGCGCGGTTGAACTTTATCGCTCTCGTTATACGCGAGTACCGCAATTATGGTATATATTGAATAGTTATATTCCTTTTCTAACACGAAATGAAAAAGGATTATTTATTGGTTTACCTATACGGTACAAAAAAGAAGCTCTCATATTGCCAGATGGCTTAGAAATGCAATATCCGAATCTTCGTCAAGTTGAAGGCGAAAAAGGATTAGAATGGATTTATGACATTTGGGATAAAGGACAATTTCAACGCCGGAAATTATATGGCGGGAAAGTTCTTGAGAATATTTCTCAAGCGTTGGCAGGGATTATTTGTAAGGAAGCCGCACAACAATTTGGCGATAAAGTGACAGGGCTTGTTCACGACGAAATTCATTTGATAGAACGTATGCCATTTGCTTTTTTGACTAAGAAGAAACTGGAACGGGTCATGTCAATAACACCAAAATGGCTTCCAAGAATGAAGTTAAAAGCGGAAGTTGGTTGTGGTTCAAATTGGTTGGACGCAAAATAATAACATATTAAGTCGCGAATCATCGTCAACGGATATTGGAGGATTTTAATGAGCAAATATGAAGGACAGGATTGGCCGGCGAAAGAACATAAACCGACGGCAGAACAAGTCGAACAGGCGGTTGCGGATACTCAAGAACAACCTACGGTCTTCTTCCAACATGTAATCATAACTTTAGCCGACGGTCGGCGTGGAGTTTTTATGGGACCGGCTCTTATAAACGAGGTTGAAATGAAACTTCATGTTGTGCCAAAACTTGTTTCCGTGGATTTTGATCCTCCTCGCGCTGTAGTTGTACCAAGTTCACGTGAAACACCTAAAACAGAGGAGATCATAAATGTTGAGCAAACGCCGGATAATCCGAACAAAAGTGCGTCCAAAGCCGGATTGGAGTAAAACGTTAGATGGTTACTTCATTGCTTTTTGTAGAAAGGCATTTAGATGGAGTCCGGCCTATCGTCAAACCCTTAAAGAAGCGTTTGTCGAGAAAAGAGAAGGAGTCGAGTATTATCGCTGCAAACATTGTAAAAATGTGGTTGAACGACCTCAAAAACAAGTCGATCATATGGAACCTGTTATCCCAATTGGCAACGTATGGAATCGCGATTGGAATGAATATAGGCAGCGATGCTTCGTTTCTTCCGATAAATTACAAGTCCTTTGTAAAGACTGTCACAAAAAGAAAACAAGTGCAGAAAATATAAACCGGAGAAAAACATGGCGGAACAAAGTTCAGAAATCCAATGCGTCGCGCCCGGTTTAAGGCATAGCCTAGAATTTAAGGTCGCCGCGCATGGATACCAGTGTTTTGTTTGTGTATTTTGCGGGTATACGGAAAATGTGATAGAAGATTCACAACCCTAAAAGGAAAACTTACTATGAGAAAGAAAAAAGAAGATACATATCAAATTACGCCGAAAGGCTTGATTGGTTTGGCGATGTGCGATAATAAAAATAGTTGTTGGGATGAGCTTGAATTATATTGTTATCGTTACGGGTATAATGCGATTTTAATAGACAACAACGGCGGACAATTTATTCACATTGAAAAGGAGGGAAAATAATGTTACGTTTTGAATATCAATTTGACGAGAATTACCCAAAAGTTTTAGTAGAAATGTCATCGGAATCTAATCTTAGCGATATTGTCCAACAGTTTGAAGGGTTCTTAAAAGCGGCGGGTTATTCATTCGCTGGCCATTTAGATTTCATTGATGACGAGGAGGACATAAATGTTAACGCTTAAGATTTTAACTTTAGACATAGAAACGGCTCCAATTACGGCTTATACTTGGGGGCTTTTCAAACAAGATATTGGGCTTAATCAAATTAAAGCAGATTGGCATTTATTGGCGTGGGCTGCAAAATGGTACGATGATCCTGCTTCTAAAATCATGTATGACGATAATCGCTATGCCAAGAATATTCAGGATGATAGGCAACTTATTCAGGGTTTGGCGCGATTATTAAATCAAGCTGATATTGTCGTAACGCAAAACGGAGAAAAATTCGACTTAAAAAAGATCAACGCGCGTGCTGTTATACACGGTCTTCCGCCAATTAAACCTTGTGCGAGTACCGATATTTTAAAGGAAGGGCGGAAAGTATTTAGTTTTACGTCGCATAAACTAGAATATGTTACAGACAAATTAAATCGGAAATATAAAAAACTCAAGCATAAAAAATATCCGGGGTTTGAATTATGGAAAGCAGTTCTTAAAGGGGACCAAAAGGCGTGGAAGGAAATGGAGATTTATACCAAATATGACGTGTTGTCTACAGAGGAAGTTTACACCACATTGCAAGGTTGGATTGCTACACAGGCTTTGTCGTCCTTTCATGATGATTCAAAAATGCGATGCCGATGTGGTAGTGCTAACCTTTGTAAAAAAGGCTTTGCCTATACACCTGCTGGAAAATATCAAATCTACTTATGTCGGACATGTGGAAAGTGGCCGCGTAGCCCAAGTAATCTTCTGTCGGCAGAAAAACGCCGCAATACATTGCGCGACTATAGAGGAGGACGAGACTAATGGAAAATCCACCTGATCCGCGACCGGTTTTTGAAGCCGATCAAGTTTTAACATTATATGATCTGATTGGTATCCGCAACGGGTATATTCACCAATATAAAAATACGTCGTGGTTTAATTTCGACCACCGTAAAAGATTGCAAGTAGGTATTGTGGTTTGTACGGAAATGCTACATTGGTTGGCTCATGGAAAACCTGCGAATGGGATAGAATGTCGAGGAGGACATAATTATGGGTTTTAAAAAACGATTGTTTTGTATACTCGCGGTATACATATTCGCATTAATTCAAACCGGATGTGCCGTGTCAGAAAAATGGGTACAGTTATCTGATAAGGTGGGGCCAAAAACGCTAGATATTCATGTAGTTGGCACCGCTAAGACTTTAATTTTTTATATTGAAAAAGATCGGTTTGAAGTGAAAGAAGCAACCATTCCAGTTAAAGTGCAAGGCGCGGGTGTTTTTGTAAGTCCAAATAATCATGTATTGACGTGCGATCATTTATTTTGGTTGGATACGATTACAGGAATTACTCTGTGTGATAATAGTGGGATGTGTACCGCCGGTGAAGTTTTGTACCAAGAAGAAAATATTGACTTAGCTCTTCTCCAAGCTAATTTTGAGTTACCGACGCCGTATGCACGAATTGCTGATCCGCGAAAACTACGGGTTGGTCAAGAAGTTCTCGCGGTTGGTTCACCTTTGGGACTCGAATTTAGCGTGAGTCATGGAATTATCAGCGCACTTAATCGGGATAACTTAGGCGTCTATAATATGACGCAATCGGATGCTTTCATGAATCCAGGAAATAGCGGCGGACCATTATTCAATATGACTGGTGAAATTATCGGGATAAACTCGCGAATTCTAACGCCTGTACCCGCGAATGTTTTTACGGGGCTTGGTTTTAGTGTTCAATCTGGACAAATTGTAGAATTTATGACGCGAGTGCGAAATAAATACAATAACCTCGAAAAAGGGTTACCGCGCTATGGAAATGAATATTGGAATGAGTTTCTTTGCGTACTTGGTATACATTGTAAATGCTATTAAAACTAGGAGCCTAATATGACTGAAGAAAAGAAAACTGACACGGAATTAAAAAAACTCTCTCAAGAAATCTTAAAGAAACAAATTGAAGAATCGCAGAAGGCCATAAATTATGCTCAACAAGCAATCTTACAGTTTCAGCAACAAATGGAACAGCAACGGGGAGTTTTAAACTACGCCAAACATCTTTTAGCTCAATTCGATATCCCTAAAGAAGAAAAACTTGAGCTTAAGGTAAAATAATGAATCAAAAAAAAGTAAAAGCGATTCGACGCGCGATGCGGGGTGAAATTGAAAAAGGCTCGCATTATAGTTGGATTGCTCATCCTAGTTTATATATTAATGTGCGCGGGGAAAAAATGTTAAAGTTTAAGTTTCAATATATCGTGAATGGTGGACTTAAACTATATAAACTTGGAAAGAAAATATACCGGTTAAGTGGAGTATTACCAAAGGAGATTAAAAATGGATAAAATAAACCAAGGTGATTCAGAGGAAATCCCGTGTGTTGACCCGGAAACGGGCAAGTGGTATATTATGAATATAAAAACTGGGCAAGTTATACGGGAGGTGAAACCCGATGAAAGTTTATAGACCAGTTGCGGCGGAGATTAAAATCTCAAGTCCTTACGGAACGCGAATTGATCCAGTTACAAAAATAGAGGGAGTTAAACATTATGGGACGGACTTCGCGACACCGGTTGGTACGCCAGTGGTTGCGGCATATAATGGAAGAATCTTTAAAGCGGGATGGCAAAATGAAGACGACGAAAAAATGGGATTTGGTCTTAGAGTTTGGCAAACGGCAACGATTGATGGAAAAAATGTCTCAATCTTTTACGCGCACTTATCTGAACTGGCGGTTAAGAAAGGTGACGTTCTTACTGCTGGAACACGTGTTGGTTTGTCAGGGAATACCGGTAAATCCAGTGGACCGCACTTACACTTTGAAGTTCGCCCGGAAGGCGAAAAAGGAGTGGAGGTAGAATTTTATGAATAGTCAAGAGTTTGAACGATTTTTTATTGTCCTAGATCGTATCGCGAGAGTTCAAGAACAACTTCTTTTAATAGCAGCGGAAGCGCGTGCGGAACGTCTTAAATTGTCAACCAAGATGCAAGAAGCACTAAAACGCCCCATGCAAGAGAAACCATAATGCACGATTGGTCTGATAATCGTGTTGATTGGGACGGTATAAACGACGCTGGTACCTTTATTGGCGTGTGGTTGCGCCGGTGGGTTCGCATGGATGTTCGCCAAATAAAAGAAAAATTTGACAGGTTTTAGGCTAAACAGAAAAATGGTTTATGAACGGGATTGAAGACATGCGCGGGTGCAACGAGTTGGAAATGGATGATTGGGCTTTATTGGAGCCTGTCTTAACGTTCCTGGATTGGCGGAGTGCGGATTATGACAACTGAAAGAGAACCAATGACTATTGAGAAAGCGAAAAAGATTTTGCATAAGGCTTTCTATGACCCCGACCATGATTGGGTATCAGTAGCCCGCGCGGAGGGTTTTCTTGAAGGGTGCCGTCGGACGGTTATGAGTAAGTTTTGTAATCATTGCGGTGGAAACACAGCGATTCGTTTGCCCAACCCAAAATCAGGATGCGACCATTTGTATTACCCGGAAAATTGTCCCGTGTGTCGCCTTAAAGAACCGAGAAGAGATACCAACGAATTGTTTGGCGATATAGAGCGTTTATTAAAAGAGAATATTATTTTGCATCAACAACTCGGAGAAAAAGACCGAGACGAAACGGAGCGGGAATTAGTGAAGATGGGAAAAGAAATTGAGCGGTTGAAAAGGAAGCTAAAAAACGGGAGGAAAAGCGCACGGAAACTAAGAAAGACTTTAGCACATTGAGACCGTGGCAGATAACACCAGACAGAACGAGAATACAAACCTTGGCAGACCGGGATGATTTTGAAATTGCTGACTGTTATAGTGGCCCAGGCTCTCCAGATGAGGAAACGGCGGAAGCGAATGCTGCCTTCATTGTCCGTGCCGTCAACTCCCACGACGCATTGGTCAAGGAGCGCGACGAGCTGAGGAAACTGGCGATGGTATACAGGGAGGCATTAGAAAAAGCAAAAAATCATTCCTGTGAAATCGAAGGGGCAGAATTTGGAATATTCTCCTGTTGTAATCAACGCGATTACGTTGGCCATGCTGAATCGTGCTATCTTGTGCAATCCCTCTCTCGCATCCCCGGAGAAGAGGAAAGCCGGATTTAGTCTCATGGCTAAATCTATATAAAAGAAAGGAGGCCGGGAATGAAAATTCAAGTGAAACGCATTACACGATCAGAACCTTACAACGCCCATCCGATTGATACGCAATTTCTTGAAGGAACAGTTGATCGGATTCGCCCTGGTATTAAGCTCAAGATTAAATTCGCAATGGAACCGGGTGAATGGCGCACGACTCAAGTAACATCCGTTGAATATGTCGGGGATAAAAAGATGTTTATTCATACCAAAAATTCTGTTTATTTAATTTTTAAAGGATGGAGAGAAAATGAAGAAATATAGTGTGCAGTATACTACGACAACGCATTTCGAAGCCGTTGTAAAAGCAAAAAACGAAGGAGAGGCTGAAAAGAAAGTTGTAGAAGTGATTGGTTATCCGGTTCAAATCGAAACTGTTTATGAGGTAAAATAAGATGCCTTGGTCTGCGTTACCCGATCATTTAAACACCCCCGAAAAATGGGCAGGAACCGATCATGACACCAAATGGACGCGATGGCTTTTACATTTGAAAGGGTGGATGGCTTATGGACCACGTGCGAAACAACAATGGGCGCGATGGCGGGAGTTCCCTAAAACGCTTTTTGCGCTTCGTAGTAAACAAGGTGTTTTTCGGGTTGAGACAGAAGGATGGGAACGCGATTCTTCTTGGGATTGTGATTGGAACGTTCGAGTTTTTAGTTTTCTAGACGAAATTTACGCGTGGCGTGATTTATCAGATTCAATCAGTGAAATGACACCTGGTTATTTATCCCGTGTTCAAAAGTATGCAAGATGGTCGTTTCAAATTCAATGGCCTTTTTTGGTTGCATTTCATTGGTATAATCGTGCTACAAATGTACCAAAGTATGGGAATCCAACGCCAAGTGGGTTCGCCGACGGCAAACTTTGGTTTTTTTATTTCGGGGCGCATCGCGATGCAGATAAAGTGTATATGTTTCCGTCAGCGTATTTTGGTCGAAATTGGAAATGATAGATAAGTGTCCTGAATGGTTGACCGTTATTTTGGATGGGGAAATGGTTGAAATTAATTCCAAGGGCGATATACGAAAGGAAAAAAACGATGTTAATTGTTAGACTTTACAGGAATTTTGAACATATCGGAACGGTAACTGCTCGGCGCATTAAATTGGGGAGACCATGAAAAAACTTCACAAAGATAGACTCTTAAAACTGGCCCAACATTTGGAATCGGGGAAATTAGGGCATAGAATATTTGATATGAGACACTGGAATGAAGGACCATATGATAAAAAAGGTTGCGGAACGGCAGGATGCGCCATCGGGGAATGCCCACTCGTTTTTCCAAAGGAATGGATATTTAAAAAAGGGCAAACCGGTTATTATTATTATTATCCGAGGTTGCGCGAGGGATTCAGCACTACTGAGTCAATTAGAAAATTTTTCGGTTTTAAGAACGACGAAGAATGCGCTCTATTTGTTTGGACTCATCAATACACCGCTCGCCAACAGGCAAAACGAATCAGGGATTTTGTTAAGAGGAAGAAATGAAAATAAATACAGAGACGGTGCTGTGAGGTTAGTACAAAAAATACTTAAGCATATAAAGGAGAACTAAAATGGCAGATTTACCAGTTGAAGGACGTGTTTTCGAGGAGAAAAAAGAAGTAGCATTGACAGAAAATCAGCGTTTGGATTCTCTCACAAAGGATATACGCGAACTTGCGCGGGGTGTTAATGTACAGGGGGCGTTACTGGAAAGCATTGTAGTTGCGTTTGATACTGTTCTTAAAAAATATCTTGACCTCACGCGACCGCCCCAACAAGAACCTTCTCCTGAGGAAAATCCGAATGAGCAACAAGCGTCGTAAATACTCAGATAAACAACTGCGAAAGAGGATCAACCAAGTGCAGGAAGATTTAGTTCATATATCCGGTAGTAATCCTGCACTTAAGGATTATAATTATATTTATAGGAGAGTGCTATGGCAAGACGTGTTGGTGGATTGCGGAATCGCAACAGGAAGCTTAAAGCGGACGCTAAAATTTTTCAAGCAAGCTTTGATTACCATGAAGGACTTTCTGCTAATCAGGTCAAGATCATTCTTGTTGAATTCGGCCTCGGCGACCGCATCGAACAATTCAGCGAGTGGCTGTCTGGACAAACTTGTCCAATGGTCGTTAGACACAACCGGGAGAGTGGAAAAGAGGAAAGGCTCGGCGGCGTTTACGAGTACGACTTATTTCGGTGGATTACAAACCAAAAGAAAAAAACGTCATTCCTATGGGATTAAAATTAAAAAGTGCGCTTGTCGTAATCCTGGTTGGGCTACCTGGGTGCATAGGAAAAATGGGTGTTACACCCGCAGATCAGGGCGTCATTAATCAAACTTGGTATTTTGATTGTTGTGCAAAAGATATTATTAAAGGAACGCAGGAAATGTGTGAGTTGGCGAAAAATACTTCGGATAAAATATTAATAGATCAAGACGGAAATAAATATGTTTTTTTCTGGGGAAAGGAGGGCGAAAATGCTTGTAAATGAGTTAAGTAAGGTTTTGGTAGAGGAAAAAATGAAAGGCAGAAAACCGACAGTTGTTATTTTAAGTGAGAAAGATTTTTTGGAATTAGTCGAAGATTCGCCGATTAAGAGAGATATCTTTGACCCAGTTATTTTTTTTGGGGTACACATTGTTCTTGAATCACAAGTTCTCAGATTAACTTAATCTCTGCAAACACATCCTTTT
>Ga0326597_10001216_pt1 | contig 42264 bp, 32 predicted proteins | sample RVTome_12_FD_203789 | JGI IMG/M metagenome (GOLD analysis project Ga0326597, IMG submission 203789) | Soil microbial communities from uranium-contaminated site in the Upper Colorado River Basin, Wyoming, United States - RVT100D185 | ecosystem: Environmental > Terrestrial > Soil > Contaminated >... | reverse complement strand
ACAAATACCAGATCAAACAGGCCGCAGAAGAAATCCTGAAGGCGAAGCAACCGGTGCTCTATGTCGGCGGCGGGGCTATCTTTTCCGACGCCGGCCACGAATTAAAGGAACTGGCGGAGCTCACCCAGATCCCCGTCAACATGACCCTGATGGGTTTGGGGGCTTTCCCTGGCACCCACCCTCTGTCCATGGGCATGCTGGGCATGCACGGGGGGTATTGGGCCAATAAGGCCATGCACGATGCGGACCTCATTATTGCCGTGGGCGCTCGCTTCGACGACCGGGTGACGGGCAATGTGTCGGGTTTTTGTCCCTTCGCCCGGGTGATTCATATCGACATCGATCCCACGTCGATCAAAAAAACGGTTCACGCGCATATTCCCATTGTGGGAGACGTCAAAGCCGTACTGCGGCAACTCAATGGGATGCTGCGATCCCTGAACGGCAATCAGAAAGCTGTAAGGCGACAGCGCGATCCATGGCTAAAGCAGATCGATGAGTGGAAACGCGCCTATCCCCTCAAGTACGAGCAGTCGGATAAAGTTACCAAGCCGCAGTTCGTAATCGAAAAGCTTTACGAGATGACGAAAAACGAGGGCATCGTCGTTACGGACGTAGGTCAACACCAGATGTGGGCAGCACAGTACTTCAAAGGAGCCCAGCCGAGAACGTTCCTCACTTCGGGAGGTTTGGGTACCATGGGCTTTGGCTTCCCCGCCGCACTCGGAGCGCAAAAGGCCTTTCCCGAGAGGCTGGTGATTTGCATCACCAGTGAGGGCAGCTTCCAGATGAATCTGCAGGAGTTGGCTACGGCGGCGGTCTACAAATTGCCGGTGAAAATCGTGCTTTTGAACAACCAATTCCATGGCATGGTCAGACAATGGCAGGATCTGTTTTATGAGGGCCGCTACGCTTCAAGCCATCTGGGCAACGTGCCGGATTTTACCAAACTGGCCGAGGCTTACGGCATCCGCGGACTGCGCGCCTCAAAGCCGGCGGAAGTCGAGCCCGTGATCCGGGAGGGTTTGAAGCACAAGGGGCCTGTTCTCATGGATTTCACCGTTGACCCTTTTGAGAGTTGCTATCCCATGATCCCCGCCGGAGCCGCGCATGATGAAATGTTTCTCGAAGATCCTCCCGAAGTAAAAAAGGCGCAACGGGGAATCCCCCATAAGAAAAAGACAGACAAGACCGAAGAGGATGAAGAAGGGGTTCTCCCCGCCTAGCGTTGGCGCGTTCCATGGAACACATTATTTCAACACTGGTGGAGAACAAGTTCGGCGTGCTGGCCAGGGTGGCGGGTCTTTTCAGCGCCCGGGGTTACAATATCGAGAGCCTCTCCGTGGCCTCCACTCTGGATCCGGCCACGTCGATGATTACCATTGTCACCGTGGGGGATGACCGCATTATCGAGCAGATTATCAAACAGCTCAACAAGGTGGTGGAAGTCTTGAAAGTGGTGGACTTGACCGAATCCGATTACGTTGAGCGGGAGACGGCCCTGATCAAAGTCAACGCCAAGCCGGAACACCGGGATGAAGCCATTCGCGTGTGCGAGATTTTTCGGGCAAAGATCGTGGATTCCACACCCAATACCTACACCATTGAAATCACAGGCGACGTGAGTAAGATCCAAGCCATCATTAATCTTTTGAAGCCCCTTGGAATCAAAGAGATGGTGCGGACGGGTCGTATTGCTATTGCCAGGGAAGCACCCCGTGCCGCATCCCGCCGTGGACTCCAATCAGCCAGGGCCCGTACGGAAGATGGTGCCTGATTCACAACAGTCTTTCGTACGCGCGGGTTCTACAATCCGGAGTCTCCATGCACGTTGCTGCCGGGAGCAGTTGCCCCAAATCTCCTTTGAATCCGAATCCGTTTATCAGTAACAGGGAGAAGGGGCGTGTCCCTGGTCCCATGAGCATGGCATGGGCTCATTGAATCGGTGGCAGGGGGCAAGGTTGACAGGGCGGCTAAGAGCCGGATATTGTTAGGCGCAATTGTTTGCACGGAGGTGGGGAGATGCAGGTCTATTACGATCCGGATGCGGATCTTAACCATCTGAAAAATAAGCAAATTTCAATAATCGGCTATGGCAGCCAGGGGCATGCCCACGCGAATAATCTGAGGGATTCGGGCATGAAGGTCATCGTGGGTTTGCGGTCCGACAGCGCGTCTGTCTCCAAGGCCCGGAACGCTGGGTTGACGGTTATGGAGCCAAAGGACGCCGTCGCTGCCGGGGATGTGGTGATGATCCTGCTGCCCGATGAGGTCCAGTCGACGGTTTTCGAGAAGGAAATTCAGCCCGGGCTGCGCAGCGGGAACTACCTGGCCTTCGCCCACGGGTTTAATATCCACTTCAAGAAAATCGTTCCTCCCAGCGGGGTAAACGTGTTCATGGTAGCTCCCAAGGGCCCAGGACACCTTGTGCGCAGCGAGTTTGAGAAGGGAAGGGGTGTGCCCTCTCTCCTGGCAGTGCATCAGGATCCATCCGGAGATACCCGTCAGGTAGGTCTGGCCTATGGGAGTGCCCTCGGTGCGGGGCGGGCCGCAATACTGGAGACCACCTTCAAGGACGAAACGGAGACGGACCTTTTCGGTGAACAGACGGTCCTATGCGGCGGGCTCTCCGCCTTGATCGTGGCCGGCTACGAGACCCTCGTGGCGGCGGGCTATCCACCCGAGATGGCTTATTTTGAATGTCTTCACGAGGTCAAGCTGATCGTAGACCTCGTTTACGAAGGCGGATTGACCAACATGCGCTACTCAATCAGCAATACCGCCGAATACGGGGATCTGACCCGCGGCGAAAAGGTCATCGGGCCCGAGGTCCGCCGTGCCATGGGGGAAATCCTAAGGGACATTCAATCCGGGAAGTTCGCGGAGGAATGGGTGGCGGAGTACCGGTCGGGAATGCCTCGTTTCTCCGCATTGAGGAAAAAGGCGGCCAGCCACCCCATTGAAACGGTGGGGGAACGTCTGAGGGCGATGATGCCCTGGTTGAAGCAAGATCGACTGGTCGATAAAACCAAAAACTGAAGAATTGAAAGGAGCGAGCAGCCGTCTGCCATTGGCGCTCAACTCAAAAGGTTGGGAGGGGAGGAGCCCCCGGGCAGGCACAGGGGCTAACGGCTGGGAGCGGCGACAATAGATTGAAGATTGCCCGAGAAGGTTTTCCCTGGATTCTGGCGGCATTTTTTGGTGCCCTCATAGCTCTGGGCCTGGGATGGTCCTGGGTTTCCGTGATATGCGTGCTTTTTGGCCTGGCCTTTGCCGGTTTCTTCAGGGATCCGGAGAGAAAGGGGTCCACGGAGCCCGGTGTGGTCTTGGCCCCGGCCGATGGACGAGTGGTGGCGGTCGGGAAAGCCTCGGGAATCCCCGGGGCCGCCTCGGAACAGGGCACCCGAATCAGCATCTTTTTATCGCTATTGGACGTTCACGTAAATCGCGCCCCCATCCAGGGGCGGGTGGAAGCTGTCCAATACCGGCCGGGGAGATTCCTGGCCGCCTTCAAGGAAGAGGCGTCCCGTGCCAACGAGCAGAACGCGGTGCGTCTTGTGGAAAAAACCGGGCGGGCCGTGGAAATCGTTCAGATTGCCGGACTACTGGCTAGGCGTATTATTTGTTACGTGAAGGAAGGACAGGACTTGGAAAGCGGCCAGAGATTGGGGATAATTGTATTTGGGTCCCGTGTCGACACTATTCTGCCCGAGGGGTTCGAAGCGGCGGTTTCGGAAGGGCAGCGGGTTAAGGGAGGGGAAACCGTCCTGGGAAGGCTATCATGAGCGAAGGCAATGATTCCCGTGACAACGGATTGTCTCTTCGAAGAGTCCGGCTCCTACCCCGCAAGGGCGCCAACCGGGGCCCCTTGAAGCGCAGGGTGCCGGCGGCCCAGCTTAAAAAGGGCATCTATCTCATCCCGAGCCTGTTCACCAGCGGAAACCTCCTTTGCGGGTTCTTCTCCATCGTCTCAACCTTTAACGGAGAATACCTGCAGGCCGCGATATTTATCATCATCGCCAATCTGCTGGACGGTTTGGATGGTACGGTGGCCCGCTTGACCCGGACGTCCACCCAGTTCGGAATCGAATTCGATTCCCTGGCCGATCTGGTCTCCTTTGGCGTCGCTCCCGGTGTCCTGGTGTACTACTGGGCGCTGTTGCCCTGGGGAACATGGGGTTGGCTTGCCTCGGGTTTGTACGTGGTCTGCGGCGCGTTGAGGCTGGCACGCTTCAACGTTCAGGCCAGCTCCGCTGAAAAGACCCATTTCGTGGGGTTACCCATCCCGGCGGCCGCGGAAATGATCGTGGCCATTGTGCTGTTGTACCATTTCTTCGGGGGGGCCGGCGACCCCAGCAAAAGGTTTATCTTGCTTTTGGCCATCTATGCGCTGGCGGGCCTGATGGTGAGCAACTTTCAATACGTCAGCATGAAACAGCTGGACCTCAAAGGGAGGCATCCCATCTGGATATTGCTTTCTGCAATTTTACTCATTAAATTGGTAATTGCGGAGCCACAGATCATGCTTTTTAGCGTATTCCTCCTGTATATCTTATCCGGACCGCTCTTATGGCTCTTCACGGTGTATCAACGGCGGAGGGAGCAGGGAGGGGAAACAGGCGACACCTTGTAGCAGCCCCTCTCATTAATTGCATTGAAACACTCCCGCTGGCCCCGCCGCGGGAGTGTTTGTTTATGGAGGAAAGCCAATGACCGCAATAATGGAGTCGGACCCAGTGGTGAAGATTTTTGATACGACCCTGAGAGATGGGGAACAGTCTCCCGGAGCGAGCATGAACCCGGATGAAAAAATCATGCTGGCCCGGCAGCTGGAGAAACTCGGCGTGGACGTCATCGAGGCGGGATTTGCCGCATCGTCGCAGGGGGACTTCGATTCGGTGCGCCGCATCTGCGGCGAAACCAAGGGCCCCACGGTGGTCAGCCTTGCTCGGGCCCAGGAAGAAGACATCAACAAGGCCCTCAAAGCCGTGGAAAAGGCCAATCACCCCGGTATTCATATCTTTATCGCCACTTCGGACATACATCTAAAACACAAGCTCAGAATGTCCCGGAGCGAAGCCTTGGATGCCGCGTCCTGGGCCGTGGCCTACGCCAAAAAGCATATCGACTACATTGAGTTCTCTGCGGAAGACGCATCGAGGAGCGAACGCGAGTTTCTGGCTCAGGTCTTCGGCGAGGTGATTCGGGCGGGAGCCAATACTCTCAATGTTCCCGACACCACGGGGTACGCTATCCCCTCGGAATTCGGCTCCCTGGTGCGCTACCTGGTGGAACACACGGAGGGAGGGAACGGGGTGACCTGGAGCGCGCACTGTCACAACGACCTGGGCCTCGCCGTGGCCAATTCATTGGCGGCGGTTGCCAACGGAGCGCGCCAGGTGGAGTGTACGGTAAACGGCATCGGAGAACGCGCCGGGAACACTTCCCTGGAGGAAGTGGTTATGGCATTGAAGACAAGAAAGGCCCTGTTCGGCCTCGACACCCGGGTCGTGACGGAGCAGATCTACCCCACCTCCCGGCTGCTGTCCCAGATCACGGGGATCCCCATTCCCATCAATAAGCCAATCGTCGGGGACAATGCCTTTGCCCATGAGGCGGGCATTCATCAAGACGGCATCCTCAAACAGAAACTCACCTATGAAATCATGACGCCGGAGAGCGTTGGGATCAGCGGTAACCGGCTGGTCATGGGGAAACACTCCGGGCGCCATGCCTTTGGCGAGCGCCTCAAGGACCTTGGGTTTGCCCTCAATGCGGAGGACATGAATCGAGCCTTCCTGCGCTTTAAGGAGCTGGCGGACAAGAAGAAGGAGGTCTACGACGAGGACATCGAGGCCATTGTAGCGGAGGAGATTCTCAGGCTGCCGGGCCGGCCCGACCGATATGAGTTGCTGTATCTGAACATCAATTCGAGCTCCAACGCCATCCCGTCAGCGACGGTCAGGATGCGTGTCGATGGCGGGGAGTCCACGGATCACGGCACGGGCGACGGTGTCGTGGACGCCTGTTATAAAAGTATCGCCAAGATCACCGGTTCCCGGGCGCGGCTGGTCCGTTATTCCGTCAAGGCCATAACCGGCGGGACGGACGCTCAGGGGGAGGTTTCCTGCCTCATCGAAGACGGCAACCTGCGTATTACGGGAACGGGTTCCCACACGGACATCATCACGGCCAGCGCCTTGGCCTATATCAATGCGCTCAACCGATTGGAATATCGAAAGCACTATCAGCAAATCGTTGAAAGGCAGGGCCCATGAGCTTCAAGGTTACCGTTCTTTCCGGGGATGGCATCGGTCCGGAAGTGGTGAAGCAAGGGACCGAGGTGCTGGCCCAGGTGGCGGCCCTTTATGAATTCCAGGTCGAATTCGAAGCCGGGCTGGTCGGCGGGGCCTCCATTGACGCCACGGGACGCCCTTTAACGGACTCTGTCCTGCGCATGGCCAAACAAAGCGATGCCGTCCTCCTCGGTGCCATGGGAGGCCCCAAATGGGATGGACTGGACTATTCGATCCGGCCGGAGCGGGCCCTGCTGGCATTACGTAAGGAGCTGGGGCTCTTTGCCAACTTGAGGCCGGTAAAGCTCATTTCGGCGCTGGCCTCGGCCTCGAGCTTAAAAAGAGAGGTAGTGGAAGGCACGGATCTGATGGTGGTTCGCGAGTTAACCGGGGGCATCTATTTCGGCGAGCCCAAGGGCGTGACGAAGCTCCCCGACGGAACGGAACGGGGCGTCAATACGGAGGTTTATACGACGCCCGAGATCGAGCGTATTGCCCGGGTAGCCTTCGAAGCGGCGAAACGGCGAAGGGGGCGGGTCACGTCCGTGGATAAAGCCAATGTCCTCGAGGTGACCGAGCTTTGGCGCAAGGTGGTAACCCGGGTGCATCAAGCGGACGGCTATCAGGCGATCAAGCTCGAGCATATGCTGGTGGACAACTGTGCCATGCAGCTGATCCGGGACCCCAGACAATTCGACGTTATTGTGACTACGAATATGTTCGGCGATATCCTGAGCGACGAAGCCGCCATGCTGACGGGGTCCATCGGTATGCTGCCGTCGGCCAGTCTCGGGGGAAGGGTGGGGATGTACGAGCCCGTGCACGGCAGTGCTCCGGATATCGCGGGAAAGGATCGGGCCAATCCACTGGCCACCCTATTGACGGTGGCCCTCATGCTCCGTCATTCCTTCAATCAGGGGGAGGCGGCTGAACGGGTGGAGCGGGCGGTGGAGGGCGTGCTGGAGGACGGATTCCGTACCGCCGATATCCAGGAGGAGGGCGGTCGTCTGATTGGCTGTTCCGAAATGGGACGGCGGGTCAGGGACAAAATCTTGGAGTTGGGATCGTCCAAATGAAAAAAGATGGGTACAACGTTGCCGTGGTCGGGGCGACGGGAGCGGTGGGAGAGCAAATCCGCGACATCCTGCAGGAGCGCCTCTTCCCGGTGAAACAAATCAGGCTCCTGGCCTCCAAGAGATCCGCGGGGAAGACGCTCGATTTTGGAAGAAAACAGGTCCGCGTGGAGGAACTCCAGCGAGACTCCTTCCATGGCGTTCAGATCGCATTGTTCTCCGCCGGTGGCGCGGTGAGCGCCGAATTTGCTCCCATAGCCGTAGAGAGCGGCGCAGTGGTCATCGACAACACCTCCCATTTCCGAATGGAGAAGGACGTTCCCCTGGTCGTCCCCGAGGTCAATCCCGGTGATATCGCTGAGTATCCCAACCGGGGGATCATTGCCAATCCCAATTGCTCGACGATTCAGATGGTGGTCGCGCTAAAGCCCATTCACGATGCGGCGCGTATCCTCCGCGTTGTGGTCTCGACGTATCAGTCGGTCTCCGGCGCTGGGAGATCCGCTATGGAGGAGTTGAGCCAGCAGTCCATATCGCTATTTAACGGGAAGGATCTCAAGACGGACAAATTCCCCCACCAAATCGCCTTCAATTGCATTCCTCAGATCGACACCTTCCTGGAAAGCGGGTACACCAAGGAGGAAATGAAAATGGTCGATGAGACCCGCAAGATATTGGGCGAGCCATCGCTGCGCATTACGGCTACCACGGTCCGGGTGCCGGTTTTTTGCGGCCACTCGGAGTCGGTCAACGTCGAGACGGAAAGAAAACTCACGGTGCAGGAAATCAAAGGGATTCTCCGGCAGGCTCCCGGGGTGCTTCTCTGCGATGACACCGAGGCGAACCTTTACCCTATGGCCATCGATTGCGTTGGCAAGGACGCAACCTTCGTGGGCAGGATTCGCGAGGACGATTCCGTGGCCAACGGCATGAATCTCTGGGTGGTGGCGGATAACCTGCGCAAGGGCGCAGCCCTTAACGCCATACAAATTGCCGAGATTCTGATCAGGGATTACCTCTAGCGGCGTAGCGCTCGGCCGGCCGATGAAAGCTGTCAATTCCCGGCATTGAGCCGAATGCTGACGGCCCATGCCCGTTTCAATGAACCTCAAGCTCACCATCGAGTACGACGGTACGGATTACCATGGTTGGCAGGTTCAGCCCCATGGGCGCACCATTCAGGAGATACTCGAACTCGCCCTCGGAGAAATCCTGCGCGAAAGGGTGAGGCTTAGGGCCTCGGGCAGGACGGATGCCGGCGTTCATGCAGCGGGCCAAGTTGCCAATTTTACCACTTCGCGTCCCGTGGAGTTGTGGAGGCTGCAGAGGGGCGTTAATGCTTTAACCCCCCCGGACATCGTGGTCCGGGAAGTGGAGCAGGTCCCGGAGTCCTTCGACGCCCGCCGTAACGCGCGTAGCCGCTTGTACGAGTACCGGATCTGGAATCAACCGTGGCCATCGGCGCTGCAGCGCCGATTTTCTTTTCACGTTCACGCCCCTTTGGAACTGGCGGCCATGAAGGAAGCCATTGCGTTCCTAGAGGGGGAACACGATTTTTCTTCTTTCCGGGCGGCTGGCTGCGACGCCGCCCATCCTGTCCGCAAGATTTATAATAATACCCTCCTTCGCGAGGGTGATCTCGTCGTGTACCGAATTGAGGCGAACGCTTTCCTGAGGCATATGGTTCGCAACCTCGTGGGCACCCTCCTCGAGGTGGGTTGTGGAGAGCGAACTCCCGCGAGATTTTCAGATCTGTTGAAAGCGCGTGATCGGACCCTTGCCGGCCCCACGGCTCCTCCCCGGGGGCTCTTTCTCAAAGAGGTCAAATACTGACCTCGACCATGGACCCTTATCCAGCCCTCGCCTATGCGGGTTGATGATTGGCAGGGATCTTGCATCCCTTTGCCCTTGGATCCACAGGAACTTTACGTTATCCGAGGGAATTCCAAAGCACTTCATGGAACAATTCTGTCCTTCCATGAAAGGAGGAAATACTAATGAGGCACAAAGCAATGGGAGGTCTCTTCCCCATAGCCTCCGCCGGACTTATAGCGGTGATTCTGGGCGGTTGCGTCCCCGTTGCCAATGGTGTCCCCCAACCGGCTTCCGCGGACAGAGCCAATGTTGATAAGGCAACGCAGGACGCAAACGAGGCGAAACGAACGGCAGCGCGGGCGGAGCGGGCGGTGAAGAGGTTAGAGGCGACCCTCGCCAGATTGCAGGCGGCAATGTCCAAGGCCGACGGGGCTGTGGAAACGGCAGGGGCAGCGCCCGTGTCTGATTTAGAGGCCGCCACGGCGAAGGCCCAGGTGGCGGCGGAAGAGGCGGCGGTGGCCGCGGAGGAAGCGAAGAAAGCGGCGGAGGAAGCCAAGGAGGCCCTTAAAAAGACGCTGATGCTGTTGATGTCGATCAGCCGTTGAGGGAGCCGGACGACTGGGGTGCTAATGGCCGGGGCCGTTTTTCGTTACCCGTTTGATCCTGCGCACAAGCTCCTGATAGGATGAATTGGCAATAATCCTGTTAAACTGGGACCGATAGTTCTTCACCAAACTGACGTTTTCAATCTCCATATCGTATACTTTCCAGTCCTCGTCGACCTGGTGAAGGATGTAATTGATGGTGATCTCCTCGCCTTCCTTAGTTACGATTTTGGTATCAACCTTGGCATAGTTCCCGTCCTTCACCTCGCGCATATAAACGAACTTTTCGTCTTCAAAGGATTTGAGCTTGCCGCTCAAAAAATCTTCGAGCAGGTCCGTGAATAAGGCAACGAATTCCTGCTGCTCGGTTTCCGTTCGCGGGCGCCAATTCAGTCCCAGGGAGCGTTTCGCCATTTCCGGAAAATCGAACTGCGGGAAAATGATCTTGCGCAGGTCGGTTCGATAGGCTGACTCGGCCTCAGTCAGTTGCTTTTTCTCCTCGTCGCTTTTGGCCTTGTTGGGGTCGCCGTTCTTCGACGAATTTTCCAGAATGGCGAGAACTTTCTCCACTGTGTTCCGGATTTGTTCGGTCAAAGGGCCCTCGTTCTCGCTGCAGGCATTGGGAGCATGAAACAGGACAAGACAGAGAAACAGTAAGAATGGAATCAGAGTTCGGAAACGGACCATTGATTAATCCCTTCTTCTTTCTAATTGACGCGTTGGAATAGTCACGGGAAGCGATTAAGGCTTAAGAAAGCTAAAAATATACCAACTGTCTGTGCGTAAAAAAGTCCTGATTTATTAGTGAGTTGTGGGATTTTCAAGCTTGGAGTACGGCTTATATTGGACACGACCGATGACAAAAAAGGACAACCAAGGTCCAAAAATAGGGACCTTTGTTGCGAGTTCCGTCCCGGGCTCGGCCTGTGCCAGGGTGAAACGGCATTTAAAAGTGTAGGGCGGATGTTTCCGGCGACTGGCTTATCTCAGCTTGGAAAGAGAGGGAGCTGGCATGTCGCGGGGCGCTTAAAGGATGCCGTGGACAGATCCGGCCGCCCCGGTCGGATGCCTTCCTTGCGACAGGCAAGGGTAAAAAGAGCGGCGATTTGCTCGGCAAACACGCCTTCTCCTTTCATGCGGCTTTTGAACCTGGCATCGTTGAGCTTGCCCCCCCGAAGGGCTTGAACCCGGTGGGTCACCTTGGCTCGCCGGTCGGGAAAATGACGGCCCAGCCAGTGGGTAAACAAGGTCTTGACCCCATGGGGGAGGCGCAAAAGAACGTAACCGGCGCATTCGGCTCCCGCCCCGGCAGCGGCCTGGACGATGGCCGGCAACTCGTGTTCCGTAAGCCCCGGAATGACCGGGGCAACCATGACGCCCACGGGAATGCCTGCGCGTCGTAATGTCCGGATGGCCTCGAGGCGCAAAGCAGGCTGGGAGGCGCGAGGTTCCATCCGGCGGGCCAAGGCTCCGTCCAGGGTCGTAACGGACACATAAACCGTCGCAGCATTGTGGCGGGCGAGGTCCGTCAAAAGATCCGCGTCCCTAGTTACGAGAAAGTTTTTTGTGACGATGGCCACGGGATTACGAAATTCCGCCAAAACCTCCAGGCAGCCGCGCGTAATGCCAAGGCGTCGCTCCACGGGTTGGTAAGGATCCGTGACACCACAAAGGGCCAGGACCTGCGGCATCCAAAGGGGTGACGAGAGCTCGCGGCGCAGGAGTTCGGGGGCACTTTCTTTGACCAGGATCTTTGTCTCGAAATCGAGGCCGGCCGAAAAACCGAGGAATTCGTGTGTCGGCCGCGCATAGCAATAGATGCAGCCGTGTTCACAGCCGCGGTACGGGTTGATGCTGGCGTTGAATCCGACGTCGGGGCTATCGTTGTAAGAGATAATTGAACGCGAGGGGTCTTTTAGAAATTGGGTTGCCGCAGTCCCCGGTTGCTCTTGTTCGGCATCGTTCTCATAGAAGAGTGTTTCGAATCGGTTGGCCGGGTTTTCAATGGTTCCGCGGCCGCCGGGCGCAGGGGGGTTCACTGGGTGTCTCGCTTCCCAAACTGGAAATTGCAGGTTTAGAATATATTCGTTTTACCTTCGCCTGGCCCGATCCGTTTGTCAAGCGTATTGCAGCCGCCCATGGTTTCAAGGAAAGACCCGAAAAAAGAGGCCGTCGAGGAGAAAAATCATGGAGCCAAATAATAGGGTTGCCCTGGTAACAGGTGGGGGGCGGGGAATTGGCAAGGCCGTAGCTCTAGCCTTTGCCCGTGAAGGGATGCGAGTGGCGGTTTGAGCACGAACCGGCGATGAGATCGAACAGACCGTTGGTGAGATCTCGAGCCGGGGGGGGAACGGGGCTCGCGGTGGTCTGCGATGTCTCCCTGGAAGAGCCGGTGGCCGTGTTGGCGAACAAATTGGAGGAGACCTTTGGACGGGTCGATGTCCTGGTCAATAACGCCGGCGTGATGACCCGTCCCGCCCCGTTGGAAAAACTCGAGGTGAGAAAGTGGGATTATACTATCGCGGTGAATCTGAGAGGGACATTCCTTGTGACCCGGCTCATCCTGCCGATCATGATGCGGCAGGGTAGCGGCTCGATAATCAATGTATCCTCGGCCATCGGTCGGGGCGCCTATGCGAATTTCTCCGCATATGCGGCTTCCAAGTGGGGGATCGAGGGATTGACCCGGACGCTGGCGACGGAAGCCGCCCGCCGGGGAATCCGCGTGAACTCCGTGGATCCTGGATACGTGGCGACCAAACTCACAGGTTTCACCGGGAGCCGGCCGGAGTCCGTCACGGACGTATTCGTCTATCTTGCAGGCAACGAATCCTGCGAAGTCACCGGGAAAGCGCTCAATGCCGCGGGATGGAGGTCCCAGGTAAACTAGGCCGGCCCTATAGGTCCAGTAGTAGTTCCAGTTTTGCCTGGTCGAATCCCGTCACGGCCTCCCCATCCACCAGGGTCACCGGTGTGCTGCGAAAGCCCAAGGCCAGCAGTTCTTTTAATGCCTGGGGGTCTTCCTGTACATTTTTATCTACGAAGGCGATGCCCTTCTGAGAAAGAAACTCCTTCTCGCGGTGGCACGGCCCTCAGCCCGGTTGGGTAAAAACGACGACCGATTTGGCCATTTGGGTTGCCCTCCGTAATTTCCAATACGCCAAATAATTTAGCAGATCCATGCAAGCCGGACAATTCGACCCCAAATAAAGCGAAATCTTGATAGCGGGCCCAGGCCCATTTGTGGTATCCTTTGATTAACACGGCGGAATTTGCAGCGTAGTTCGCGTTACGGAGGAGAGAATTGATGAAGCTTTATACCTTTCCTACTTCCACCAACTCCCGAAAGGTAAGGATCGTCCTGATTGAGAAGGGCCTGGAATTCGAGCGGATAAACGTCGATTTAGCAAAGAAGGAACAAAAAAAGCCGGAATATTTGAAAATTAACCCCTTCGGCCAGGTGCCTGCCCTCGATGACGATGGTTTCATCGTCTATGACTCGACTATCATCAACGAGTATCTGGAAGATGAATACCCCCATCCACCCCTGATGCCGGAAGATTCAGATGGCCGGGCCCGGGCCCGCATGATGGAAGACTTCAGGGACAGTCACTTTCATCCACCCTTTATGGAAATCATTCATGAGATCCTATACAAGCCGGAAGCTGAAAGGGACACCGCCCTCATAGATCGCGCCAAGCAACGGATCATGAATTGCTTTGATCGCCTTGAGGAGGAGTTAGAAGGCAAGGAATACCTCGTGGGGACTTTTAGTCTGGCTGATATCGCTTTCATGCCCAACGCGGATCTATTGGGACGCCTAGGGGTCCAGGTGGACCCGAAATACAAGAACATGCCGGCCTGGTTCGCTCGTCTACGGGCGAGGCCCAGTTTTGCGGCGTCGGCTACCTGAGTCAACGCCCGGCGCCGGACCTGTCGTTGCCCTGTTGTTTTGTCTCCCTTTCATCGCGGTCTTGGTTTTGAATCCAGCCTAACTCGGCTCGGCCGATACTTTGGGCCGACCTCCCCGGGTCGCCGGAAGATTGACCCTGCCTTTGGCAACCACGTCTCGTTGCCGGCTAGCCGTCGCCTTGGCCGGTCGGGCGGGCGATGAGCCCCTCCGGTTTACCCGTGGAGTTTTGCTCCCTGTTTTCTCTTTGCCAAGGCCCGTGCAAGGCATTAGAATCGACTCTCCGAACAGCCGGTGCCGGATATGAGTAGAAATATCGACAGAAGACGGTTTGAAAAAAAGTTTGCGGCCTGCCTGGCGGCCGTTTTGTTTATCCTGGTTTCCCTCGCCGTGAGCTCTGGAGAATCCTCGTCGGGGCGGCGGCCTAAATTTATTTTTATCTTTCTAGCGGACGGCGCGGGGCTGACCCATCTTGAGACGGCGAGGATGTATAACCGGAGCCTTCATGGGGAGGGTTTTCAGATTGTGGATAAGATCTTCCAGGAAGGGACCCTGGGACTGATAACCACCCACTCGGACGATTCCCTGACAACGGACTCGGCGGCCGCCGCAACAGCCATGGCCAACGGTTGCAAGGCAAAAAACACTGTGGTCGGCATTTGTGCCGACGGAAGACGTACCCTGTCGGTAATGGAGGTGGCCAAGAAGACCGGCCTGAAGCTCGGGCTGATAACCAACTCGACCATTTACGACGCCAGTCCGGCGGCCTTCGCATCCCATGTGCCCAGCAGGAATCTTTCCGTCCAGATTATTGACGCCTATTTGAGGCTCGAGCCGGATCTCTTGATGGGAGGGGGGCGGGAACAGTTGCTCCGTCCCTCCCAAGGCGGCGGTTCGGGGAAGGACTCGGAAGATTTTGTGACTCTCTTCAAGAACCGAGGCTACGCTTATCTGTCCGGGAGGCAGGACCTCGACGGAGTTAAGGGTCCCAGGGTGCTCGGCCTTTTCAGCCCCAGGGAAATGAGCTTTGAGCTCGACCGTGAGCGGGGAGGGGAGCCTTCCCTAACCGATATGACCCGGGTGGCCCTGGAATTCTTGCAACGGGACGATCAGGGGTTCGTTCTTTTCGTCGAGAATGAAAACGTCGACAGCGCCGCGCATCTATCCGACGTGGCCTCGGTGATTCACGAGCTTCGGGAATTGGATCGCGCCGTGGGTTTGGCCCATGAGTTTTATCTGCGGCATTCCCGGGAGACCCTGATCCTTGTGATCTCGGACCATGAGACAGGGGGGTTGAACCTGACCGCAGGAGTCCGGGGAGAGGGGCGGGGCAGGGCCGGGCGCGTGATGCCATCCAAAGAAAGCCTGCGCCGGATTGGAGCCATCAAAATATCCATCCGACGGGCGCTGGAGATTCTTGGTAAAAATCCTAAGGCCGAAGACGTGGAAAAACTCATGGCGGATCACTTCCCTGGCTTTAGTCTGTCCCCCCGGCTCAAAGAAATGCTCATCGCCAACGAAATCCCGGGGCCGACCTTCTACGCGGATTGGAGGGCTGCCCTCTTAGGGGCCATGGTGGCCCAGAACACCCAGGCTTACTGGATCGGACGCGGGCACACCAATCAGCCGGTATTTGTTGGCGCCCTGGGGGCCGGGGCCGAGAGGTTCCGTGGCTATCAGGACAATACGGATTTTGCCAAACACCTGTTTGACATTTTGGAGAAGAAGGAAAAGCCCTAGCCCCGGCGGCTTTGATTTTCCTGAGCGGATTCCAAGATGGACTGCGAGATAGCCGGATAGCAACCGCAACGGCAAATGTTCCCCTTCATCCACTCGGCAATTTGCTCGTAGGTGGGGGACGGGTTTTGCATCAGGAGGGCCTTGGCGGACATCAACTGCCCCGGTGTGCAGTAGCCGCACTGGGTCCCCACATTACGAATAAAGGCGGCCTGGAGGGGATCCAATCGCTCGCCTGTTGCCAAGCCCTCCACGGTCATAACAGAATGCCCGCTGGCCTCGAAGGCAAGGTAGCTGCAGGAACTGGTCGGTTGACCGTCGACCAGAACGGTGCAGGCGCCGCACACCTGGGACTCGCAAGAGCGCTTGGTGCCTGTCAGTCCGACGCGGTATCTCAGAAAATCCAACAGGACTTCTTCCACAGGGACCTCGCCCTTCCAATCCTTTCCGTTGATTGTCAGGGAAATCTTCACCGACTGCCGGGTCTTTAGATCGTCTTGCGTCTCATCCACGGTTGCTTTCGCCTCCTTCCTGGAGCATCTGCCCCAGGGCCTTTTTCAGCAGGACGCCGGTGATGTGCAGCTTGTACGCTGCGGAGCCGAGGAGGTCGTCGATGGGTTGAAGCTCCGCCTTTAGGTAAGACCTTGATTCCAGGACCACCCGCTGCGCCTCTTCCAGGCGCAAGCCGGAAAGCCGGCCCTCCAGTTCATGGAGCCTCTGCGCTTTGGGACCCACGCAACCCACCGCCAGCCTGACCGCTTCAATTCTTCCTCCGCTCACTTTACCTGCGGCGGCTGCGTTCACCGTGGGACGGTAGAAACGCTCGATTCTCAAGTAGGCGTGGCGCCAGCCCTCCGGGAGGGGGGGCACCTTCACCTCCGACAGAAGCTCATCCGGCCGCAGGGCCGTTTCGTACATGCCCACCAGGAACTCTTCCATGGGAAGCTCCCGGGATTCTTTTTTCCCGGCCAGGCCGACCCGGGCCTGGTGCACAAGAAGAGCCGTGGCTGGATCCGCGTGGGGGTCGGCAAAGCACAGGTTCCCTCCCAGAGTCCCCTGGCCGCGCACCCGGATGTTCCCGATATGGGATTCGGCCTCGGCCAGCATGGGAAGGTACCGCCGAACGAGAGGGTCGGTCTCCAACCGGCGATGGGTTACCGTGGCGCCAATGTTCAAGCTGTGCCCATCCCACGCGAGGTCGTTCAGGGCGCTGATCCGTTTGATGTTGATGAGGGTCTCCGCCTCCACGAGGCCGTGGCGGAGCAAAAGGATGAGCTCGGCGCCGCCGGCGTACACCTTGGTCTGCTCGCCGTCCAGTTGGGACGCTGCTTCGGCCAGGGTAGTGGGCTCGAGGAGGTGGAATGGCTTCAGCATAGATTCATCTTTCCCGCAATGGAGCTAACAATGGCAATAAATTAAAAGGGTGTCAACCTCCGGCCGTTATCCCGGCGAAAGCCGAGGGGCCGGGTGGAATAACAAGCGGAATGCGGTCCCGGTCCCGGATTACACTTGCCGAGCCGGTTGACTCATGGTGCCCCCTCACGGTTTTTCGGTAAACGCGTTTATGAGACACCAGGGACGATTTCGGAAACATTCTCAATTAAGCAGATCGCCCTAGGACGAGCCATTTGACACGCGGGCCTTGCGGTTATAGAGTACGGCCCGGCAAACGAGCACAAAAAAACAAGTATCTACGTAGAGTTACGTAGATCGTCGGCACGGTCGAACATCAAGGCACCCGGATTTGGCAACAGGCCGCCGGTGCCTTTTGTTTTTTGTGCGGCACGAGCAGACTTATGCCCCGCAACGATCAGGTTACCCGCCAGTGGTGTTTGCTCATGGAGCTGGAGAGCGGGAAAGGTCTCACGCTCCAGGAGATGCGGCAGCGCATGCCCGAAGATTTCCTGCGGCATGATCGAACGCTTCGCCGCGATCTCGAAGCGTTGGAAGCGGCCGGCTTCCCCATCACCACGGACCAGGTAAACGGCCAGACCCGGTGGAAACTGATCGAGGGCTTCCGCCGGATTCCCGCCCTCACTTTCTCGCCCACCGAGCTGATGTCTCTCACCTTTAGCCGAAACCTCCTCAAGCCTTTGGAAGGAACCGAGATCCAGGCCTCGCTAACTTCCGCCCTGAATAAAGCGGCAGCCGCTTTGCCACCGCAGGGCCTGGAGTATGTCCGGGAGATGGAGCGGCTTTTTTCCGTCGGCTTGGGCCCGCACAAGTCCTACCGGGACCACAAGGAAAAAATAGACCGCATTACCGAGGCGATCTCCCGGGCCCGCACGGCCCAGATGCGCTATTACTCCGCCTCGCGGAACGTCACCACCCGGAGAGAGGTAGACCCCTACCGGATCTGGTACGCAGGTGGGGGGCTTTACCTCATCGCCTACTGCCACCTCCGGCGGGACGTAAGGCTCTTCGCCATCGAGCGCGTCCGGTCGATCTCCCTGACCGACCATCCCTACCAGTTTCCCCTGGGCTTCGACATTGAAGCCTATGTCCAGGATGCCCTTGTCGTCATGCGGGGAAGGCGCATAGAGGTGGAACTGCTTTTCTCCAGGACGGCCGCCCCCTGGGTCAAGGATCGGATCTGGCACCCCAGCCAGGAGCTAACTCCCCAAAAAGACGGGCGTTTAAAGCTAGTCGTGAGGGTGGCGGACAGTGCCGAGCTGGTGGGCTGGATCTTGAGCTTCGGGAGCCAGGTGCGGGTGCTTCGGCCCGAGGCCCTGCGGGAAAAGGTCAGAGAAGAGGCCAAAAAAATATCTCAGTCGTGACCCCTGATGTCGCCTATGGGTGTATAGGAATAAATGAAAACGGGGTAGATGCGCCCATTTTATGATGACTTTCAGAGTTTCGGAATTCCGAAACTCCGCCAAATGAGGGGCTGATGGAAGAAAAACTCTACCGACAGTCCCGGATATGTCGCTTGCTTGGCAATCCCGTGGTCTTTTCCATTGTCAGCGCGTTGCATGAACAAGAGGAGATGACCCCAACGGAGATCGGCCAAGCGGTCGGGCGGAGCCTTGGGCGTGTGAGGGAGCGCTCAGGCTGGCTGACATGGTCCGGTACGAGACCACTGGGGGGCATACCCGTTACCGGCTGAAGCATCGGGCGGAGACCCGCGGGTTGCTCAAGGCCCTAGCCGATTTGGGGGAGGCGGTGGGTCCAGGCCGCTAACTTTCGCACTTTCGCAATTCCAAAAGTCCGTGTGGGGGCGGGTCTTAAAATGCTTGACGCCATGCCGGGGAAAAAAGTAAGAGGCGATTATCAGGAAATGGCCAGCGAAACCGGAGGATGGCCGGTTTTCTACGTAACCGGCTAAAGGCGGCAGGCACGGCTGGGTAGCGGGGTGGAAGGGAAAGGCTCGCCAATTGCCGAGGCGGACCTTGCCCCGAGTCAAGAATCTCAGCCCGTTGAATGGAGAGAGGTGTCGTGGCTTCCATCGGACGAAACGATCCCTGTCCTTGCGGCAGTGGCCTCAAGTATAAGAAGTGCTGTTTGAACAAAAGCGCGGCTATGGCTCTATCGTATACTTCGGCCGAGCGCGAGGGCGCTTTGGCGAAGCTCATGCGCTTTGCGGCCAGGGAGGAATTCAAGGAAGCGCACAGAGCGGCATTGCGTGTTTTCTGGGACGACTCGCGGTTGAAAGAACCCGACGAAGAGCTTGCGCGGGTGATGGATTCCGAGCAGGCGGAAATTGCCTATAATAGCTGGTTCATTTTCGATTTCAGCCTGGAAGAAGGCAAGACGGCGCTCGACCTCTTCCTTGAAAGAGTGGCGGGCGGATTGAGCTTGGGGGAGCGCCGGTACCTGGAGGGCATGCGCGACAGTCACCTGAGGCTTTATGAAGTCCTCGAGGTAAAACCCGATGAAGGCTTCGACCTGCGCGATGTGTGGGACGATCGCCGATTTTGGGTGAAAGAGCGCCTGGGGACGCGTCAGATCGTGCAGTGGGACCTGATCGCCGGCCGCATCGGGGCTGCCGGCGACGGGACGATAGTTTTTGAAGCGTTGCCTTACGTCTTTCCGGCGGCCGATAAGGACGACCTTGTATCGGGCCTCAGAAAGTCACACCGGTTGTTTGCCCGGGATCGGCCGGATGCGGGCGGCGTGGACTTTTTCAGGTCAATGGCGCCGGTTTTCCACCAGCTGTGGTTGGAGCGGGTAGCGCTCCGCCCCCTTCCCAAAATCATGACGGCCGAAGGAGATCCCTTGATTTTCGCCAGGGTCGTGTTTGACCTGCGCGATCAAGACTCCGTAGTCAAGATTCTGGCAGGGCATCCTGACTTGGTGAAGCATGAGGACGGGAGCTACGGATGGATGGAGGACAAGGGAGCCTTCCGGCGCAGCCTCGGGACGATCGTGCTGAAGCCCAACCGCTTGGCGCTCGAGACGACATCGCGGCAGCGAGCGGAGCGGGGAAAAGAGCTCATTCAGCGCCTCCTCGGAGACGCCGTTAACTGCAAGGCAGTTACCTACGAGGACGTCGGGCAAGCGCTCAAGCGGAGCCCCGGCGATGCCGAACGAAAAGAGCCAGATATCCCGCTCGAGATCCAAGCCCGGATTATCGGCCAGTTCTATGAAAAGCACTATCGCCAATGGGTGGATGAGCCGGTACCGGCTCTGGGAAACCGCACGCCCCGGCATGCGGTGCGGTTAAGGACGGTTCGGCCCAAGTTGATCGCGTTGCTCAAAGACATGGAGAGCCGCGAGGAGCGCCGGCGCCGGGGAGGGGAGCCGGCTTATGACTTTGGCTGGATTTGGAAAGAACTCGGACTAACCCGGGAGTAAGATGGCGAATCGGTCCCGCTCGGCAGACCTTTTCCGGGCCGGGCCTTGAAAGACGGCGAAATGTCGACCGGGACCAGCGCCTGGAGAAAGGGCGGGAGTTGAGTTTAGGGTGAACGAGCTCGATAGGGTGTACAGCCGGAACCGTTAGTGATGGCTTTCGGACTTGCGGAATTCCGAAAGTCCGTGGGGGGCAGGGAATGTGGATACGGCCAGGGAATTCGTCATGAAAAGGCCAGCAAAGCCGTGAGTGAACAGATACTTATTGCCGCCCTTGGTTCGGAGGCCGGGGACGTTACCCTGGCGCTGGATCTGTTTCGGGCAAATTGGATGGAGGCACGCGGGCGGGAAATGAAGGTCGCCAAGCACCGGGGGCGGAGTTTGATATGAAAGAAGCCCGTCCTTCCAAGGAAACCCGGGAGCTGATGCGAAAGATCCTCACGGAAGACGAGGTCCGTTTGCTATCTCGGAAGCTCCGAAAACTCATGGGGCCGATCATGGGCGAGTTTGGCGGGCGCTACGGACTGAACATCGAAGACACCATTCGGTTCCAAGCGGTTGCCACCCGTCTCCGCGAAAGCCGCGAGAGCCGCGGTATGGACCTGAAGGCCGCAGCCAAGGTCACGCACATTCCGCAATACCGGCTCCGGGACATCGAGGGATGCCATTTAACAAATCTCAAGCCGTCTCTTTTAACCGCGTACATCGAGTTTCTCGACTTAAACGAATGGTTTGCGCGCTGGCGCAAAGCCAACCCGAAGCTAGCCGCCCGGCTGGCCGCGGAGGCGAAGGGGAAGGTCAAATGAATCATGGCAACAGCGAGCCCCGCATGGCCTCCGACCGGATGGCCCCTTGCTCGCAACTGAAATACCGGACTTTCGGAATTCCGAAACTCCGTGTCGGGCCGGGTCTTAAAAAACTTGACGCCGAGTTACGGGAGGAAGTAAGAGGCGATTATCAGGGGATGGAGAGCGAAAGCGGGAGATGGTCCGTTGCGGGCGTTACGGGTGAACGAAAGCGAGCGGGGCGGTGTGTTCCTAAATCCAGCCAAGATCAAAACATCACAAGCCCGACCCGCTGCCACTTTCAGACCTTCGGAATTCCGAAAGTCCGGTGGGGGCGGGGAAATTTGGGTACGGGCCGGAATTGGCTCAAGAGTGAGTGAACAGGTTCTAATCGCGACCCTTGTATTTTACCTCTCGGATTTCAAGGAGATCAATCATATGGCGAAAAGACCGGCAGTAGCAAAAACGATAGAAGAGATCACAAAAGCCTTGCCTCATCTTATTCGTTTGCCGAAAGGCCGAGCCTGGATCGACTACGACCAAGAGGCCGACGTCCTTTACGTGAGCCTCCAAAGACCGCAAAAGGCAACGAACACAGAATTTCTGGAGAAGAAAGGCATCCTGCTTCGTTACCGTGATAAAGAGCTGGTCGGAGTGACGGTCCTGGATGCTTCCAAGCGAAAGAACGGTGACAAGAAAGGACTTATGGACACGGGCGCCGTTGGGGAAAAAGGGGAGAGCTATGGCGGAAAGGTGAAGGCCAAAGCTAAACGTGCACGCCGGTCGGGGGAATAAAGGGTCGTCATTGAGGAGGCGTTGATGTTTTGAACGGGGTTCGGTCTCATGCGTGGTTGGCGTTAAACCTTGAACGTTCTAGTCGCGCCAGGCGCTGTGACCCCGGATGTCAAAGCACCGTGGTAATGGAAATACGACGCGCAATTCGAGGTCGTGTTCGATGCCATACGGCAGCTCATGAAGCCCCCGGAACCCAAAAAACCTAAAATCGGCTTTCTGGCCATGGAAAGAGCAGTTGGTACGGGAAGTTATAAGCGGCGCCGGGGCGGGTGAGCCTCATGGGCTCTTAAAGCACGCGAGGACGGGGGGGCCGGCGGCAGAATTAGCAAAATAGGGACCGCAAGATGAAATCCAGTCGCTCCCCTTATTCCCTATTCAGGCCATCCGATGTTGCGAAATCCATGACCCTGAGGTCGTCGAAGGGGTCATGCTCACCCCAACATTTGGGAGGCATGTTAGCAGCCCGAAAGGAGCCTGGATTATCCGAAACTAGGAAACAACGGGCCAGAAATTCGTCCATTTCGAGGATCTTGGGTCTGGGAGGCGGTCATTTTTTGGGTTTCTCAAATCCGGTCCTAGGGTCATCTGGGGTCGCGCGGACGCTAGGGCTGTCTGTCACAAACAATTGACACCCCAGCACAACAGGAATACACTACGGCCCAATCGGGAAGCAGTCGGAAATGCCTTAATATACATACGCTTACGTATTCCGGCGCAAACTGGGAGTAAGGTCCCTAAAGAAGCCGACAACCGAAGAGGAGAGGCCTCATTTTAGGCGGTTGGCCTGAAACACGAATTACGACCACCAGTCACGACTTCTTACCTTTCTGACTTCATCCTTTGACTAGCTTTCCGGGACAGGGCGACAGGTCGCGGGCGGGTTCTGTTTGTATATTTGGTGACTGCCAAGCCTGTAGCGGCGTTACTGCTGGCTAAATGCTTAAACTTGAAGACATTCAACCTAATGGAACCATCCGTGGAATTTTACCGGACTGTCTTATCACAGTGGTGAGTGTCAACTGGTTTGGTTCCGAGGCGCTGGAGTTAACCTACAAGGATCCGAGCGGCCGCGTGGCCAATCGACTCCTTTATCGTCATGATGAGCCGCTCTTGGAGGTTGTCGAAATGGGCCGGCCTTGGAGCTTCGACGGGGATGGCAGCCTGTTCCGGCTGGTGTCCGAGGCTCACCGAATCAGGCTGGCTCACCTATTCGATCCTGTCCTTGCAGTCCACACCTCATTACTCGATCCATTGCCCCACCAGATCACTGCGGTTTACGAAGCCATGCTGCCACGCCAACCGTTACGCTTCTTGCTCGCCGACGACCCCGGAGCTGGCAAGACCATCATGGCGGGTCTGTTCATCAAGGAATTGATTGTCCGCGGTGACCTCCAACGATGTCTCGTGGTATGTCCCGGGAGCCTAGCCGAACAGTGGCAAGACGAACTTTATCGGCGTTTTCAGCTTCCTTTTGACATCCTCACCAATGACAAGTTCGAAGCCGCCCGCAGCGGCAATTGGTTTCTCGAGAACAACCTCGTCATCGCCCGCCTCGACAAACTTTCGCGTGACGAAAACGTTCTGCAAAAGCTGCTGGCACCTGATTGCCACTGGGATCTTATCGTGTGCGACGAGGCACATAAAATGTCGGCTAGTTTCTTTGGCGGTGAAGTGAAATTCACCAAGCGCCATAGACTGGGCCAACTTCTCTCGGGCCTGACGCGCCATTTCCTTTTAATGACAGCAACGCCGCATAACGGCAAAGAAGAGGACTTTCAGCTCTTTATGGCTCTACTGGACGGCGACCGCTTTGAAGGACGATTCCGAGACGGAGTACACGCAGTGGACGTCTCAGATTTAATGCGCCGCATGGTAAAGGAAAAACTTCTAAAGTTTGACGGCAAGCCCCTGTTCCCCGAGCGGATCGCGTACACGGTCCCATTCAAATTGTCCGACGCCGAGGCCCGCCTGTATAAGGAAGTTACCGATTACGTACGCGAAGAGTTTAATCGGGCGGAAGCATTGCAGAACGATAAGCGGGCCGGAACCGTTGGCTTCGCTCTAACAATACTACAGCGTCGATTAGCGTCATCGCCAGAAGCTATTTACCAGTCGCTGCGGCGGAGGCGTGAGCGGCTCGAGAAAAAACTCCGTGAACTCCAATTGCTTCAGCGCGGTGCCTTCGCCTCGGCCATTAGTGCAGACGTTCCTGAAATCGATCCGGAAGAAGCCGAGGACCTAGAAGACGCGCCGGACAATGAAGTAAAAGAGGTCGAGGAGGAGATCCTCGACCAAGCCACTGCCGCACGGACAATCGATGAGCTAAAAGCCGAAATAGGCACTCTCGGACACTTGGAAGGCCTGGCGCTAGCGGTGCGACGGGGCGGTGAAGACCGCAAATGGCGGGAGCTCGCTAATTTGCTGGGCGTCATCTTTACTCCCGCGGCCATTGCAGACCGTGTCGGAGAACCGGCAGTTCCGTATGGCAGCGGGGCTATCCCTAAACCTGCATCCTCTCCACGGCAAAAGCTTGTTATTTTTACGGAACACCGAGATACACTGAATTATCTGGAACAACAAATCACCACATTACTGGGACGCAAGGATGCGGTGGTCATTATTCACGGTGGTATGGGGCGTGAGGAACGTAGGAAGACACAAGAATCGTTCCTTCACGATGTTAACGTTCAGGTCCTTGCCGCCACGGACGCAGCGGGGGAAGGCATCAACCTGCAACGCGCCCACCTTATGGTGAACTACGACCTGCCCTGGAACCCAAACCGCATAGAGCAGCGTTTCGGGCGCATCCACCGCATCGGCCAGACCGAAGTCTGCCACCTCTGGAATCTCGTGGCCGATGAAACCCGCGAGGGGGACGTTTACCGTACATTACTCGATAAACTAGAGGAAGCACGCAAAACTCTGGGTGGCCAAGTATTTGACGTCCTGGGCAAACTCCAGTTTGAGGGGAAACCCCTGCGCGAGCTTTTAATTGAAGCCATCCGCTACGGGGAACAGCCTGAGGTTAGAGCGAGGCTCACGCGGGCCGTAGCCCAAGCCGTAGACCGCAAAGGATTGGAGGATTTGCTTGAGGAGCGCGCCCTGGTCCACGATGCGATGGACGCTAGCCGCGTGCAGCGCGTGCGGGAGGAAATGGAGCGAGCCGAGGCCCGTAGGCTGCAGCCACATTACATCGAGTCGTTTTTTCTTGAGGCATTTCACCGATTGGGAGGCACTGTAAGACTCCGCGAGCCACGGCGGTATCAAATAACCCACGTTCCGGCACCGATTCGGAACCGCGACCGGCTGATCGGCGTCGGCGAGCCAGTGCTACCCCGCTACGAGCGCATCGCATTCGAAAAGTCGCTGATCTCTCCTCAGGGGCAGCCGCTCGCTGCATTCGTATGCCCGGGACATCCTTTGCTCGACTCGGTTTTGGACCTGACGTTGGAGCGTCACCGGGACTTGCTGCGCCGTGGCACTGTGCTTGTTGACGAACGTGATTTAAGCGAATCACCCCGTGTGCTCTTTTACCTGGAGCACTCGATTCAGGATGCAAGCCTAACCCGGCCCGGCCTGCCTGCCGTGGCCGCGCAGGCAGGTGACAGACGGGTCATTTCCCGTCGAATGCTCTATGTGGAGTTAGATTCCAGCGGTAACCCGCATCAATTACAATACGCCCCTTATCTCGATTATCGACCCCTTAAAACCGACGACCCATCGATAGAAGCCATACTGGACCTGCCGGAATGTGCATGGCTCAAACGCGAGTTGGAACAAAAGGCCCAGAGTCACGCCATCGCCCACGTCGTACCGGAGCATCTGCAAGAAGTCCGGGGCCGTCGCCTCCAATGGATCGAGAAAACACGGGCGGCAGTTAAAGAACGGCTAACCAAAGAAATCACCTACTGGGACCACCGGGCCGAGCAGCTCAAACTTCAGGAACAGGCTGGCAGGCTCAACGCCCGTCTCAACTCCCAAGAGGCTCGCCGCCGGGCCGATGAGCTCCAGGGCCGGTTACAAAAGAGAATGGAGCAGCTCGAGCTCGAGGGGCAGATTTCCGCATTGCCGCCCGTCGTTTTGGGCGGCCTCTTGGTTGTGCCGGTTGGACTTCTTAGCCGCCTCACGGGGCAACCTCTGACAGAAGCCAGGAAAACGGTCGACAGACTCGCCGCAGCCGCAAAGGCACGCGCCATTGTCATGGAAGTCGAGCGCCGGCTCGGTTTTGAGCCTACCGACCGAGAAACGGAAAAGCTCGGTTATGACATTGAAAGCCGAGATCCTAGCACTGGAAAACTCCGCTTTATTGAGGTCAAAGGCCGTGCCGCGGACGAACCCACCCTCACCGTCACAAAAAACGAGATACTCTATTCACTTAATAAACCTGACGATTTCATCCTCGGAATGGTCGAGTTCGTGGACGATAGTTCGCACCGCGTCCACTATCTGCGTCGTCCTTTCCAACGCGAACCGGACTTCGCTGTGACAAGCGTGAATTACAATTTTGGCGAGTTGCTGGCGCGAGCAGAGGAGCCGCAATGAACGATGCGGAGTTCCAAGCTTTGCTGGACAGTCCTGAGGGAACCCGGGTCGAGTTCAAATTGGCATCCGGAGGCTTCGAGTTCGACAATCTTGCTAAATACTCCGTCGCGCTTGCCAACGAAGGGGGAGGCGCCATTGTGCTCGGTGTCACCGATAAGCGGCCGCGCCGGGTGATCGGTACCCGGGCATTCAAGGAGCCCGGACGGACTGAGGCAGGGCTCTACGAAAAACTTGGGCACCGGATCCCGGTCAAGGAGCATCATCATGAAAGAAAGCGGGTCTTGGTCGTGCGGGTGCCAGCACGCCTGCCCGGAACCGCGTGGCATTACAACGGTTCATTTTTGATGCGAGCCGGCGATGCGCTGGTTCCGATGTCAGATGAACAACTTCGGCTCATCCATCTGGAGACTGGCCCGGACTTCTCGGCTGAGATCTGCCCCGCTGCCCGTATCGAGGATCTCGATACCGCCGCCATCGACGTTTTGCGGCGACTTTGGCAGCGCAAGGCTCCCGGACAGGACATAATGACCCGCCCGGTCGAGCAGCTTCTCGCGGATGCCGAGCTTCTCGTCGGTGGACGAGTCATGTACGCCGCGCTGATCCTGCTCGGCACACGGGAGGCCTTGGGTCGGCATCTGGCGCAGGCCGAGATCATCTTCGAGTACAGGTCGAATGAAGCCCGGGGCCGGCGAGTGACCGCCGGGAGTTCCGCCGCGGGTTCCTGCCCGTGCTCGACGAGATCTGGCAACTCATCAACCTCCGAAACGACCTTCAACACTTTCAGCAAGGGCTCTTCGTTTGGGACGTGCCGACGTTTAACGAAGGGGCTGTCAGAGAAGCCGTTCTCAACGCCGTGAGCCATCGCGATTATCGGAGCGGCGGCTCTGTGTTTGTGCGGGAATTTCCCCGACGGATCGAGATTGTTAGCCCAGGCGGATTTCCCCCCGGTATCGGGCCGGAAAACATACTCTGGCAGCAGAACCCGCGTAACCGCCGCATAGCGGAGGTACTCGCCAAATGTGGTTTAGTCGAGAGAGCGGGGCAAGGTTTCGACCTGATCTATCGCGAATGTATCCGGCAGAGCAAACCACTACCCGATTTTTCCCGCACCGATACCCGTTCAGTCTGGCTTACCCTCCAAGGTGAAATCCAAGACCCGGAGTTTCTCCGCTTTTTAGAGCAGATTGGCCAGGAGCGGATGTCAGCGTTTAGTACGGAGGATTTCCTGGTTATCGACCTGATTCATCGGGAAGAATCGGTTCCCGAAATTTTGAGGGCGAGAATCACGCATCTATTGGAAGACGGTGTAATCGAGCGTGTCGGTCGAGGTCGAGGTGTTAGGTACCTTCTCTCGCGGCGGTTTTATCGCTTCTTGGGTAAAACTGGAATTTATACCCGTCGGCGGGGTTTGGACCGCGACACCAACAAGGAGTTGCTGGTAAGACACATCCAAGGATATCAGAACGCGGGATCCCAAATGGAAGCTTTAATGCAGGTATTGCCCGGACACTCACGAAGTCAGATTCAGGTGTTATTGCGTGAACTTGCAAAGGCGGGAAGGGTCCATGTTCACGGTTACACACGAGCTGCACGCTGGTATCCTGGAGCCAAGCTGCGAAATTGCAATCATAAAGGAGTTTAGTTGCAATTAATCTATGCCACAAAAAGAACGGGTAAAGGATAACCTTGATGTTTCAAATACTTACAATGAGCAACGCATTGCAACTTAGTTGCAATAAGTTGCAATTCACAGGCAATTCCCCGGTAATCATCAAGATGGAGAAACGCCAACGTATTGATTTTCCAAGCATTTATTTCGGCCCAATTGCCTGTGGATATGCGAGTCCACGCAATTTCATGAGACCCACCATGCCTAATCCATCGGTAATCCATCGACGTCCTGGTTGAAGCTATCGATCCGTCTGCTGAAAGCGGGGTCATTGAACGGCAAGCTCCTTATGTACGAAGTTGTCCAGTACACAGTAAAGATTGTCATCATTGCAGCGACTCTCCTCGTTGCTGTGATTGTCAGTCTCAGAGTTTGGCGTGCGGAACTTGACCTACGCGAACTACTTCATCCAGGCCGAATGTTAAAGCGATCCGTCGATACTTCAATTGACTGGCTTCCGACACGTGAGTTTGACGCGATATATCAAACGGGCAAGATTGTTGCTCGTGTTTCAGGCATAAAGATTGACCAAGGCAATCACAAGATCCTCTTTGAAGAGGTCTACAATTCTCAAACGCTGGATCTTGAGGCGGAGTTTGAGTTTGAAAAATGGCGCCTAAAGTTCGTTGGAGCAGAATCTATTATTGGTCTTGATACCTCGCAGCCGCAAAAGGGCCAGATTATAAGTCAAGCGGTTTGTGAACTGTTGGGTGTAAGAAAAACATTTTAGACCGTAATGTTTCCTCCATTGGGATTTCGACTGCCGCGAAATTTCAACGGGGAAATTGAATTAGCATTAACTGAATGACTGCTTACACGAAAAAACTCGTAGAAGTCGCGCTGCCGCTGCCGGAGATTAACGACGCCTCGGCCTACGACAAAATGCCGGGGATTGGACTGCATCCGAAAGGGATACACCATTGGTGGGCGCGGTTGCCGCTGCCGGTGTGCCGTGCGGTACTCTTCGCCTCTGCGGTGAGAAAATATCTGCGGTAAGCTGATAGCTAATTCCCCGCCCTCCCATTCCCCGGCTGCTTACTGCCTGCTGCCCCCCGACCTCCGGCTCCCCTAGCTGATCGCCGAAAGCTGACGGCTGATAGCTAATTCCCCTTGCTTTTCCCTCAGCGTGGTAATAAACTACGTCCATGCTTGCAGCAGCGAATCCCCAACAACTACGTACATTTACGGATATTGATTTAACGTTGCCAGAAGCGTACGATCAACCGCGAAGTTAGGGGGCGACGGGGGAATTGACCTCTGGCCGTCTGATCTCCGACCTCTGACTTCCAAGCGGCCCGGGCATAGTGGCGACGTGCTCCATCACTCCCCCCAGCTCGCATCACGCACACGAGCACGTTCCTTGATCAGCTAGCCCTAGCCGGGTAACCCGCTGCAGGCAGCGTTTTCTGTTTCTCAAGGACGGGCGGGTGCCGGATTGCAAGCCCTGACCCCGAATGCTTCCCTGCCGATTGCAGGAGCGAACCCTTCTCACATATAAGAATCGGCTAATGAACGTTTTTGACCTTCGCGATCGTCTCGTTGCCGACTACGCCAGCTATACGCGCAGCTTCATCAATATCGCGGATCCTCGTATCTCGAACGCGGTTGAATCCGCCCTCGACGCTGGAGCTTTCTGGCCGGAACCGCTGCTGCAGCTCAATCCCACCTTTCTGCCGGGCGGAACGATCGATGACCTTGTGGCGGACCGAACCCTTCACCCTGAGTGCGCCAAAATTTTCCGGATCGACAAGTCAGACCTCGATCACACCGGCAAGGAGTTTTTGCTGCATACGCATCAGCGTGAAGCGATCCTTCATACCAAGCAAGATCGAAATAAATCCTTTGTGCTCACCAGTGGCACAGGCTCCGGGAAGAGCCTGACCTACATTGTGCCCATCGTTGACCATGTTCTGCGGCACGGCTCGGGAAGAGGGATCCAGGCCATCGTGGTGTATCCCATGAATGCCTTGGCCAACAGCCAACACGAGGAACTCAAGAAGTTCCTCTACAAGGGTTATCCGGAGGGCAAGTCACCCGTTCGGTTCGCCCGTTACACGGGGCAGGAAAAGATTGACGAGAAGGAGGCGATTCGAAGCAATCCCCCGGACATCCTGCTGACCAACTACTTGATGCTTGAGTTCCTGCTCACCCGCCACGAGGACCGCCAGTTGGTGCGTGCCGCGCAGGGATTGCGCTTTCTCGTTTTCGACGAGCTGCACACCTACCGTGGGCGCCAGGGCGCCGACGTGGCTCTTCTAATCCGGCGTTGTCGTCAAGCTTTCGGTGGCCACGATATCATCTGCATCGGCACGTCCGCTACGATGTCTAGTGGAGGCTCCACTGAAGAACAGAAGCATGAGGTTGCAAAGGTTGCCGAGACTGTTTTTGGCGTTCCGTTTGGTCCTTGGCAGATCATCGGAGAAACCCTTGAGCGTGCCACACCGGAGCTCGATTTCGAGGATCCACAGGTGGTTGGAACGCTTCGGGAGACCATCGAAAAGAGCGCGCCTCCACCCGACACCTACGAGAAATTCCGCCTTCACCCGCTGGCTTCTTGGATCGAATCCATCTTCGGTGTGCATGCTGAGGAGCAGACAAAGCGGCTCATCAGGCAGGCTCCGCGGCGATTGCAGGGGGAGGGCAGCGCCGCGGAAGAACTCGCACGCCTCACCTCGACAGATCACTCAAAGTGCGCGAGCCTGCTCCGGCGGTTTCTCCTGAAGGGTTCAGAGCTGCGGCGCAGCGCATCCAGCCGGTTCCCTATTTTTGCGTTCCGCCTGCATCAGTTCTTCACGCGTGGCGATACTGTGTGGGCAACTATCGAATCGGAGAGAGAACGCCACGTGGATATGTCCAAGAAGGGCGCCAAGCCCGGTGAGCCGGACAAACCCCTTTATCCTCTGGTGTTCTGCCGCCAGTGCGGGACGGCGTATTACCGCGTGAAGGTGGTCACGGACGAGCATGGCAGGCTCCTTTCGCCGAGGGACGACCACAGAGATGAGAACGACGACGGTAGCCGCGATGGCTACCTGTATGTCTCCGAGGCCGAGCCATGGCCGCGGACAGAAGGGCCAGAGCTCATCGATCGCCTGCCTTCCTTTATGAAGGAGCCGACTCCCGAAGGTGTGGACCGAATTCTTCCTGGTGTGCGACGCGATCTTCCCGAGGCCGTCTTCGTGGACCCGACTGGCAGAATCGTCTCCGAGGGTCGCGGTATTCCAGCGGCGTTAATCCACCGCAATTTACTCTTCTGTCTCGGGCCGGGCTGCGGGGTAGCGTACACGAGGAGCCAACGATCCGAACGCGCTAAACTCGCGACCCTGGGCGTGGATAACCGGAGCACGGCGACCACGATCCTCGCGGTCCGCTCGCTTATCGAGCTTCAAGGTGACCGGGATCTCCAGCCCGATACTCGGAAGCTTCTAAGTTTTACGGACAACCGGCAGGATGCCTCGCTGCAGGCTGGGCACTTCAACGATTTCACCCAGGTCGCTCTGCTCCGATCCGCGCTTCACAAGGCCGCCCGGCAGAAAGGCCCGACGGGGCTGAGCCATGGCGAGCTTTCACGCACCGTCTTCGATGCCATGGAGCTTCGATTCGACGAGTACGCCGCCGATTCTGATGTCCGCGGACCCGCGAAGAACGCCACCAATGACGCGCTGCGCCGCGTGATCGACTATCACCTCTATCGAGACCTGCAGCGCGGCTGGCGCGTGACGGCCCCCAATCTCGAAGATTGCGGCCTGCTGGCGTTCGACTACGAAGGGCTCCGGGGCGGCGAGGGCCTGCTGGATGAAACGGAGGTTTGGGACGCGGGCTTCTCGGTCAGGTCAGAGCGAAACAACGAGGGGTTCATTGAAACGCCCCCATCCTTGCGCTTCTCCCCGCCAGAGCTGCGCGAGGAAGTGCTTCGCACTTTACTGGACGTTCTGCGCCGGTCTCTGGCGGTCAAGGTGGACGTGCTTGACCCGCAGAAGCAACTTGACCTCGTGGAGCAGACGAAGCCCCGCCTGCTGGAGGACACGGTCTGGTATCTCGAAGATGCGCGCGAGCTGGAGAAGTCCGTCGTTGCCTACCCCCGCCCAAGGCAACAGCAGGACCGCACAGGACTCTTCATTTCATCCTACGGCAGCTATGGCCGCTATCTGAAGAGGTCACTGGCCCGCTACGCGCCGCAGGGGCAGAGTTTCGGTCGCGCCGAGGTGGATCAGACGATCCGGTTCCTGTTTCTCGCGCTGAAGCGTTACGGGATCGTCGAACAGGTTCGGAGCGGCGAGGTCCCCGGCTACCAGCTTAACGCTGATGCCCTCCGTTGGTTGCCGGGCGAGGGTGAGGTTCGCCCGTTGGACCGGACGAGGCTCCTGGAGGCGGGCGAAATCCCGCCCGAGGTCAACCGCTATTTCGTCGAGTGCTACCGCCGTTTCGTGGATCTCAAGTGTGTGCTCGAAGCGCGCGAGCATACCGCCCAGGTCGCCTCCGAAGACCGCGAGGATCGCGAGGAGAGGTTCCGCACCGGCGATCTGCCCTTGTTGTTTTGCTCGCCGACCATGGAGCTCGGCGTAGATATCGCCCAACTCAACCTCGTCAATTTGCGCAACGTCCCTCCGACGCCCGCCAACTACGCACAGCGGAGCGGCCGGGCCGGACGAAGCGGCCAGCCGGCCCTCGTTTATACCTACTGCGCCGGCCGCAGCCCCCACGACCAATACTATTTTCGAGAGCCGAAGCAGATGGTGGCGGGCTCGGTCATTCCACCACGCATCGACATCCGCAATCGCGATCTCGTGCGCTCTCATGTCCATGCCATCTGGATGGAAGCGGCCAAGCCGGACCTGGGGAAGACGCTCACCACGGTCCTTGATCTGACCGTCTCCGATGGAAAGCTCAATCTCCCCATGAAGGAAGCGATTCTTCGGGAACTGAAAAGCCCCGGCCACCGCGCCGCCGCGCTGGCCAAGGCCAACCAGTTGATCGCCAGTGTTCGTAACGAGCTGTCTACCGTCACGTGGTTCCACAACGACTGGACGAAGGAGGTCCTCGATCAAATCGAGCGCGCTTTCGATGCGTCATGCGATCGCTGGCGGAGCCTCTACCGCGCAGCGGTACGCCAGCGGGAGCTGCATCACAAGATCATCGGCGATCACTCCCGGCCGGAGGCTGAGCGCATTCATTCCCGCCGTCTGCGCGCCCAGGCGGAAAGCCAGATCCGGCTCCTCACCGAAGCCGAAGGGATTTACGAAGGCGACTTTTACTCCTACCGCTATTTCGCGTCAGAGGGATTCCTTCCCGGCTATAACTTTCCCCGCCTGCCGCTCTCGGCTTACGTGCCGGGCCGGCGCCAGCGAAAAGGACGCGACGAATTCGTTTCGCGTCCCCGCTTCCTGGCGATTTCGGAGTTCGGCCCGCGAGCGCTGATCTACCACGAGGGCGGGCGCTACCGCGTCTATAAGGTCAATCTCGACTTCGAGTCCGACGACATCGAGGCGACGCACGATCTCGTCACGGACACGATGAAGCGCTGTCCAAAATGCGGCTATGCCCACCTGGAACAGGGAACCAATTTGGCCGAGATTTGCGATAAATGCGGGGCCGCCCTGGACGGACCCGCCAGGATCGACAGCCTAGTCCACCTGCAGAACGTGAGCCTCAAGCTGGCCCAACGTATTACCTGCGATGAGGAAGAGCGCCAGCGTTTCGGCTATAAGCTGGTCACCTCCTACCGCTTCCCGGAGATCGGCGGGAAGCTCGACCGGAAGGACGCTGAAGTCTATTGCGGCAACGCGCTTGTCATGACTCTCAGCTACGGCGACGCGACCGACCTCTATCGCATCAATCTCGGATGGGCCAATCAGCGCGACGGCCAGCCGCCAGGCTTCCTGCTCGACCTTGAGCGCGGCTACTGGTCGCGCAACCAGGCGGATGACGAGGACCGAGACGATGCCGCCGCCAAAGGACGGCTTCAGCGGGTCGTGCCCTATGTCAAAGACACCAAAAACGCGCTGGTCATGCGCTTCGAGCCTCCCCGTTCAGGCCCGGAGATGGCCAGTCTGCAAGCCGCGTTCAAGGAGGCGATCCAGAAACATTTCCAGCTCGAGCCGCGCGAGCTTTCCGCCGAGCCGATGCCCTCGCCGCAGGACCGCCGGGAGATTCTCTACTATGAAGCATCGGAAGGTGGAGCCGGCGTGTTGCGTCAGATAGCCGAAGACCCCGCCGTCCTGCCTCTGTTGGCCCGGCGCGCTCTGGAAATCTGCCACTTCGATCCGGATACCCTCGCAGATAAAAGCGTAGAGACCTGCGGCAAGGCCTGTTACGAGTGTCTGCTCGACTACGGGAATCAGCCGGATCACAAGGACCTCGACCGCTATCTGATCCGCGATCTCTTGAGCGAGCTGTCGCGGTCCGATTGTCGGCCTGCCGGCGGCGCCGGCTCGCGCGCCGAGCGGATTGCCGCGCTCCGAAAGCGCTGCGACAGCCGACTGGAGCAACGATGGCTCGATCTGGTGGATGAACTGATGCTGCGTCCCCCGAGCGATTGCCAGTTTCTGATTGAATCCTGCGCCACAAAACCCGATTTTTACTACGGCGAATACAACGCTGCGATCTATATCGACGGTCCGGCCCACGATGAGCCCGATCAAATCCGCGAGGACGAGAGCATCAAACATCGGTTGATGGAGATGGGCTACATCGTCATCCGCTTTCACCACAAGGACGACTGGAATGGGATTCTTCGCCGCCATCCGGACATCTTCGGGATACCGCACGCATGAACACGGCCGGCCTTTCCAAACCGGGCACCCTGATCCACGCGCGCGGGCGCGAGTGGGTAGTTCTGCCTGATTCGACGGACGATCTTCTTGTGGCCCGCCCGGTGGGTGGGCTGGACGAAGAGATCACCGGCATCCTGCCGGCAGTCGAGCCCGTTGGCTCTGCGGCCTTCCAGCTTCCCACGCGCGAAGACGTTGGAGACTTCGCCTCGGGGCAGCTCCTGCGCGATGCGGCCCGCCTGTCCACCCGAGCCGCCGCCGGCCCGTTCCGCAGTTTCGGCCGGATTGCCGCCGAGCCCCGGCCCTACCAGCTCGTGCCGCTGATGATGGCGCTCAAGCTCGACCCCGTGCGCCTCCTGATTGCCGACGATGTCGGCATCGGCAAGACGATCGAGGCGGCGATCATTGCCCGCGAACTCCTGGACCGCGGCGAGATCCGCCGGCTGGTCGTGCTCTGTCCGCCGCAACTGGCTGAGCAGTGGCAACGCGAGTTGGCTGAGAAGTTCCATATCGAAGCCGAGCTGGTCCTGAGCAGCTCTATTCAGCGCCTGGAGCGCGATTTGCCGAGGGGCGTTTCCGTTTTCGATCGCCATCGCTTTACGATCGTTTCGACGGATTTCATCAAGAGCCCGCGCCGCGCCGAGGATTTCATTCTCAAGTGTCCGGAGTTCGTCATTGTGGACGAGGCCCATGGCTGTACCTTGGCCGGCGGTGTCGGACGCGGGCGCCAGCAGCGCTTCGATCTTCTGCGGCGTGTTACAGAAGACAAGTCTCGCCACGTGCTACTGGTCACCGCCACGCCTCACAGCGGTAACGAGGACGCATTTCGCTCTTTACTGAGCCTTCTCGACGAGAAGTTCGCAAATCTACCCCCCGACCTCGACCGGGCCGAGCGGGAAGGCATCCGGCGGGACCTCGCCCGCTACCTGGTTCAGCGCCGCCGCGCCGACATCCGCCATTACCTGGAAACCGACACCGTCTTCCCCGAGCGCAAAGACAAGGAGGCCACCTATAGCTTCAGCAAGGAATACCGCGCGCTCTTCGACGATATCCTCGCATTCGCGCGAGACTTTGTTTCGGAAAGCGACGGTGGCGAGCGGCGGCGCCGGGTGCGCTACTGGTCGGCTCTCGCTCTCTTGCGCTGCGTTTCTTCCAGTCCGGCTGCGGCCGCCGCGACGCTGCGCAGCCGCGCTGCGGTAGATCAGGCCGAGGAAGGAGACGTGGAGGAAGTGGGCCGGCGCACGGTACTCGACCAGGATACGGCCGACGACGTGATCGCACTGGATCTGAACCCGGGATCGGATACCGAGAGCGGCCCCGAGAACGCGCGGCGCAAGTTGCTGGAGTTTGCCCGGCGCGCCGAAGCTCTGCCTGCCAATGCCGACCTCAAGCTCCAGGGCGCCATCCGCGAGATCAAGGCGCTGATCAAAGACGGCTTTCAGCCGGTCGTCTTTTGCCGCTTCGTGGACACTGCCGACTATGTGGCTCGCCAGCTCCGCGAGACGATGCCGGCAAAGGTGAGAGTCGAATCCATCACCGGGTTACTGCCTCCCGCGGAGCGCGAAGCGCGCATCGCCTCGCTCGTTGCCGAACGGGGCGAGTATGTGCTGGTCTGCACCGACTGCCTGTCCGAAGGCATCAACCTGCAACAGCACTTTAACGCCGTGCTTCACTACGATCTGACCTGGAACCCTACGCGCCACGAGCAACGGGAAGGGCGCGTGGACCGATTCGGCCAGGAAAGGAAGGAAGTCCGCGCCGTCACTTACTACGGCGCCGACAACCCCATCGACGGCGTGATCCTCGATGTCCTTCTCCGCAAGCACAAGAGCATCAAGAGCGACCTCGGCGTGACCGTCGCGGTGCCCGGCTCCAGCGAGCAGATCGCTGAAACGCTATTCCAGGGCGCGCTCTTCCGGGAAAAGACCGCCTCCAGTCCGAGGCAGTTGACGCTGGCTTTCATCGATGATCTCGAGCCGAAGAAACGAGCGATCCACGCCGAATGGGACAACGCCCGCGACCGCGAGAAGGCCAGCCGCTCGCGCTTCGCCCAACACAGGCTCAGCCCAGAAGCCGTGGCGGCGGAGCTTCAGAGCGTGCGCAGCGCGATCGGCCGGAGCGAGGATGTAGCGCGCTTTTTCTACGCCGTATTGCAGGCGGCGAACGTCCCGGCGCAAACCAAGGGCAAGGCCGTTACCGTGCATCTCAACAACGAAGTGTCGCGGGCCCTGCGCCAGGCCATAGGCCGCGACGAGTCATTTAGCGGTCGCTTCGATTTGCCGCTTGAAGAGGGTGAAGTCTATCTCGGCCGCACCAGCCCTATTATCGAGGGGCTAGCCGGCTGGACGCTCGACCAGGCGTTGGACCCGGTTGCGCGCGACACAAGGTCCGTAGCCGCGCGCTGCGGAGTAATCTCGACCTCCGCCGTGGCCGCACGCACCACACTTTTGGTCGTGCGCTTGCGCTATCACCTGCAGGTATCGGGCGGGGACGGGGAAACCCTCCTCTGCGAGGAAATCGTCCCTCTCGCTTGCACCGGTCCTGCAGATGCCCCGCAATGGCTTTCGGCCGAGGAAGGCGACCGCCTCCTGGCTGCACGTCCCGACCGCAACCTCGTGCCGACCGCTATCGAGCAGCAACTTGGCCTTTTGCTCCCGGCTTTACCGAAGTTTCAAAAGGGACTCGATCCAGTGGCCCACGAACGCGCCGCCGCCCAGTTAGCCGCTCACGAGCGCGTCCGCGAGGCTGCGCGGGCCAAAGGCCGCGTGACCATCCAACCGGTGCTCCCGGTGGATATCCTCGGAGCATATGTCCTGTTACCGAAGTTGAGTTAGCCATGGCCCGCCGCACCAACGATTTTCAGACCATCCGCTCCGAAGGCGGTCTCTTGCCTCCCGACTTGCTGCGACGCGTGCTCAATCCACAAGAAAAACTCCCCGGCACCCGTTCCGAGGACTACAATCTGCCGCAAGGCGAGCGCCTCAATGACGTCATCACTCAATCGTGGAACCGGCTGCGCAAGCATTGGGCCGAGTTCCGCTCCACCGCCGAAAGCCTCCCCGAGGGGGAGGCAGGAACCGGCCTCACCAACGAGAAGTGGAACCTGCCGCTCCTGCGCGAGTTAGCCTTCGGCTTGCTTCCTACGAGCGCCGGCCCCGGGATCGGCGGTCGCACATACGCCATCAACCGCTTTTACGGCGCTGTGCCCGTTCATCTCATCGGCTGTGGCCTGAGCCTCGATCGACGGGCGGCCGGCATGCGCGGCGCAGCCGCAGCGAATCCTCATGGTTTGGTGCAGGAGTTTCTCAATCGCAGTCCCAGCCATGTGTGGGGCATTGTCTCGAACGGTTTGCGTTTTCGCGTCCTCCGCGACAACCAGGCGCTCTCGCGCCAGTCCTTTCTGGAATTCGACCTGGAGGCCATGTTTGCCGGCGAGGTCTATTCCGATTTCGTCCTTCTCTGGCTTATGGCTCATGCCACACGGTTCGGACCGCGGGAAGCCGACCGGCCGGAGACGTGCTGGTTGGAGCAGTGGACCAAGCTTGCCGATGAGCAGGGCACACGCGCTCTGGGTGACCTGCGGGGCGGAGTGGAGAAAGCCCTTCAAGTCCTTGGCGAAGGTTTTACCAGCCACCCCAGAAATGCTGCGCTGCGGGACGCTCTCCGCGCCGGAGAACTTCGGCTCCCCGACTTTCACGCCCAGCTTCTGCGCGTTGTCTATCGCTTGATTTTCCTCTTCGTGGCCGAGGATCGCACTCTCGATGGACAGGCGCTGCTGCATCCCCGCGACGACTCCGAGGCCGCCATCACGGCACGCGAGCGCTACGCTGCTCACTACAGCACCGATCGCCTGCGCGAGTTGGCATCGAGGATCAAAGGAAGCCGCCACGGGGATCTGTGGAGGCAATTCCAACTCTTGGTCGGCGCCCTCTCCGGCGATGCCCGATTCGTTAACGTGCGCGAGCGGCTGGCGCTGCCTGCGCTCGGAAGTTTTCTCTGGAACCCCGCGTCTACCATGGCACTCAACGATGCCGACCTGACCAACCACGACTTCCTCGAAGCCTTGCGCTGCCTTGCATTCACCCGACAAGGCAAGGTTCTGCGACCGGTGGACTACAAAAACCTTGGTGTCGAAGAACTGGGCGGAGTTTACGTAAGTTTGCTGGCCCTCACCCCTCAGATCAGCGCCGATGGCGCGCGCTTCACCTTTGCCGAGTTCGCCGGCAATGAGCGCAAGACTTCGGGCTCCTACTACACGCCGGACTCGCTGGTGCAGTGCCTGCTCGACTCGGCCCTCGAACCGGTGGTGGAGGAGGCGGTCAAGGGGAAGACCGGCGCCGAAGCTGAGAAAGCCATTCTCGCTCTCAAGATCTGCGACTCGGCGGTGGGCTCCGGCCATTTCCTCGTTGGCGCGGCCCATCGGCTGGCCCGGCACTTGGCCCGCGTGCGGGCGCTGGCCCAGGGCGAGAGCGAACCCTCACCGCTCCTCTACCAGCACGCCCTCCGCGACGTGATCGGCCGCTGCCTCTACGGTGTGGACGTAAACCCGATGGCGGCCGAACTCTGCCGCGTGAGTCTGTGGCTTGAGGCACTTGAGCCCGGCAAGCCGCTCTCCTTCCTCGACCACCACATCCGCGTCGGCAACAGCCTGCTGGGCACGACACCGGAGCTCATCGCCGGCGGTCTCCCAGATGAGGCCTTCACCGCGATCGAAGGGGACGATAAGAAAATCTGCGCCGCATTGAAGAAGCGGAATAAGCAGGAGCGGGAAGGCCAGCGGGACATGATGCACATGATGGTTGCCGATCCCGAAGCCGAGTATAACTCGCTCGCCGTGCGAACACGGGGTATTGATGAAGTCCCGGATAACACGCTCGATGATATTCAGCGCAAGGCGGAACAGTTCGGGAGGCTCGTGGTGTCTCCGCAGTACCAGCATGCCCAGCAGGTGGCCGATGCCTGGTGTGCAGATTTTGTCTGGAAAAAGCAGGCGGGCACCGCCGCCGAACCAATAACGACCGACGCCATCCGCCGTCTTACCGCTGACCCTGAGGCGCTAAGTACAGCTCAATGCGCCGAAGTCGAGCGCCTCTCAGGCGAATACCAGTTCTTTCACTGGCATCTGGCCTTCCCGGAGGTGTTCGCCGAGGGGGGCTTCGATTGCATGGTCGGCAATCCGCCCTGGGAGCGTGTAAAGCTCCAGGAGAAGGAGTGGTTCGCCGAGCGAAGCCCAGAAATTGCCAACGCGCCCAACGCCGCTGCCCGCAAGCGGATGATTGAGGCGCTGAAGACGAACGCCCCCGAGCTTTATCAGCGATTCCTCGACGACTCGCGTCAGGCCGAGGGCGAAAGCCACATTCTGCGCAACAGCGGCCGCTATCCGTTTTGCGGGAGAGGTGACATCAACACGTACGCCGTCTTCGCTGAGGGCATGCGCCACCTGCTAAACGATACTGGCCGCGTCGGCTGCGTGTTGCCTAGCGGAATCGCCACTGACGACACGACCAAATTCTTCTTCCAAGACGTGGTGGAGACGAAGTCGCTTGCTAGCCTGTTTGACTTTGAGAACAAGGGAGTCTTCTTCCCCGGCGTTCACAGCAGCTACAAGTTCTGCCTCTTCACTGCCCGCCGCGGCCTGCGTCCGACCGCCGAGAGCGCCGAGTTTGTCTTCTTCGCCCACGCCGTCGACGACCTCCGCGACCCCGAGCGCCGCTTCACTCTTTCGGCGGAAGACATCGCACTGCTCAACCCCAACACGCGCACCTGTCCGATTTTCCGTTCGCGCAAGGATGCCGAGCTCACGAAGAGGCTTTATCTCATCGGTTCGACATCAGAGCCTTGGGGTTTCGCATTGGGAACGCTTTTCCATTCTTCAAACGACGCGGATAAGTTTGAGGAAGCCGAGGCCCTTGAAAAAGAGGGGTGGATACTCAAGAGCGACGGCTGTTACACGCGCGCGTCAGAGAAGGCGCGTCCTTTGTATGAGGGAAAGATGTTCACCCTCTTAGACCACCGCGCTGCAACGGTTGTCTTCAGTCAGGAAGCTCTGGTCCGTCAGCGACAGTCGGTAGACACCACGTATGACCAGCACTGTGATCCGTTCTTCATGCCGCGCCCTTTTTTCTGGGTGCGTGAGTCCCATATCGAGGCACTTTATCGCTGGTCTTGGATCGTGTGTTTCAAGAAGGTCACTTCACCAACCAACGAACGAACGCTCATTGCCGCCGTACTTCCGGCCTGTGCTGCAAACGATAGCATTCACCTTCTCTTCACACCGCCGGAGGCGCGAGCATCCGATTTTGGCTGCCTTCTTGCGAGCCTCTCGTCGCTCCTACTGGACTATGTCGGTCGCCAGAAGCTCGGGGGAGTGAACTTCAACTTCTTCGTCTTCCAACAGCTGTCCTTCTTGCATCCATCGAGACTCGGACACCCTTGTCCGTGGTGTGGTGGCGTCAGCAAGCTCAGCCAGTGGCTCCTGCCGCGAGTGCTGGAACTGACCTACACTGCGTGGGATCTTGAATCATTCGCGCAGGATTGCGGCTGGCCCGAGCCGCCCTTCCGATGGGACGAACAGCGCCGGTTTCTGCTCCGCTGTGAGCTTGATGCCGCTTTCTTCTACCTGTACCTCCCCGCCACGTCCGAGGGCGGTTGGAAACCAGCTCGACGCACCGAGGGTGCCGTCCACGACGAAACGCCGGAGCAACTGGCTGAACTTCAGCGCCATTTTCCCACCCCACGCGACGCCGTCGCGTACATCATGGATACTTTCCCCATCGTAAAGCGCAAGGACGAGGAGAAATGGGGCGAGTACCGGACAAAGCGGGTCATCCTGGAGATTTACGACGCAATCCAGGAGTCCATCCGCACCGGCCGGCCCTACGAGACCCGCCTCGACCCGCCGCCTGCCGACCCGCGCTGCTGCCACCCACCGCGCGTCACCATAATCGATTTTCCTGAAGTGGCGGCCAATGTCCTTCCTTTCCGTCGTGTTCGCCCCGCTTGGGGCGATCGATATAAAACATGTGTTCCTCTATTATCGTTAAAAGCAGCGGCTGGGGAATTTAGCCAAGATCAAGATGTCGATTTCGACGACTGGGTAGAAGTCAAAGCGTCACTGCCCTTGCGAAAAGGCATGTTTATCATCCAGGTCGTCGGGCATTCAATGGAACCACTGATTCCCAACGGCACGTACTGCCTATTTCAGTTCAAAGCGCCCCAGTTGAAAAACGACATGATCGGACTCTTTCAGCTCTATGCTGCGGAAGATCCAGAAGTCGGGGGACGGTACACAGTCAAGAGACTGAAAATGACGACCACCCGCGATCCAGATGGAGAAATCCGCCGAGTAGCCACATTGGTCCCCGAAAACCCGGTATCCAAGCCGATTCCAGTGGAAGGCGAAGACGTAAAATTCGTGGCGGAATTCCTGGAAGTCGTTGAGGAACCCGCTGGTGTCATGGCCGACGATTAATACGGCAA